>Ga0075154_10001618_pt1 | contig 15826 bp, 15 predicted proteins | sample JI71714BDNA_FD_70965 | JGI IMG/M metagenome (GOLD analysis project Ga0075154, IMG submission 70965) | Wastewater effluent complex algal communities from Wisconsin, to seasonally profile nutrient transformation and Carbon sequestration -... | ecosystem: Engineered > WWTP > Effluent > Algae... | reverse complement strand
AGTTTTCATAGTCACTCAAACCCCTATACGCGCGGTGTATGTTAAAATATACATTCGAAAGTAATTTGATTTCATTGTTTTTTTCATGTTCTGTAGCTAATGTGGACAACATACTTATGGCGTCATTGTACAAGCCTGCATTGATATATCGTAGTGCAATCTTAAAATTGGTTTGTTTGATGCCTTTATCATTTTTCGTAGCTTTAAAATGTTCCAAAGCGTAATTGTAATACCTGAGTGATTTTTCATATTCTGAAAATACATCACCCTCATAATCTCCTAATTTGATATAAACGTCTGCTAGTGTAGAATTATCATTATTTGTACGGGCAAGGTCCAGAATTTTGTTAAGGTCCTGATAACTATAAGTACTATCTTTATCAAACTGGCCGTAAGCAGTAATTGAAAGTAAAAATAAGACCCAAAATAAAGCTATCCTTGCCAACATGAGTAATTTGTAAGTGCGAAAGTAATGAATATTGGAGATTTTTGCATGCTAAGGGTAGCTATTTAAAAAAGAAAGCCCTCAACTTTTTGAGAGCCTTTCTTTTAATGCAACAGTCAAATCCCAATGAGTATTTACATCTTTATATATAGTATGCTATATTGTCTACTTTGACATATGACCAATATTTGAGTTGGGTTGTTGTTTTTTGGGGTTATCCGATTTACCGTTACAACCCAACTCGCCTATTGCTCATTCCGTAAAACCTAAAAAAAAGAGAAAATGTATCAACAAGTACATTCTTTAATGTACCAAACGTTATTTTATGGTTTGATGAAGTTAAGATTTTGGGTATCAGACTTATTTATATTTTTGTGCGTTACCATATGATGACCACACAAAGAAATAAGAACCAAGACTATCGTAAGATAAGTTCTGATATCCAAAATCTCCTGCTTCAACTGATTATATCTTAATAAACCAATCATTTTTGGTTGTTTAATTTTTGTTATTTTTAATAATACAAAGGTCGGTACATTGCAAAATGTAAACATCATTGTAAACACCGAATTTTATTTTTGGGGGTTTACCCGAGTTTTTATAGGTAAAAACAACGTAACTTTGTATCTCGAAAACATTAATAATCAAATAAGTCAATATAATATTTATGATAAATATATTAATAGCAGATGATCATACCATGTTCGTAGACGGCATGGAATCCATTTTGAAAAGTGAAGCTGACCTTTTTGTTGCAGGTAGAAGTTATGATGGACCTGCCGTCATTGAATTTTTAAAATCCAATAAAGTTGATATTGTCCTACTGGATGTAAATTTGCCGGGGATGGATGGTATCGCCGTTTGTAAAGAAATCACATTGCATCATACCGGTGTCAAAGTTTTGGCCATTTCTATGTTTAATGAGGAAAGTTTTGTTTCTGAGATATTAAATAATGGTGCCAAAGGTTACATCTTAAAAAATACTGGCAGGGAAGAGCTTTTAAAAGCTATTAGAACGGTAGCACAAGGGGAATCATATTTTTCAAAAGAAGTCACTGAAACGATTATGAAAGGTCTCATGAATCAAAGGAAAGCATCGGCTAAAACAGCTTCGTTTTTTCCTAAACTTTCACGAAGAGAAAAAGAAGTACTTAAGTTGATCGCACAGGAGTTTACCACACAAGAGATAGCTGATAATTTATTTATTAGCCTAAAAACTGTTGAATCACATCGGTCGAGTCTCTTGTCCAAACTGAATGCTCGTAATAGTGTGGGTTTGGTTAGGATAGCTTTAGAAAACAATCTCTTAGAATAAACGCCGGAAACATAACCTTGTGTCAGATTAAAATAAAAAAGCCGCACTACAGTTTGACTGCAATGCGACTTTACTTGACTACCTTTGACTATAAAAAATTACTTACAAGATTCTTTTAATGCTTTAAGTTCTTCTTTCGTATTTACAGTCACTACCGTTCCGTCTTCCATTGTTACAGAGATTGGAAATACAACTTCTGGTTTTACTTTGACACCAGGGTTTGCTGCTTTAAATGCTTTGATGGCGTCGTGAAGTACCTTTCTGTCTTCTTTAGCGTTTAGAGTGATCACTGTACTATCAGGAAGCATTACACTGAAAGGGAAATTGATTTTAAAACATGATTTGTGTTTGTCTCTGTCATGACCGCCAAACTCTTTACCACAAGCTACTCTCAATTCTCTTTGCTGAGTTTCATTTTCTACCAAAATGACTTCTCCACCATCATTGATTACAGAATAAGGAAAAGCTAAGCTCGGTCTTGTTCTTACTCTTGGATTTTCTTTTCTCCATGTTTTCAGAGCTTCTTTAAGTGCTTCAACAGACGCTATTTCTGCAGTAGTGGCATCAGGGAAAGACAATGTCACTGGGAAAACCAACTCATAACATCCAGCTTTACCTAGATTGGCGCCTTCCAACGTTCTGGTGACTACTTCTTCGGCATAAGCTTCGGCACTGGCATCATCTCCGGTATCAGTACTGTCAGAACATGATGTGATAAACAATCCTGCAACTAGGATTAACAACCATTGGAATTTCAAAATTTGTGTTTTCATGTGTTAAAAATTTAAAAGTTTAGAATAAAATGTTTTACGATTATATAAGCAAACCAACCGTTTTATGTACTCAAAAAAAATGAAATAAATTTTAATATTTTTTTATTTTTGTTGTAAGTTATACATATTCAGTATTTTATGGTTTCAAATAATTTTATTAAAATTGTGTTTTTTAATGTGTAAACTATCGTTTTTGATGATTGATATTATGGCTTAAAAAACAATTCGATTCATTTATACCATATTTATTCCTACTTTTGACCTTTTATAGCAAATCGAAGTAATGTATTACGTAAGAGACATTTCTGTTAAATATGGGGAGCGGGTACTTTTGGACGACATCAGTTTTATGATCAGCCCTAAAGACAGAATAGGATTAATTGGTAGAAACGGTGCAGGAAAGTCCACTTTACTCAAAATTATAGCTGGTCAAAGTGTACCTGATGGAGGGTTTTTGGAGTTTCCTTCCAAAACTACGGTAGGATACCTAAGACAGGAATTTGAACTCAATGAAGCTCAAAAGGTCATTGATGAAGCTATGTCTTGTCATGAAGAGGCACTAAATCTTCAAAAACAATTTGATCACTTAAACCTGGAGATTAGTACTAGAGAAGATTATGAAAGCGATAGTTATCAAAAACTACTCGAGGATCTAGCACATATCTCAGGTCGGTTGGAACATTTTAATATCGTAAGCTTAGAAGTAGAAACTATGAAAATTCTACGCGGTCTGGGTTTTACAGATGCAGATTTTCAGCGAATGGTTTCAGAGTTTAGTGGTGGATGGAAGATGCGAATAGAATTGGCTAAATTGCTTTTGCGAAAGCCTGATATCCTGATGCTGGATGAACCTACCAACCACCTTGATATTGAATCCATCATTTGGCTTGAAAATTATCTGGTGGATTATCCTGGTACGGTCATAGTCATTTCGCACGATATTCAGTTTCTCGAAAACGTCTGTAATCGTATCATAGAAGTAGAACATGGAGATATAGATGATTATAGACTCTCTTATCGTAATTTTCTGGCCGAAAAAGAAAAACAAAAGGCCATTCGGTTATCCGCTTTCGAAAATCAACAGAGAGATATAGCGCAAAAAGAAAAGACCATTAATAGATTTATGGCTAAAGCCACTAAAACTAAGATGGCTCAAAGTATGCAAAAGCAGTTAGAAAAAGTGGAAAGAATAGAAGCACCTGTCGACACCGGAAAAGCTATGAATATTCGCTTTGCTGAAGTACCGAGATCGGGTAGGGAAGTAGTCAGGGCTGTCGCTGTGGGCAAGTCCTTTGGTGATAAGAATGTTTTTTCAAATCTCAATATAACCATAGAACGCGGCGACAGAGTAGCTTTTGTTGGTCAAAACGGACAAGGAAAAACTACGATGGCCAAAATTATTGCCGGTTTGCTGCCAGCTTCGTCAGGGAAAATAGAAGAAGGTTCTAATATGCACCTATCTTATTATGCACAAAATCAGTCAGAACTTTTGGATCTGAAAAGCACTGTTTTAGATGTCATGGAAGATAAGGCTCCTGAAGAGATGCGGTCACGGGTTAGGAATATTTTAGGTTCCTTTTTGTTTTCAGGAGATGATGTAGATAAAAAAGTTTCTGTGCTATCAGGCGGTGAACGTGCAAGACTAGCTATGGCTTCACTAATTATGCGTCCTTGTAATTTTTTAATTTTGGACGAACCTACCAACCACTTGGATATATACTCCAAAGAAATATTGAAAGATGCACTTAAAGCTTATCAAGGTACCTTGTTAGTGATATCGCATGATAGAGAGTTTTTGGGAGGTCTTACTGATAAAGTGATTGAATTTAAAGATGGAACGGTCAAAGAGTTTTTAGGAGATATCAATTATTTTTTGGGTAAAAAGAAAATGGACAATATGCGTGAAGTGGACATGCAAAAAACCGTAGCAGAATCATCCCAAGCCGCATTTGATAAAAAATCTGATCCTGAAGAAACACGTAAGCTCAGAAAACAAATTGCTTCCATAGAAAAACAAATTTCAAAATTAGAAGAAGATCTGGCACTTTTAGAACTGAAACTGGCCGACCCTAACTTTTATGCTGATCCAGGATTTATGGAAGCCAATAAAAAATATAAAAGCTTGCAAGATGATCTTGAAAACAAAATGTTGGAATGGGAAACCTTGTCTTTTGATTTGGAAAATTTGTAAGAAATAGTAGGAAGACTGCGTATCTTTAAACGCAGACCATGATCCTTATCAGCCATTTTATATGCGCTTTTGATATTCTGATTAAATTTAATATGTTACCTTTGCATTTACAAAGCGAAATGTTAGCATGCAAAAGTTATTTTTAGCTGTCATCATTCTTTTTTATTGTACTATCAATGTACATGCACAAACTTATAGAGTCAAGACTGTAGTAGTTAACCAAGATAGACAGCCCTTGGAAGGTGTACTTATAACGAGCGGTAAGACAATGGTTTTTACTGATGCTCATGGAAAGGCAGAATGTCTATCTAATGAAAAAGAATGTAGAATTGTCTTGCAGTATTTAGGCATGCAGGACACAGTGATTTCATTTTTTCTGAAAGAACCAGAAACAGATCTGGGGCAAATAATGATGACCGAAAGTGCCACCATGATGAAGGAGATCAATGTTAGCTCATCAGCTATGACTTACCGAGGTAATGTCACAGGTACAAACTATTATGTCAGTCCTTTAGTAATCCGAAAGATGCAACCCATTTCCACTGAAGAGGTACTTAAAACTTTGCCGGGTGTCAATGTGCTCAGTGATATGGGATTAGGCAATAGGATTAATGTAAGTATCCGTGGATCTTGGGGAAGAAGATCAGAGAAAGTATTGATGCTGGAAGATGGGTCTCCTATTTCGCCAGCACCTTACATTGGGCCAGGTATATATTACAATCCAATTAGTGAAAGAGTTTCAGGCATTGAAGTTTATACGGGTGCAGATGTACTAAGGTATGGTCCCAACAATATGTTTGGAATTATCAACTATATGACACCCAAACCTCCCCAACAACCAACACTAAAAGCAAAAATATCAGGTGGACAAAGAGGCTATTTTACGGGATTGCTTTCTTATGGAGGTACCTGGAAACGTGTTGGTAGCCAAGTGGAAGCAGTTTATAAAAGATTTGATGGGTTTACTGATTTTTCATCAGTAAGTATGCTCAATCTGAATGCAAAGATCTATGCAGAACTTAGCCAAGACCAATCTCTTTACTTTAAAATAAGTAGTCAATTTGAAGATAATCAAGCTTCGCTCAGCTCCATCACACCTTTTACATTCAATATTGACCCAACGCTAAATCCATTTGATGCTGATCGTTTTATCATGCATAGATATGGATTAGATATCATTCATAAATGGACTCCAAGTGATGTTTCATCTTTAGTAACTAAAATTTTTGCATCAGATTTTGCTAGGGATTGGTATCGTCAGAATAATATCGTCATCCCTGCATCACAAGTAAGATCTTATGTAGGCGAAAACATATTTTCAGAAAAGTTTAAATACTTAGATGGTTTGAAATTCACAAATGATGATTATGTCAGGGTAGGTACTATTAATGTTAAGGGTAGAGAATCCAGTACAAACAGTAGGTGGCACTACACGGTCACCAGTGCTGATCAAACTTTTACAAAAATATATACAGGTAATCAGTGGACGAATAGTTTCGAAGCCCAGATTAAATACCATAGAGAAACCTATCAAGATATGAACATTGCTGCGGACTCGTCTAGATGGGCTCGCACTGGTAAATTTACAACAGATCTGGATTATGTTTTACAATCCATGTCTTCATATATTCGAAATCATTTTACATTTAACCAACTTCAAATCACTCCAATAATTAGGTGGGAACATGTATGGATGGATAGACAAGACAGATTGTCAAATGCGGTTAATCCAAATATTAGTTCGGATGATGCAGACATTAGGACCAATACTTACAGTATTATCCAGCCTGGGCTTACTATAGCATGGCAGCAAAAAAATATGAAATGGTTTGGCAGTGTTTATCGAGGATATATCGCCCCATCCAAATATTTTGCATTTTTAGTAGAGCGTGACGGAGTTTTAGTCCAACCATTAAGTACAGAACTACTCAGCAACGTAAAACCAGAAATATCAATAAATACGGAATTAGGTTTAAGAGGTTTTTTGCTTAAGGAGGTGTTATCAGGACAAGTTGCAGTATTTAATAATAGAATTAGTAATTTTTATTTAGCTGGATGGAATGAGTTTTTTGATAAACTTGGAGTCATCAATTTACAAGGTGCAGAAATTTCTCTTAAATGGGATATATTGCCCCGATGTAAAGATCATAAACTGAGCTTACAGCCAAATATCACTTTTTTGCGTTCGAGAGTGATTTCAGGAGAGCTGCATGATCGCCATCTGTTTACCCAAATTAGGCACTCATCTCTTACAAAGCTAGAATTACTCAATAAAGCACAAATGCAACCCAATGCCTACACATTTTACACCAAAGATTTGGCAGGTAAAGAAGTCGCATTTTCGCCTGAAACAGCTTCTGATATGGATAAAGTGACGAAAACGGTTTACAAATTTGGTGGATCGGGTATCACCAATGGTCAGACTCCTTACGCACCTATGTTTTCTTGCAATATTAATATGGATTACAGCTTTAAAAGTTGGTATTTTGGAGTGTCTTATAATTTTGTAGGAGATCAATATGCAGAATTCGCCAATTTTGAAAATGTTTCAGGAGATGGTGGAATAGGTAAAATAAAGGCATTTAGCACATATGATATCAATGCAGGTTTTGACTTTAAAATTAACAAATTTAATGTTCAATGGCATTTAAATGGGAAAAACCTTGGCAACAATATAGTTACTGGATCAAGATTAAACAGAGGACAATCCGGCATTATGCCCCTAGGTTTTAGACAAATTAATACTGGATTCACTTTTGAATTTTAATTTTTTAATGATTCAAATCATATTTTTAATCTAAATTTTGTCTTACTTTTGCAGGATGAACCCAAGAATATACGCTATTTTCTTAACCATTCTCATGACTTTACCAGTCTTCAGTAAGGTTGTAGTATATTTCAATTGGAAAATTAATCAAGACTATATTTCAAAAAATTTATGTGTCAATAAAGATAAACCTTTACTTAAATGTAAAGGAAAATGTCAATTGATGATGAAAATGAAAGAAACTGAACCTGTAAAAGAAACACCATTGCGTACATATCTGAAGGATGTATTGCTAAGTCCTTTTGTATTATCGAATCATCAAATGTACTATGCCTTGGATGATTCAAATATGATTTACACTACTGTACTACTTCATCATTTTAACAAATTTCATAGCCTTCTATCTGACAAACGTCTGGACAATCCACCAGATACGATCTCATAACTTCCTTCTTTTTTATAAATAAACATACTGCAACAGGAATGAATGTGTTATTGCAGTTTTGTGTTGTTTTTTTTAAATAATATATTTTTTAGATGACTCGAGTATATAAGTGTCTTATACTTGGTCTCTTAATATTTATATCAAAGGAAAGTCAGGCTTGTGATGTTTGTGGTTGTGCTGTAAATGGTATGCAATTTGGTATTATCCCACAGTTTAAAAAACATTTTGCAGGTGTTAAGGGCACTTACAGAAGTTTTACATCAACACATCATCCATTGTTTTCTCACGAAAAGCAAAGTATAAGCCAAGAAAGCTTTATGACTATAGATATTTGGAGCCGTTGGTTAATCAATGACCGTATCCAGATTTTTACCTTGTTTCCACTACATCATATAGAAAAGCAAGAAGATGCTGTTATTTCAAGAAATTCAGGTATTGGAGATATCAGCATGTCTGTTTTGTATTCTATCTTAGACAATAAAAAGAATTCAACAGGCAATATTATTCATCAGCTGCAAATAGGTGGAGGCATCAAACTTCCAACCGGTCACAATAATAAGATCGTAGCAAATGATGATTGGGTTCCAGGTTTTCAATTAGGTACAGGTACATTGGATTTTACAGCCAATATTAATTACATAATCAGGTTCAAAAAATCAGGTATCATGAGTGAGTTGGGATACCGTTGGAACCAACTTAACAAAAAACATAATTTTGAGTTTGGTGATAGATTGTCTTCTTCGCTCAAATATTTTTATGTTTTTAACTGGAAAGGTAAAACTTGGATGCCATCTGCGGGATTAACCCATGATTTTGCAAGTCAAGATTTTCATGAAGGAGATGCGCTGCTTCTTTCTGGTGGCAATGCTCTTTTTGGTCATGTTGGCATGGATTTTTTTAGTCCTTTAGTAAATGGTGGTTTTTTTGTTCAGCCAGCTGTTTATAACAACGTCGCTTCTGGCAACTTAGTACCACACACCCGATATGGGGCTCATATCAATTTGTTTTTTTAAAAATAATTCTTTAAAATTTTAAACAAAATTAAAAAATGAAATCATTAAATATATTTTTATTAATAGTGCTTATCTCAAGTTTGGTTGTTACCTCATGTAAAAAAGAAGAAGTTGCTTCTTTACAAAAAGGTTCTGTTTCCATTGAGTTTGATCATGTGTGGGGCAGTAATGAAGGTGAATTTTCATTAAATAAAGAACTTACCCATCCGATGCTCGGAGAAAAAATGACATTTAGCTTATTTCAATACTATGTTTCTAATGTTAGGTTGAAAAAAGCAGATGGAACTTGGTGGACAATGCCTGAAAGTTACTTTATTGTAGATGCTGCAACTGATGAAGGGAAAGTGATCACCATACCAGATGTACCAGGTGGAGAGTATACTGATGTTGAATTGATGTATGGAGTAGATAGCTTGCGTAGTACTTCAGGTGCCCAAACGGGCGCATTATCTCCATCAAACGGTATGTTTTGGAGTTGGAACTCAGGTTATATCATGGTGAAAGCAGAAGGCACTGCAACTACATCTTCTGATGGAACGTTTGTTTTTCATTTAGGTGGATTCAAAGGTGATAATAAGGTACAAACTATAAAGACATATGCATTTGGTAGCAAACTGGTTGTAGATGGTACAAGAGAGGCAGAAGTACATATGATTGCAAATCCAGCAAGATTGTGGCACGGAGCACAAAACTTATCAGAAAAATCAAAACAAACAATGCCTGGAGCATTGGCAAAATCAATGTCTACTAATTTTTACGATGTGATTAGATTTGATCATATACATAATTAATCATCAATATTACAAATGTGTAAATGTCCACTCGGTAATTTGCCTTTTTAATATATAACGCATTGTAAATCATTTTATAAAATCTTGATTATGAGTTAGATTGTAACAGTAGTTATGCTAACTCATAATCTAGGTAATATCCAATATTTTGTTATCTCAAACCAAAGTATCATGGCAAGATTATTATTTTTGAAACTTGCAGGTCTCCTTTTAGTTTCATTTTTTTTAGGATCATGTACAGATCATCAAAGTAACTCATCTTTTGCATTGAGTTACCCTGATTATTTTCCTGATCCGATTTATCAATCCACTCGAAACCCCATAACTAAAGAAGGTTTTGAATTAGGTAGGGCTTTATTTCACGACCCTATATTGTCAATTGACAGCACTATTAGTTGTGAGTCTTGTCATGCTCAAGGACATGCATTTGCAGATCATAATGTTGCATTGAGTGAAGGCATTGCAGGTAGAAGATGTGTCAGAAATAGTCCAGCTATTTTTAATGCAGCTTGGCAACCACATTTTATGTGGGATGGAGGTATCAATCATATTGAAGTCATGCCTGTTGCGCCTATAACTAATGATGTGGAAATGGGCGAAACTATGAGTAATGTAGTGAAAAAACTGAATAGAAACCAATCGTATAAACAAAGATTTAAGCAAGTGTTTAATGTCGATGTTATAGACGACCAGAAATTGTTATTTGCTTTAGCTCAGTATATGTCTATGTTAGTTTCTGCAACTTCAAAATATGATCAGGTAAGACAAAACAAAGCAATTTTTACAGACATTGAACAACAAGGATATGAAGTTTTTGTGCAAAAGTGTTCATCTTGCCATAAAGAACCGCTCTTTACAGACTATACTTTTCGCAACACGGGATTACCGGCCAAACCTGATGAAACGGGACGGCATCATATAACTTTAGAAGCAGAAGATATGCATAAATTCCGAATGCCGTCACTCAGAAACGTAGCGCTGACGTATCCTTATATGCATGATGGAAGATTCAAAACGCTAAGAGAAGTTTTAAACCATTATTCAGAAAATATGCAGTACTATTCCAATCTGGACCCAGTATTTAAGCTAGATAATGGTAAAGTAGGCATACCTTTATCTGAGGACGAAAAAACAGCTTTGGAATCTTTTTTAAGAACACTTTCAGACTATTCATTTACATCTAATCCAATTTTTTCAGAATGAATCCATTAATTTTAATCGTTGCTACGTTTACCATTTTTGTTCTAGGGTCATGTGATAAACAAACGCAATCCATAGAACATGAGACAACTATAGAAATTATACAGCCTTATGAAAATCAAACTTTCACCCAAAATGATACTATTCAAATAGAAGCTTTTATTCAATCTAATGTGAGTATGCATGGGTATGAAGTTTTGATCCAGAAAGGGGGAGAAACTAAATCCTTAAAGTCTCGGCATACACACAATAAAACCTTTGAAGTTAGAGCCGAATGGATTGTAGATACAGCAAATCTTGATGAAGTTACCATTGAAGTCATTGCAAATATTGACCATGAAAATACAAAACAATCAAAAAATATTGTGGTTAAAATAAATTAAGTACCATAAAAAGCCGTTGTATAAACCGTTACATAAATCTATGGATCGAATCATTTCAAAGGGCTTTTAAAGTCCCTGCTTTGCCAGAGCTTTCGTCAATGTGCTTTTTATATTCGGACAATTGGTTAAAGCTACTATATAATCCGCTAGATTACATATCGTGCTCATTTCATAGGCTATAATTTGTAGTTTGGTCTTTATATTTATATATGCTTTATACAGTTATATGGTTCAATAGTTAATCCATATGGATAAAGCATTGATTCATATAAATGGAGTATTAACCAACGTGGATTAATACTATTATAATGTTGATCAATAGTCAATTTATATAGCTCAATAATGTACCCATATCGATAAATAAATATTTATATGGATTTTGAATATATCCATATTGATTAATACTTGATCCACATCGATACTGTGTTTTATCACATTAATTAAGTATTGATCCATATCGATCAATACTTAGCCCATATCAGTTAATACTTGATCTATGTCGATTAATACTTAATCCATATCAATTAAGATTCAGATAGTGCTCCAAAAGCTTAAAGGACTCTTCGATAACTCTTTTGCACCTGTCTTATAAGGTATTTGGCTTTTCATTAACTATAATGACGTGCTCGGTAAGCTTATGCGGGTGAAGGTTAAGACTTTACGACCTGTCTTAAAGCTTATCGAATAAGGCAAAAATAACTTTCGGCGGCTCATAAACGCTTAATGACCTGAGCTAAAGTCTTCAGGAAGATTCGTTAACGCTTGATGACTAGATCATAAGGCTTCGCGACGTCTCCTTAACAGTTAAAGAACATTCATAAGTTGTAAAGTAGAGGTCGTTTATCTTTTATCAAGGTCCATAAAGTGACCATGACCTTTCAATAAGCTTTCGCCACCACTCATTTAGTTTTAATGGTCTTCCATAATGTGATTAGGCAGACGCCTTTGTTGATAAGTAGTCTTGCTTAAGGCTTCATGAACTTTCCTTAAGACTAGATGGGTTCTCCGTAAAGCTTGATACACGACCGCTATAGGATTAGGAAGGTGTATGAACGATAACACAAAGGACAATTTAGGCAGTAGGCAGGCTTTCATTTTAAGAATGACCAATAGGTGGCAGCTCCAATAGAGTGAATGATTTCACTCAATAAAGAAGGAACCATAAACATCAGCTGGTGGACACTAAATTTGGCTGGATTAATTTTGATGAAATACCTTAGTCTTGAAGTTATTAAAATCAAGATATATCATCTCAGGCAAAGGCTTTTAACTTTGCTCAAAGATTTTTTGAAGATTTGAATAATACATTAGATTTCTATTTGTGCTTTTGGCTTTTTTTGTATTTCTGGTGTAGCTTGCAATCGATTATGAATTTATTTCGTAATTTTGTCCCCAATTTAATATCTTGCTATGGCAATGGTTTATTTGACGAGAGTAGAAAAATTTAATGCAGCACATAAGCTTTGGATTAATTCATGGTCTGAAGAAGAGAATTTTGCTTTTTTTGGTAAATGTGCCAATAAAAACTGGCATGGTCATAATTATACTTTGTATGTCACGGTAAAAGGCCATCCAGATCCAGTTATTGGATTTGTTCATGATGCCAAAAAGTTAAGCAAAATTATTAGAGAATACGTGACTGACAAGTTGGACCATTCTAATCTTAATCTCGATATTGATTTTTTGCCTGAAGGTATGATGCCCACTACAGAAAATATGGCCATACTGATTTGGGAACAATTAGAACCACATATTCATGGTTGTAAACTTCATAGCATTAAATTGCAAGAAACAGATACCATTTATGCTGAATATTTCGGCGAAAAATAAACAAAATGGCTTATAAAAAAGAAGATTCTTATTCACCTGAAACCACATCAAAACTCTCTGGATTTTATGCAGAAATTATTGATTCTGTTGGCGAAGACAAAAATCGCGAAGGTCTGGTAAAAACACCTGAACGTGCTGCTAAAGCGATTCAGTTTTTGACTCAAGGGTATCAGCAAGATGCGGATCAGATACTTCGATCTGCGGTGTTTAAGGAAGATTATAATGAAATGGTAGTGGTCAAGGATATAGAGTTTTATTCTATGTGCGAACATCATTTACTGCCATTTTTCGGTAAAGCCCATGTAGCTTATATACCGAATGGGTATGTGGTGGGATTGAGTAAAATACCAAGAGTCATAGATGTTTTTGCTCGTAGAATGCAGGTGCAAGAACGCTTAACACATGAGATATTGCACGCCATTGATGATGCACTCAAGCCTTTGGGTGTTGCAGTAGTGATAGAAGCTGCTCATATGTGTATGATGATGCGGGGCGTGCAAAAGCAAAATTCTACAACAACAACTTCAGCTTTTACAGGTGATTTCAGAAATATAGAAACACGCAATGAGTTCCTTAGCCTGATTGCATCTAGATTCAAGTGATTTTTTTTGAGTTTATATATTATTAAACATCAGTTTATTTTTTAGAATTAAAGTATTTAAATAAAAATTTTAAGTAGGATATGACAGCGTTTGTTTTTCCTGGACAAGGAGCACAGTTTGAAGGCATGGGATTGGATCTTTTTGAAAGCAATGAAGCGGCCAGAGCTATTTTTCAAAAAGCAGATGAAATATTGGGATTTGAATTATCAAAAATCATGTTTTATGGATCGGCTGAAGATCTAAAACAAACCAAAGTGACTCAACCAGCGCTTTTTGTACATGCTATGGCAACCCTAAAGGCCAAATCTACTGCTAAACCTGATGCTGTAGCTGGGCATTCGTTAGGTGAGTTTTCAGCTTTAGTGGCCAATGGTTCTTTAAGTTTTGAAGATGGTCTTAAGTTGGTCTACGCTAGGGCGATGGCGATGCAGGATGCTTGTGAAGCAGTACCGGGTACTATGGCTGCTATCTTGGGTTTAGAGGATGATAAAGTGGAAGAAATTTGTGCTTCCATTGATGATGTAGTTGTAGCGGCTAATTATAATTGTCCTGGACAGTTAGTGATTTCTGGATCTATATCAGGAGTACAGACGGCAATGGAAAAATTAACAGAAGCAGGTGCCAAAAGAGCCATTCAATTAGAAGTAGGAGGTGCATTTCATAGTCCACTGATGGAGCCTGCAAGACAAGCATTGGCGGAAGCAATTATGAATACTGTCTTTCATAAACCCAGTTGCCCTATTTATCAAAATGTCACTGCAGTTGCCGAGACCGACCCCGAAGTCATAAAAATAAACCTAATATCCCAATTGACCGGAGCTGTAAAGTGGACCCAATCGGTAGAGAATATGCTCAAAAATGGCGTAACGACATTTGTAGAAACAGGTGGCTCTGGTAAGGTTCTTTCAGGGTTGATCAAAAAAGTGGATCGTACAGCAGATACCCAAACATTGTAATGGAAAAAGGTAATTCTAATAAAATTGAAATCAAAGCAGGAACCATATTGGTGGCTGAACCTTTCATGCTCGACCCAAATTTTAAAAGGTCGGTGGTTTTGATTTGCGAACATAATGACGTAGGTACAACAGGTTTTATTCTCAATAAGCCAGTAGATATTAAGATTCATGAATTGGTTCCGGATTTTCCAGAGTCCAAAGCAGCGGTGCATATTGGCGGACCGGTAGCTGTAGATAGTTTACATTTTTTGCATAATGTAGGAGATCTGCTAGACAATAGTCAGGAAGTTTGCCCAGGAGTATATTGGGGTGGTGACTTCGAAAAACTAAAGTTCCTGATGGAAACAGGTGTGATACAAGATCAGAATATCCGATTTTTTATTGGTTATAGCGGATGGAGTAAAGGCCAACTTATAGAAGAAATGCAAGAAACTTCTTGGCTTACCGAAGTGATGGATGCCAACTACTTATTCAGGGTAAAACCCTTTGTGCTTTGGCAAACGGTATTGCATAACAAAGGAAATACCTATACCGTTATAGCTCAAATGCCCGATGCTGTCAGTTTGAATTGATGATTTTGGGTAAGGGATCAACCATATAAAGTTAACAATAACCTAACAAAAGTTATATTGCCCAAATTAAAGGATGTGCTTAATTTTGCCCAAAATTTAGTAAATGAAGCATTTTTTTGACCTTTTATTAACTATAATTCTGATATGTATAGTACTGTTTGCCTGAGTTGAATTACAAAATGATTAACAAAAGATTATTCATCTTAGAGCTATTTTGTTGCCTTGTTGCAAAATTTTTGATTATCTTTGCGGCTTCAAATAAAATATACAATTGCAAACATTTAAAGATTTAGGCCTTGGAGATGATATTTTGAGATCACTCGAGGAGATAGGTTTTGTATCACCTACAGAAATACAAAGCAAAGCAATACCAGCATTATTAGAGAATAAATCAGATTTTATAGGTCTTGCGCAGACAGGTACTGGAAAAACTGCTGCGTTTGGATTGCCATTACTGCATTACCTAGACACGAGTATTTCTCATGTTTATGGACTCATCCTTGCACCGACGAGAGAGTTGGCTCAGCAAATTGCCAAAGAACT
>Ga0075154_10001616_pt1 | contig 15835 bp, 15 predicted proteins | sample JI71714BDNA_FD_70965 | JGI IMG/M metagenome (GOLD analysis project Ga0075154, IMG submission 70965) | Wastewater effluent complex algal communities from Wisconsin, to seasonally profile nutrient transformation and Carbon sequestration -... | ecosystem: Engineered > WWTP > Effluent > Algae... | reverse complement strand
TACGCTTTTCGAATATAAATAGCTGATTTATTGCATTTTAGCTTCTCATAACGAAGTTCTAACGCATAATTCGGGTTTAAAAAAGTCTCAAGTTGAATATGACGAAAAATATATTTGGGAGTAAAGATTTCGTCCCTGCCTGCGTTGCTTTATGGCGGGCAGGCCTTCAGGTCTAATTTATGTACAGATTATTTAAAAGTAAGGTCTAACCTTTGGTAGTTAATTCTAAAACACAATTATATTGAATCCCTTTAAATTGTTCCTGACCCTTTAATCCTATTTGATTTTTCATTTTCATGACTAATTCTTATCAAAATTCAATATCGTCATAAACTTCTGACAAAGGTATTTCAATATCTATACTTTTTATTTTGAGAACTCCATACTTAGAATCCACATTTGATTTTGTCCAAGTATTTTCACCTGACTTATACCATTGTTCAATGGCTTCCTGTTTTTGTGAAACAATGATATATTCCTGAAAAGTCGGAATCTCCCGATACAAATAGAACTTTTGAAAAAAATCAAACTTTTCTGTAGCATCAGACAATACTTCTACGATAATCAATGGATTCGTTATGGTATCTTTCCTGTCTTCCCAATATTCGGGTTGTCCTGAAATCACTAATGCATCAGGGTATAAGAATGATTTTTTGGAAGGAATATAGACTTTTTGGTCACTGTTTAGCGCATGATACTTTTCTCGTAACTTTTTTATTCTATTCGCAAATCCAACTAAAACATTCGTTGCTATTTTATTGTGATTAAAGCTAGCTCCTGCAATTTTAATAATTTCTCCGTTGATAAAGTGGTTTTTGCTTTTTGACTTTTCTTCCCTTTTGAAGTATTGATCTACAGTATAAAGCGTAGGCTGTTCAGTGGTGCTTCTTTTGAACCTAATCACTTTGGGTGTACTTGTTACTGCTGACATTTTATGAATTCTTAAAACAAAGTTAGTCATTTTTTGTAAATGATGGCAAAAAAAAAGCGAAACTGTTTTCCAGAATCGCTTTTCTAAAATTTTAAGTTACGCAATTAATGAGTTATCCACCAATGATCTGAAATTCTGTGCGACGATTTTTTGCTTTACAGGTTTCATCTTGATTTGATTCGCATCCCGGCACTGGTTTAGTAGGACCATTACCCACAATAATAAATCTGTTAGGATCCATGTTATATTGTGTTTTCAGATAATTGGCTACTGATTTAGCTCTTTTTTCAGACAAAACTTTGTTAGATGAAGTGCTACCAACGTTGTCAGTATTACCTTCTACCCTAACTTTTACATTGGCAAAAGTTTTGGCCAACTCTGCAAATTGAAGATCGATAATGGTTTTTGAATTTTCGTCCAGTTCAAATTTCCCTGAAGGAAAACTTATTGACACAGGCTTTGTAGCAATAGCTGGCGCTGCAACTTCTGCCTTTGTAGCTGGTGCAAATGTTTTTTGCTTTTCTGCGTCATATCCCGGTCCTGTAAGTTTTTCTTGGGCAGATGTAACAGCACCTGTATATATCACAGATCGCCATGCAGGTGCAGCTTTAGGCGAGTCTCCCGTTTCTACAAACTTTTTGGACATCTTTTCATATAGGTCTTGACCTTTTACTCCTTTATAAGCAGAATTTAACCCAAAGAAATTAACATTGTCTCCATGTCCCGTCCAATAAACTGTACTAATCATACCTAAACCATCATCTTGGGTCAATCCATTGATTTCACCCACATATTTCGCTGCTTTTGTTCTGTTACTTTCATTGGTTTTTAATTCTGCAATCGCCTTCATCCATCCTTCATAAAAACCATGAATCATATCTCTCTTATCCTTAATCGTTTGTTCACTGGCAAACATAATGTCTGCTATGATATGTGATTGTTGTACTGTAGTAAGTAATACTTTAGATCCAGGTACATCTGCCGTAGCGAGCTGGTCATCAGGACTCCAAACTACAGCTGCATCTACGTCATTAGTTCTGAATAATTCGGCTGCTTTGAGGTTATCTGTTGTTTTAATAATATTTACATCACTATACTTTAGTCCTGCTGCTTCCAGAGAGTTGTTTAGCAAAGTTTGTGCAGGTGAAGGAACTGCTACGGCGATTTTTTTACCTTTTAGATCATTTACTGAGTTGATTCCTCTTTTGACGATGATGGCATCACCACCACGCGACCAGTCTACTTGCATAAAAGCTAAAGGTTTGAATGCATTAATGTCATCTGGTGCCGTATATAAAGGAAATGCATCAGCCGTTTGTACCAAAACATCATATTCTCCAGCCATCCATGCATTCATGGCATTCAGTAGATCATTTTCAACCTTAAATTCTACCTTAAATCCATAATCTTTAAAAAATCGCGATTGTTCAGTAGCATTAGGACCTTCATTAAAATACAAACCAGGACCATAACCTCCCCAAGTCACCAATTGTACTCTCAGTGTGTTGGGATCTCTTTTACTAGAGCCTTGTTGTGGCGTTGATCCTGATGTGGATGACGAAGTTCCGTTTTCAGCGGAAGCCTGTTCAGCCTGTTGTTTGATATCTTGACCCAATTTGGTATTATTGATGATATACCTACCACCAAAAAATACTCCCGCGAGGATCAATAGCGTGATGATTAATTTCGAAAATCCGGTTAATCTGGTTCCCATTTCTATTCTGTTTTAAAGTTATTCAAATAAATTATCGTATTGATTGGTTCTACCCACTTTTTCTGGATGTTTTAACGGGGCATTGATGTCTAGAACTTCTGTTTCATCCTGTGATTTAAGGATGAGTTCTTCTTTCTCACCACCCAAAAGAAGCGATACACTTTCATTTTCCCACTTTTCTAACATTTTAAGTCCTTCCTCCTCAAAAATACCGTTCTGTAGGTCAATGGATTGCATAAAACTTTGAGATACTTCCATAAACCTTTCCATCTCTCCCACTTTTTGACTGACATCATCTGCAATAGATTCGAGAGCTGCATCAAACATTGCCTTTTTATCAGGGTCACCTTTGATTACTGACATCGCAGACTTCATAGCTGAATTGGAAGCCATGATGGCTTTTCGTTCTTGCTCTTTGACCATGACCTGATCTTGAATGTCTTCAACCAGAATTTCTGAATTTTCATACATTTTGGCCAATACCCTATAAAGGACTTCCATTTTTCTGTAAAGGTCCTCAAGTTTCAAATTAGAGTCCTGCAATCTACCTGCTTTTCTGCTTTTGAGTATGACATGAGCTTGTTTATTTGCCTGAGCGGCTTCGCTGGCCATACTAAGGTTGGTGCTGATCTCTTTTTTATTGTTGATGATAATTTCTTGCAATTTATGCATTTGGCCTCTCAATTGAGCGATCTGGCGATTCATTTTGGTAAGATTGGATTTGAGATCTTCAACATAAGATTTCAAGATGCCTATGGGATCGATCTCCACAAATAGTCCCGTAATCCATCGCATAGCACTTTTATACATGTAGCTTACTAATGTCCTAGTTTTGCTATCTAAAGCCATAAAAACGATGGTACCCAAAACCATTAAGGAAATAAACGCACCCATTGTGGTAGTTGCAAAAGCCAATAAAGCTTGTAAACTTGTCACACCAATGTAACCCACTCCAAAGATAAGTGCTGCCAAAAAAAGTGCTCCTGTAACTCCTTCAGGTCTTGACCAAAATGATTTTCCTTTTTGTTCTGTCATTATATGTTACTCAATTGAAAGTCAAATATATATTAAATGTCAAATTCCCCATAACTTTAACCCAAAAAGTTACGATTAGGGTCATACATGGTTTTTAATTTTCTCAATATCGTCGTTTATTTGATGATACACCAAATTGAAAGATGCTACAAACTGCTGATTGGTGGTTTCTATTTTCACCACCGCTTCATTGACTTCATTTCTCAATTGATCTAGTTGGGCAGTATGAGACTCTATTTCTTTTTTTAAAGTTTCGATCATCCTGTTTTTATCGGTGATACTTTTCTCCACTGCGGCTACCTGATCAGATTTACCTTGTATCTGCTTAGTTTTTTGATTTTCTAAGGCGTCTTTAAATTTTTTGTTTTCGGCGTTTAATACATTGATATAATGCGTACCCGATTGTATGAGTTTAGCTTTGTCAAGCCCCATGGTTTTTGCCATTTCAAATGCAGACTTAAATCGCATCGACTCATCTGGTATTACCTTGGTCAATGATTGAACCGAATTTTTAAACTCTAGGTAATCGAAGCCTTCTAAATTTTGACTTTCTATGGCTTTGAGTAATAAATCAGTAAATTTTTGATCCGGAACTATATCTCCTAAAGCAGGCTTAGAAAAAGCTGTTTGTGTACTTTCTTTAATGGTTTCTGATGGAATGGTTTGAGCATTTATGGGTTCTGTTTTTATTTCGGAACTAGTTGCAGCACCATTTTCTTCTACAATGAAGAGGCCTTTTAATTTTTTTAACATGTTACTTTTATCTATCATACAAGGGTTATGATTATATTTTATTTATTTTAAATTTGCACCTATAAATAATATCAAAATCTACAATTTAGTTCCAATAAGAATTCAAAATTAGATTAATATATGGGTATACATGATTAAACATCTGGTTCTTGCTGACTAAGACAATGAAAACTACCCAATCCCCAAATTATATCCACAGAGTCAATGCCTATTACTTTTCGATCAGGAAAACACTCTTCTAAAATTTCTAAAGCTTGAGTATCATTCTGATCATCTCTAAATGTAGGTACTATTACTTTTTCGTTAGAAATATAAAAATTGGCATAAGAAGCAGGCAATCTTTGATCTTCATATATCACAGGATGGGGCATCGGCAGTTCTACAATATTTAAGCTATTATCATCTGACAATCTCATTTTTTTGAGTAGTTTCAGATTATCCTTTAAGATATCATAATTGTCATCAGACTTATTTTTTTCTATGACGGTTACAACGGTATCATAATTTACGAACCTAGTAATATCGTCTATGTGTCCATCTGTGTCATCACCTACGATGCCTTCATCAAGCCATAATATATGTTCTATTCCATAATACTCTGTCAGGTATTGTTCGATTTCATATTGCGATAAATGTGGGTTCCGATTTTTGTTGAGTAAGCATGCTGTAGTGGTCAAGATGGTACCTTTACCATTGAACTCTACAGAACCACCTTCCATTACTATACCCGGATGAAAAACCTGTAACCTTAATTTTTCACCAATCAAAGTAGGGATGACATCATCCAAGTCGTATGGCGGGTATTTATATCCCCAAGCATTATATCCCCAATCTACAATCGCCTTGGTCTTTGTGTCTGGATTAACTACAAACGCAGGACCGTGATCTCTACACCAAGCATCATTTGTTGGATGATAGTAAAAAGTGATATTTTCCAATATTTCATCCATATTACTTAGGGATTTGGCATATTTACTCTCAGCAATCTTCCCTAAAGCAAAATGATGCATTGCACCATCGGCTACGTTGATACATACTTTTTGATGATCTGCAATCTGAAGGATAAACTCCGCATAAGGATCGTAAATAGCGTCCAACTTGCCCGGCCAAGATGCTTCTTTGTGTGGCCAAGACAACCACATTGCTCTTTGTTTGGCAAACTCAGCCGGAAAGTGAAAACCCAATTCTCTAGGTGTAAAATCAATCTTCATCTATATATCTTTTTGTGATCGGCTGGTAACTGTCAATGCGTCTATCTCTAAGGAATGGCCAATGTATCCTAAATTCATTGGATTGTTTCATATCTATAGACACCACTTGGGTTTCTTCCTGATCATGGGAAGCCAAATACAACAGTTTTCCCTGTCCGTTTGCAACGAAGGATCCTCCCCAAAATTTCATAGCTCCGTCTTGCTCATACCCTACTCTATTGACCGATACTACTGGTACACCGTTGGCTACGGCATGAGATTTTTGGATGATTTGCCAAGCATTATATTGATCTTTGTTGGTTTCTTCATCTTGTGAAGTAGCCCAACCAATAGCTGTAGGGTAAAAAAGTATTTCCGCACCCATCAATGCCGTGATTCTACTAGCTTCTGGGTACCATTGATCCCAACATATCAAAACACCAATTTTTGCAAATTTAGTCTTAAAGACCTTATAACCCAAATCACCTGGTGTAAAATAAAACTTCTCGTAAAATGCAGGATCGTCAGGTATATGCATTTTGCGGTATTTGCCCAAATAACTTCCATCTGCATCGATCACAGCAGTAGTATTGTGATATAGGCCTTCTGCTCTTTTTTCAAATAACGAAGCGATAATCACAACATTATTTTCGGCAGCGACCTTGGATAAGATATCTGTAGATGGCCCAGGAATGGCTTCTGCCAACTTGAAATTTTCGTAATCTTCTACATCACAAAAATACAATGATGTAAATAACTCTTGAAGGCAAACGATCTGCGCACCATCTTTTGCAGCATCTTGAATACCGCGGATGGCTTTTTGAATATTTTGCGATGCATCATTGGTACAAGACATCTGCACCAGACCTACTTTTACATTTGACATACGATTAAGCATTATATATTGGCTGCAAATGTACAGATTGTGGCGGTTATATCAAAATGGAATTAAATTCCAAATATCATTTAAAAACATCATCTATCTGTAATATCAGGCTGTGATCATCCTTTTGAATTTCATTTGAAATAAAACTTTGGGTATTTCCTATAAGTATTCCTCTTTTATATGTCTGTTTTTGTAAGATCATGTAGCATATATCATGATAAGTAAAATCTAATTTTAAAGCCTTAATTTAAATATCGGTTAACATGTCTGATTTCTTTAGAACAAACTTCTCCCTCATAAAGTCATTTTCATATTCATTTACCAGTTCATATGTTTGTTCCATTTCATTTAAACTTTTAAATGCTGACTTTGTAACTTCGGGCATTTTCAATGGAGGATATGCTTCCCAAGTATCATCCAACGTGAGATCATGAATTTCTATGCTTTGTCCATCATGAAAATAAACCAATCTCTTTTCCAGATCAATTTTTCTGTGAGAAACTATCTGTCCATCTTCAGTCTGATCTACGGTTTGTGCAAGAATATGAGTATTATCCAGATAGCATATTTGCTTACTTTCGACACTGTACAAATAAAAAATGATTATTACTTTAAGCATTGAAACATATTCAATTGGACCCAACTAATTAAGGCACTTCGTATCCCATATCATTCTCCCAAATGGCAAACCAATCTTCTTGAGTCAGTTGCAAATCCAAATTCTTAGTCAGATTAAGTATCCTTTCTTTATTTGTAGTACCAAATACAGGAATAATCCGTGCCGGATGTCTCATGATCCATTGGTACAGAATGACATCTTCTGTAGTGTCGTAGTTTTTTGCCATCTTTTTTATAAACAATGCTTTGGGGTCATTGGGTTCTTTTTGAAAATGACTACCCAAAGGAGCCCAAGCCATTGGCCTGATTTGATGTACCTGCATGTAGTCCAAACTACCGTCTAGCATAGCTTGATGATGCGTTGTTGAAAACGAAATTTGATTATAAAAAACAGGAATTTTTGATCGAATAAGTTCTGTTTGGGAGTTTGTAAAATTAGATAATCCAAAACTCCGAATTTTCCCTTGAGATAACAAAGTGCTGATCGCATCCGCAATTTCATCCGTTTGCATCAATGGGCTAGGACGATGCAACAAAAAAAGATCGAGATAATCTGTCTTTAGATTACAAAGGGACGTCTCACAACTAGATATGATGTGTTGCTTTCGGTAATCATAATGTTTTAGTCCATGATCCCTATTTGGAGATATTAATTTGATGCCGCATTTAGAAATCAGATGGATATCTTCCCTGCTTAATCCTGAAATTTCAAATGCGTTTCCAAAAGCTTCTTCTGTGGTATAATGGCCATAAATATCCGCATGATCAAAAGTATTTATTCCGTGCTCAACACAGAAACTCATCAAATCTGCCATTTCGGTTTTCGAAAATTTTTGTCCCCAACTGCCCCAAGACATGGTACCTGCTACTATTTTTGAAAATTGAGTCATATTTGTGTAATGTGTATTATTTACAAAGATAGCGGATTAACGTGATTTAGTCTTTGTTTTACTGGAGAAAGTTTTAGAAATTTCGAATGATGTTTACAAAGTCAAATTTATATGTAGCAATTTAAATAAATACAGTTTTAGAAGAGTTGCAGAAACGTTTTGTAAACTTGATTTCGTTTTACGCCTTTGGTTACCGATGGTCCAATACTGGCGTCAAATCATTCTAATCAGCAAATTGCTTTTTAATGATTCCCAAAGCTAATTCGAATTGTTGTTCAATCGTGAGATGACTATTATCAATCAAAATAGCATCGTCAGCTTGTCTGAGCGGGCTATCAGCTCTATGCGTATCGATGTGGTCTCTGTGTTTTAGATTTTCGATAATTGCTTCAATAGTAATGACTTGCCCCTTACCAATAAGTTCTCGATATCGTCTTTCAGCCCTGATCACAGGGTCGGCAGTGATGAAAAATTTGACGTCTGCATCAGGAAATACCACGGTGCCTATGTCGCGTCCATCCATAACTAATCCTTGTTGACTTGCCATCTTGCGTTGCAAGTCTACCATCTTAGTACGCACAGGTGTAAGTGCTGCAACTTCACTTACAAAATTAGAAACGCTAATAGATCTTATTTTTGATTCTACATTTTCACCGTTCAAAAAGGTAGTATTTTCACCATTAATATTTTCAAAATGGATGTGAATTTGCTCTAATGCTGATACTACACCAGATTCAACGCGAATGTCTACTAGATGTTCTAAAAAATAAAGCGTAACGGCTCGATACATAGCCCCCGTATCTACAAATACAAAACCTAATGTTTTGGCTAACTGCTTAGCAAGTGTGGACTTTCCGCAGGAAGAGTATCCATCAATGGCAATAATCATGGCAATGGTTATTATAAAAAATCCTGCAAAAATGTGGTTCATGCAGGATTATAATTATGTTTGAAAATAGAAAGTTAGATTGCTACTACCTTCAATTTCCAAATGACTTTTTAAGCTTATGAAAAATATGAATGATATTTCATATTTTGGGAATTCCAAAACATTGAAAGTTTAATATTCATCTTCATTAAATAGAAAATCGTCTTTACGAGGGTAGTCTGGCCAAATATCTTCCATTGACTCATAAATTTCGAATTCATCATCCAGTTCTTGGAGATTTTCGATCACTTCTAAAGGAGAACCAGATCTAATGGCATAATCTATCAATTCATCTCTAGTTGCCGGCCATGGGGCGTCTTCGAGGTTATGTGCTAATTCTAACGTCCAGTACATAGTAAAATTAAATTAAAAAATTAATAAAATTCAGTTAAAGATATGTTTATAACGAATAAAATGCAAGAAGGTTACACACAAGCATTGCATTATCAACATTTATAATATGCAAATACAAAAACTTATAAAAAAGTTTCAAATCGCCTTAAATAATTAACATAGCATCACCGTAACTAAAAAACCTATATTTCTCTTTTACAGCTTCATTGTATGCTTCCATGATCAATTCAAAACCTCCGAAAGCAGCCACCATTATAATGAGGCTTGTTTTTGGCAAATGAAAATTAGTAATCATGCTATTGGCAATACTAAAATCATATGGCGGATAAATGAATAAGTTTGTCCAGCCTTCTGTAGGTTTAAGCAAACCAGTGGCGGATACAGAAGATTCGATGGTCCTCATAGATGTGGTCCCCACGGCACAGATGCGTTTATTTTGTTCTTTAGATTTATTGACAATATCTGCTGCCACTTGTGGAATACTGTAAAATTCTGCATCCATCTTATGTTTTGAAAGATCTTCCACATCGATACTACGGAATGTTCCAAGACCTACGTGCAAAGTAACCTCAGCTAGATTAGCTCCTTTGATTTCCAATCTTTTCATCAATTCTCGAGAAAAATGAAGTCCAGCCGTAGGAGCTGCAACGGCACCTACCTCTTTGGCATAAACTGTTTGATATCTTTCTTCATCTAGTTCTTCGCTATTCCTAGTGATATATTTCGGCAATGGCATACTTCCTAATTGCTTTAAGGCACCTCTAAACTGCTCATCAGTTCCGTCAAAAAAGAATCTAATAGTTCTACCTCTAGATGTGGTATTATCTACTACTTCAGCAACCAAAATTTCATTTCCTTTGTCGTCCATAAAGTAGAGTTTGTTCCCTACCCTTATTTTTCTAGCTGGGTCTACTAATACATCCCACAATCTAGCATCGGCATTTAGCTCCCGAAGCAAAAACACTTCAATTTTGGCACCTGTTTTTTCCTTATTGCCATACATTCTGGCTGGAAAAACTTTTGTGTTGTTAAAAATCAAAGCATCTCCATCATCGAAATACTCTAAAACATCCTTAAATATTTTATGTTCGATTTTTCCAGTTTTACGGTCTACAACCATAAGTCTGGATTGATCTCTTTCTTGTGAAGGATACTGAGCTATCAATTCTTCAGGAAGATCAAATTTAAAATGCGAAAGTTTTGTCCTCATCTATTTCTTACTTAAATTTAATTTGGCCGCAAAAGTATAAATCTTTATACACATAACAACACTATATTGTTTTTTATTATTTTGAATTTGTCATATAAATTTTCAAAAATAATTATTTCAAAACTTAATTAATCGCTAAACCCACTCCAAGTAGCATAAATATTTTTGTTTATTACCATTTGCCACGGCTGCTAAAATCATAATAAAACGTAAGATACAACTCAAAACTAGATAGAACGTGTTAATCTTTGTTAATAATTCTAACTATATGTTTAAAGCATCATCATCTTCTTCTTTAATGACTTACTTTTGACATCAAAATCAACCTAATAGAATTTAACATGGCTAAATATTTTAAGGATTTTAATGTTTTTTTAGTTGTATGCATATCTTTATTTTTTGTTTCTTGCAAAAACAATCCAAAAACATACACTCCTGCAATCACCATTATAGAAGGTCAAATCACTTCTTCGGAGTCACCCAATATTAAATTCGTAGGAATCAGTGAACAAAATATATCGTTGGATGCTAATGGAAAATTCACCTTAAGTACTGAATTGTCTCAAGCTGGTATTTATCGTTTATTACTTGGATATCAAGCCATAAATATATATTTGGAACCAGGAAACAAAGTGACATTTACATCGGACTTTAGAAATCCTGCAAATACAAAATTTGAAGGTGATCATGCTTTAGAAAACAATTATCTTATTGCTTATGAAAAATTCAAAGCTGAAGCCTTGCAGGATGATTTCAAAACACTTTATTCACTTAGAGAAGAAGCCTTTCTCAAAAAAATAGAAGAACGCACACAAAACATCATCCTACATCAACAAACCTATCAAAAAGATAACGGTGCTTTTGCCCAAACTTTTGGTGAAGTATTGTCTGATGACATATCTTATGATGCATCCATAATGAAGCTCAATTATCCAACATATTTTGAATATTTTAACCCGGACAGCATTTTGACCATATCTGATACTTATGATAGTTTTCTGCAAAACCTGCAACCGGACAAGGAATCAAACCTACTCATCCCAACATTCAGAAGTTTTCTGCCTTTATATTTGACCTTCAAAGCAGATCAAGATACCACCCAACAAGACAAATCTGATACTTATAAAAAATTTCAGATCATCTCTCAAAACCTAACCCAAAAAACCATAAAGGAAATTGCTTACTATGAATTGCTAAAAGAAGCCATCCAAACAGAACCCAACGGTGTGGCAGAAGTAATCACAGAATATGCCAATGTACAAACCAACGCGGCATATAATCAAGAAATCAATACCATGTACAGTTCTTGGCGCCACCTGATTAAGGGCAACCCTGCACCGGACTGGAAATATATGGATGCGAAAAATAAAGAAGTAAGCCTTTCTTCTTTTAAAAACAAAGTGGTCTATATAGATGTGTGGGCCACATGGTGTGGTCCATGTTTGAGAGAGTTGCCCCATCTTGAAAAACTTCAAGAGCACTACAGCAAATCACAGGATATTGTCTTTGTGAGTATTTCTATAGATCAAGATAAAAATGCGTGGGCTGCCATGCTTAAAGACAGACAAATGAAAGGTACTCAACTCATTGCAGATAACGCTTGGAGCTCTAAAATTGTCAGTGATTACAGAATCAACGGTATTCCCAGATTCCTTATCATAGGACGAGATGGAAACATCGTAGATGCCAATGCTGTAAGACCATCGTCCAAAAAGCTGATTTCTATTTTGGACAAAGCTATCAAATCCTAATACAAACACAAAATGCATTGATGATTTAGAACGGAACCTTTCTAAATCCAATCTTTCAAATTCGTGTTTTTTAGGTTATAAATTTTTAGTAGTATTAATTACTTTGCTATACTAGGTCTGAATAATGCCTGGATTAAACTTTTCTACGATACCATGATCAGCCATTTCAATACCTAATGAAAGAAACGTTCTGGTTTTTCTAGGGTCAATAATTGCATCTATCCACAAGCGAGATGCGGCATAATACGGTGTCGTTTGAGCATCATACCTAGCTTTTACTTCTTCAAAAAGTTGTTGCTCTTTTTCACGATCTGGCGCTTGTCCCTTTTTCTTGAGTGCGGATACCTGAATTTGTGTCAGAACTTTGGCAGCTTGAGTCCCACCCATGACGGCAATTTTTGCTGTAGGCCATCCCACTATCAATCTAGGGTCATATGCTTTTCCGCACATAGCATAGTTGCCCGCACCATAGGAATTGCCTATAATCACTGTAAACTTAGGGACTGTAGAGTTGGCCACAGCATTGACCAGTTTTGCACCATCTTTGATGATACCACCATGTTCAGATCTTTTGCCCACCATAAAACCTGTCACATCATGCAGGAAAACTAAAGGAATCTTCTTTTGGTTGCAGTTCATAACAAATCTGGCAGCCTTATCCGCAGAATCTGAATAAATCACACCACCAAACTGCATTTCTCCAGCCGCATTTTTTACTACCAATCTTTGATTGGCCACTATGCCGCAAGACCATCCATCTATACGAGCGTAAGCACAAATCATGGACTTCCCATAATCTTCTTTGTACAACGTAACATCAGAATCATCTACCAATCTTAAAATAATATCCATCATATCATAAGGCTTGGTTGGATTTTCGGGGTAGACACCTGTAATTTCTTCTGTTTTTAACTTTGGTAATACGGCATTTATTCTATCAAAACCTGCTTTTTCTGGCTTCCCCATTTTAGAAACTAGTTTTCGGATGGTTTGGAGACATGTGGCGTCATCTGGCATTTTATAATCTGTGACACCCGAAATTTCGCAGTGTGTGGTCGCACCACCCAAGGTTTCCTGATCTACATCTTCACCGATTGCTGCTTTGACCAAATATGGACCGGCCAGAAAAATAGATCCTGTACCTTCTACTATTAGTGCTTCGTCAGACATGATCGGCAAGTAAGCACCTCCAGCTACACAACTGCCCATGATAGCGGCTATCTGTGGAATACCCATTGATGAAAGTTTAGCATTATTCCTAAAGATCCTTCCGAAATGTTCTTTATCAGGAAAAATTTCATCTTGCATTGGCAGGTACACACCAGCACTATCCACCAGATATATAATAGGTATTCTGTTTTCCATAGCTATTTCCTGTGCACGTAGATTTTTTTTTCCTGTGATTGGAAACCACGCACCGGCTTTTACCGTGGCATCATTGGCTACAATCATACAAAGCCTGCCTTCTACCTTTCCCAATCCAGCTACCACACCTGCGGCAGGACAGCCGCCATGTTCTTCATACATATCATATCCAGCAAAAGCTCCAATTTCAAAAAAAGCAGCGTTTTTATCTAACAACGCTTGTATTCTTTCTCTTGCAGTTAGCTTTCCTTCTTTGTGCTGATGAGCTATTTTTTCCTTACCGCCACCCAAGTATATTTTGTCCAATTTATATTGAACTTCCGAACACTTGAGCAACATGGCATCTTCATTTTTATTAAAATCAATTTCTGCTTTGGTCATATTTTGGTCAATGGTTTGTATGATTAATTGGGCACTCTAAAAGAATAAGGGTAGTCTCCAGGTATTTTGGGATAAAATCCTTCTACAAGAATAGACTTGCCTCTATTTAACTCTAAAATTTCAATAAATTCTTTGGCGGATTGAATGTCTTTTTGATTTACTTTAGTGATTACATATCCTGCTTCCATTTTGGATTTATCAACCACAGATGCATTTTTCACACTTACAATGATAACTCCTGTCGTGGACAGAACAGATTTTTCATAACTATCAGGATTCCTGATTTCCAAACCCAACTCCTTAAGTAAACCTTGGTCAAAAGTCCCAACAAGATCTGTAGTATTCAGTTGATTTCTAAGTATAGCCTTCAAAGAAAATATTTTTTGTGCCCTAATGATCTTCAGTAAAACTTCGTCACCAGGACGTAGTGTACCTAATACTTCCATAAATGAACTAATATTATTCGTTTGGATGTCGTTTACCGTCAGAATAACATCATCTTTTTTGACACCTGCATCATAGGCACCTCCATCTTTTGATACTGATGCAATATATACTCCCGCTATTGATGGCAATGCCAATTTATCAGCGAGTTCATTACTGACGTTTTCTATATCCACACCAAGCCAACCTCTTTGCACTACACCAAATTCTTTAATATCTGCCACAACTTTCCTGACTAAATTAGAAGGGACTGCAAAAGAAAAGCCCTCATAATGTCCACTGTTACTTTGGATGGCGGTACAAATGCCTATTAGATCGCCATTGGTATTGATAAGTGCTCCACCACTATTCCCAGGATTGACAGCAGCATCAGTCTGAATAAAGGATTCAATACCTTGATTTTCCAAAAGGTTTATATTTCTAGCTTTTGCACTAATGATGCCCGCTGTGACGGTAGATTGCAGCTTAAACGGATTGCCTACTGCGAGTACCCACTCTCCAATCTGTATAGAGTCAGAGTTTCCAAAGGCCAGAAATTCTAAATTTTCTGTGTTGATTTTCAAAACTGCAAGATCTGTATTGGGATCTATACCAAGAATATCCGCTGCAAATATCCTATTGTCATTGAGTGTAACAGAAATGTTTTTTGCACCTTTGACTACATGGTAATTGGTGACTATATGGCCTGACATGCTAACCACCACACCTGAACCCGTATTCATTCCAAATATATCTTTTGAAGTACTTTCAGCTTCACTTTTTATAAAAACGACGGCATTCCTTCCCTTTTCAGCCGCTTCAATAAAGTTGCCAGGCTCTGCACTTCTGTAAGCTTTTTGAAATCGCTCTGATAGAATCAGTTCTGACTCGACTACATTTCTAGCATTTTGACTAATTCTCTCCGTTAATCTACTTTCTTTTAAATAGACATAATGATATGCAACAATACACAATACGGTGAATATCGCATTGCCTATAAAGAGTTTATATCTACTTATATTTTTGTTCAATTTTATGTTAATTTAAATAACTTGTCACCAAACTTAAGAAATTATTATGTTGCAAATATATAATAATTTGAACTTATTTTTCTAAAAAATATTACATTTGTACTTAATATGTCCAATTTTATGAAAATCCAATTTTACAAATATCAAGGCACCGGCAATGATTTTATCATGATAGATCAAAGAAATGTGCAGCACATAAACCACCAAAATCAAAATGTAATAGCACATCTTTGCGACCGACGTTTTGGTATAGGAGCAGATGGACTTATACTTCTTGAAAATTCAGAACAAGCTGATTTTAAAATGGTTTATTTCAACTCAGACGGTAATCAAAGTACAATGTGCGGTAATGGAGGCAGGTGTATTGTGAGTTTT
>Ga0075154_10001611_pt1 | contig 15857 bp, 14 predicted proteins | sample JI71714BDNA_FD_70965 | JGI IMG/M metagenome (GOLD analysis project Ga0075154, IMG submission 70965) | Wastewater effluent complex algal communities from Wisconsin, to seasonally profile nutrient transformation and Carbon sequestration -... | ecosystem: Engineered > WWTP > Effluent > Algae... | reverse complement strand
GGATTTTTATGTTTTCCAGGAGTGGGAATTGGATCGGGTTTTGCCTTGGAGTCACTTGCAAGGACCGCTGCCAGAAGCGACTTTGAAGAAGCATTTAGCTGAGGCGATGACTCATACAAAAGGATATGAAAATTCACTAATTCACGTTTAGTAAATTAGATTATAAAGGAGAACTGGAAAAATGACGACTGGTTTGAAAAATCCTAGTAGCTACTACAAAGCACTCAAGACCGAGACATTCGCCAAGCAATAGAATACTGGACAAATTATAGGAGTTAAAAAAATGCCTAAAAGTTTACCGTATCATGACTTTTTGATAGCACGCCTAAAAAGCCCCAGTTATGCGGCAGTCTATCTGGAAACTCATTTTGAATTAGATGAAGGTGAAGAACCTGACGAAGCATTGCTCAGACTTGCTCTCAGCGATGTAGCAGAAGCTCTCGGTCAATCAAAAATGACTCCAGAACAATATGAATTGCACTTAAAAAAACTGGATGAATTGCTGTCTGAACAAGGAAGTGATGCGATTTATAGTTTGGGAACTTGGCTAAAAGCTCTGGGATTGAAACTAACTGTTGCTGTTTGTACTGAGACAGAGGATAATGATGTAAATGCTGATATTCCAGCGCAATTAACTGTTTAGTAAGATTTGAATAATGCCTAATTTTCGATATTCATCGCTAATTGATGCGACGGTTGAAAGTGTCTGGAACTTTCACGAAAGACCGGATATTTTGCAAATATTAACTCCGCCTTGGCAACCGGTGAAAATCATTCGCCGGGAGGGCGGACTTGGTGTGGGTGCTATATCGGAATTTCGTCTTTCATTGGGGCCGATTCCGGTAAAGTGGGTGGCGACTCACACTGAGTGCCAAGAGTATAGGTTGTTTGTTGATGAACAAACTGAGGGACCGATGGCGAGTTGGACTCATCGACACGAGTTTACCACAGAAAATGGTAAAACTAGATTGACAGATGCGATCGCCTTTTCGATACCCGGTGGCCCGATGGTCGATCTATTATTAGGTTGGTGGGTGGAAATGCGACTAACAGATATGTTTCGTTACCGCCACGAAGTTACCAAGAAAGAGTGCGAAAAAAATGCAAACAACGGCTGAATATTACTGTGCTTTTTGTGGTGAACCTAGTACAACTTTTGTAGATATCAGCGGGGGAATGGAGCAATCATATATTGAAGATTGTCAAGTTTGCTGTCGCCCGAATGTTCTGTATATCAGAATAGATGAAGATACCCTTGATATTGAAATAGACACTGACTATCAAGAATAAGTGACTATCAAAATGTATGGATTTGATGTGAACTTGACTTGGTGGAATTCATCAATTTTGAAGCTGCTGCTTCTACGAAAGCCCGAAAAATTCGAGAGTTTATCAAACATTTTGGGGACATTTCTGGGTGCCATTGAATTGCAATCATCCAGGGGTGATTTTGATACTCCATTGCTTCTACCAAAGTGTCAGATGCCTCGGCTACAATTCGCCAATCGGATGTTACTTTCCGCACAGCTTGATGATGCCAAGAAACAACGGTTGTGGAAGTTGTTCCCATAATTTTTGCTAGCCGACTATTGGGTTCAATTTCAATGCTATGCTCCATCGCACGAGGAGGAATTCCCGCTCCATGACTCACTTCCTCTCCGTAAGCATGGGGTACGTGAGTCACCAAACTACCACCGCTAGCTACATTCAGCATTTGCATTCCCCGACAAACTCCTAAAACAGGTATGTCAGCTTTGAAAGCTAGTTTGGCTAAGGCTAGTTCAAAGTTATCACGTTCTGCATCGATCGCATAAACTGTGCGATCGATCGTACCGCCATAAAGTTCTGGATTAATATCTCCGCCACCGGAAAAAATTAAACCATCTACTACATCAAAAATACTAGCTGGATTTAATTGATTGGGCGGTAGTAAAATCGGGATGCCGCCAGCGGCTTGCACGGCATCAATATAAGATCCATTTAAGCGATATTCGCCTGCTTGACAGCGGTTATAGGTGGTTATGCCAACGATGGGAAATTTTTTCATGTTGTGGAACAGGCCAGAAAGCCTGTTTCTAGTATGATGACATAAAGTCCTAAAGTAAACTGATAATTGTCAGTCATGCTGTCTAATTTGTAACAGTTTGCACTGTATTTTCCGGCAAGGACTGGCGGGTACACAAATAAACTAGAGGGCCGAACAAAGGAACTAATGTTACCGCCCAAAAAACTGTGCTATTGTGCATTCCTCGGCGCGCCATATCATCTCCCAGCAATGCCGGAAATAACAGGGAAAGCATACAAAAATCTAAACTCATTACATGAATAAAGCGGCTAGTCTGCCATTGGCTAATAAAATCTGACCAATCGCCTGTTGTCAAGCCAAAGGCAACTAAACCAGCAGCGCCTAATGTTAATATAATTCCCGTAAACCGGGAGTCTAATACCTTTAAAAAAGTATTTTTATTCCCAACAAATTCGGGATTTGGTTGCCGTAGGGCTAAATAAGGCAATAAGGCAAATGCACCGACACCAAAGGATAAAATGGCAAATAACCAGGCTGGTATTTTTTGTCCTCTACCGTCAGCAAATAAGACGCAACTGTAGATGATTGGCCACACACCCATGATATTAAACAAGGCGACAATTAAAGGGTTAATTTCGGCTATTTTTCCGGTGGAAAGATTGGTAATTAAGGTGAATGTTTCGGGGCTGTCGGGAGGTGCAAATACAAAAGCGTAGGTGCTAAAGGCAATCCAAATCAGCCAAAAAGCAATTTCTCTGAACATATTTAGTCTTTACTCCTTTCTGCGGTTACTACTATCATAAATCAGAATTCTCCTATTTTTCAATCTGCGGCTAGTTGAATCTTCTATTTTTTTAGGTTAGCAGAGTTACTCCGATCGCCTTTTTGCCAAAATACTAATTTTTATGTTTAAATTTTTGCATAAATTGGCGATCGATCCAATCTTTCCAGTACCAGAGTAGCCGGGATTCCCACATCCAAGAGCCACGAGAGGCGATCGCCAATTTATTCCCAGTACCAATTAGCCCTAAATATTGGGCTTGTGGTGCAAAGGGTTTTAGCGGTTTGGCTAACAAAAATTTCTGCAAATTTTCAAATAAAGGCGGGCCCTGGCGCACCGCAAATACTCCTGCTTTGGGGCGTGGATAATTAATCATCGTGCAGATATCCCCAGCGGCAAATACATGAGGGTGAGAGACTGATTGCAAGTAATCATTGACTTGGATAAACCCGTTGGAGTCCGTGGCTAAACCCGATGCTTTTATCCAATTAGCTGCGGAGGCTTGTGTCACCCAAAAAATCCGCTCTACCTCTAATTTTAAGCCTGATTCACAGGCAATTTCGTAATTGGGTATGTGGCATTCGTAACTTTTATTTATGTCAATTCTTTGGGTGTTTTTGATACCCACAACTTTTTCCCTTAAGTGCAGTTTGATACCGCGATTAATGATAATCTTTTTGAGGCGATGACGGACTCTTTGGTTGTGTTGTGGCATTAATTCCGCACCGCTGTGAACCAAATTAATCTGATAATTATCGGTTTTTTGAGCCAGACGAGATTGCATATTTAATGCTAATTCTACCCCGCCGGCACCACCACCCACAATGGCAATATTCAACGGTTGATTTATATAATTTCCTGGGGATGTAATTAACTGATTCCAGTTAGCTAAAAACTCCGGGACTGGTTTAGCTGGAATTGCATATTCGTTAGCACCCGGTACGGATAAAGTCGCTGGAGTGCTGCCGATGTCGATCGAAAGCAAGTCAAAACTAACGGGGGGGCTATTTTGACAAATTACTTGATTTTTGTTAAAGTCGATCGCGATCGCCCGATCGACCAATATCTCGGACTGAGTAAATTCACAGAGAGAACGCAAATCGATGTGACATTCCTCATAACTGTAAAAACCCGCAATGTGTCCCGGTAGCATCCCCGAATAGGGTGCGTATAGCACGTCGGTAATCAGAGTCAAATGCACTCCCGACAGGGGTTTCATGCCGAACATTTTCAATACAATAGCATGACTATGACCGCCACCAATTAAAACTAAATGTTGTGGCATGGATATTTCATGTATCAATCTTAGACATCTCCAAGAATTTCTGTTAGGAGTAGGGGTTAGACATCCAGCCAGCCCTTGACAGCCTTTTTGGGACAAGTATATTATAGTTGCCCAAAGTGCGATCGCATCGAAACGATGGGACCATTTCACTCAACCAATTAGCAAATCAGCACAAATGGTTGTAGACTGTAGAACGACTAAATTTCATTAGCAAATCATGCCAGGGTGTGTTTCGATAACCGTCTCCAGAAAAGCCTGTCAAGGGCTGGCTTTCGGGCCGATCCCACCATCATTTTTGGAGATGTCTAAGAGCTAACTCACCACTTAACACTATGATATTACGCATCATTCCTCGCGGTTGGCTGCGATCGATTAAACCTATTCTCCCGCTTTTATTTGCCATCTCATTCATGATAGCACTGCTGGGGAACAACTTGATTCCGGCGATCGCCCAGCAACCCCGTCAGGAAATCCGTGGAGTTTGGATGACAACAAACGACAAAGACATCCTCAGAGATCGGCGCAAAGTAGCAGATGCAGTCACCAAACTCAAACAATTAAATTTCAACACTATTTATCCCGTAATTTGGAATTCTGGCTATGTGATGTATCCTAGTCATGTCGCCCAACAAAGAGACATTCAACCCTTTGTGTACAGAGGCTTGGACGGACAAGATATGCTAGCAGATTTAATCGAGAAATCTCATCGCCAAGGATTGTTAGTAATTCCCTGGTTTGAGTTTGGTTTCATGACTCCTCCCAGCTCAGAATTAGCATTAAATAATCCCGATTGGCTAACACAAAAACAAGACGGAACCCAGACATCAAACGGTGCGGGTGGCGAAGTAGTTTGGTTAAACCCTTTTCATCCAGAAGTGCAGCAATTCATTACCGAACTCGTACTAGAAGTCACTACTAAATACAATGCTGATGGCATTCAATTTGACGATCACATGAGTTTGCCATCGGAATTTGGTTACGATGCCTACACCGTTGCACTGTATACTAAAGAAACCAAAAAAGCTCCTCCAACAGATTTTCAAGATCCAGCTTGGGTGCAGTGGCGAGCCAATAAAATTACGGCATTTATGTCACAACTAAATCAAGCTGTAAAAGCAGTAAAACCCAATGCAATTTTCTCCATTTCTCCCAATTACTACGAATTTGCTTACAAGCATCACCTGCAAGATTGGCTAGCTTGGGTAAGGTTAGATATTGCCGACGAGCTAATTGTGCAAGTTTACCGCCCAGATTTAGCCTCGTTTATTAACAAAATAAATCGCCCAGAAATGCAAGAAACCCAGAAAAAAATTCCCACAGGAGTTGGGATTATGACTGGTTTAAGAAATCGCCCAGTTCCCATGCACCAAATTCAATCTCAGGTGAGAGCAGTCCAAGAATACGGCTTAGGTGTGGCTTTTTTTTACTACGAAAGTTTGTGGGAATTAACACCGGAATCTCTTGAAGATCGCCTGTCAAAATTTCAAACTTTCTTTCCATTTTCTGCCTTCCGAACAGCTCTACAAATACCCAGACGGGCCGCTACTTTTCCGCCGCCACCACCACCAAAACCAGAACCCAAAAATCAGCCACAACTGCCTAAAAACAATAGTCAACCTTTAGCATCTCCCACTACTCAAAGAAACTAAAAATTTCCAATCAAGATGAGATCGAGTTTCTCGGTTTAAAATAGCTTTGGCTTTCTTTGAATACCCAAATTTGATACAGAGTCTAAATTGATGTGGCAGTTTAGTCGATCGCCCTCGCAGAAGTAAGCAGCCAAAGCTACACCTTCACGGTTACACACTCGAACATTGTATCCATCTTCCATGGCCGCCATCCCAAACCGATTGACAAATTGATAGCGGCCTACATAATCCAATCCACTCCAAAGCTGGCGATTGACTAACAGGATCACCCAACTATTGCGAGAATTAGAATCCACAAACCAGCGATCGAGTAATTGTCCCCCAAATTGTTTTTGAGCCAACCACAAACTCGGAACACTCTTTTGGGTTTGAGAAAGTGGAGGCGAGGGCAAATTAGCAATGTCACCCCTAGGACAACCAGGCTGTTTTCCCAGTGCAGCAGGTGGTTGCGACAATAATACCGAAAGAGAAATCAAACAAGCTATATAAAAATAAATATGTTTGCTCAATGGGATATAATACATTTGCCTAAATCCTTATTCCTTATATCAAATCCGGTAGGATCTCAATTATTCATCTCTCTATTCTCGGACTCTGTGTCCTCTGTGTTCTCTGCGGTTAAACTATTCCGATGCAACCAGAAACGACATTATTTCTTATTCCTTATTCCTTCAAAATTCATAATTCATGACGCTTGAATAAAGCCGCAGGCAGAAAAACTTTAAAAGTAGAACCGGAACCAATTTTACTTTCAATTTCAATATCGCCACCCATCATCTGACAAAAACGCTGACTGATAGTCAGTCCCAAACCCGTACCGCCGTACTTGCGGGTAGTGGAATTATCCGCTTGAGTAAAAGGTTGAAATAGTCGTTCTTGCTGCTCTTTAGTCATGCCAATTCCTGTATCTTTAACTCGGAAAATTAAAAAGTCTGAATCCAAAATTAAGATTTGAGTAACTGTCGGTTGATATTTATTTTTTAATGCTTCACTGGTAATTCTGGTGACATCAAGTTCAATCCTGCCTGCTGTCGAAAATTTAGCAGCATTGCTCAATAAATTCAGTAGTACCTGCTGCACTTTCATCAAATCAGCGTGCATAGCACCGATGCCATCGCCAATATTTACGTGCAAAACATTACCGTTTTTCTCCATCAGTGGTTTGACTGTTACCGCCACTTCCTCAATTAAGCCACCTACATCGAAGCTTTCGAGACAAAGTTCCATCTTGTCAGCCTCAATTTTCGAGATATCCAAAATATCGTCAATTAATCGCAACAAATGTTTGCCAGCATTACGAATTTTGTTTAAATCCGATACAGTCTGTTCGTTCCCTAACTCTTGGGCATCTTCGACCAGTATATCGCTGTAGCCAATAATCGCGTTCAGGGGAGTCCGTAACTCGTGGCTCATATTTGCCAAAAATGCACTCTTGGCGCGGTTTGCCAGTTCAGCCGCTTCTTTGGCCAACTGCCACGCTTCCTCAGCATCTTTGCGTTCGGTGATATCCCGCAGGGTAGCAACCACTGCTTCCACGCTGCCGTCGGTAGCGCAAACCGGGCTCAGAATATACTCGTAGTCCCGTATTCCCCAGGCTGCGGTAGGGACGATTACTTCGCCTTTGGCGGGGATGGTGGTAGCAAATACAGCGTCGCACTGTCGGTGAACTTGCTCCATAATTTTGGGAGACCAACCCAATTCTTGCCAACTTTTACCAATCATTTCTCTGGGATTCAAGCCAGCAGCTTGAGCCGCCGTGCGACTGACGTAAGTGTACCTTCCTGATTGGTTAACTAAAAAAATTAGGTCTAGGGATGCGCCCAGAATGCCGTCAACAGTTCTGGCGTGTCTGGCCACTTGAGCTGTCATTTGTCTGACGGTGATGGAACCACGGACTCTGGCTGAGAGTTCTAGCTGCAATAGTTCGTTGGATTGTCTCAGGAATACGGTGCGTTCTTCGACTTGTATTTCTAGCTCTTTTTTAGCTTTTTCTAGGGCAACTTCTGCCAGTTTTCGATCGCTCACATCTGTAGAAATTGTACCAACTGCATAAGCAACTCCTTGGGGGTTGTAGAGAGGAAATTTGAGGGAAATGTAGGTGTGCTGTCCGTCGTCTTGAGGGACAACCTCTTCGATGCTGAACGGTGAGTCCTCCTGGAGAACTTTCAGGTCGTTTGCTCGCAAAGTTTCCGCTTTTTCTTTGGGAAAAATATCCCAATCAGTTTTACCTGCTATTTGCTCTTGGCTGATATGAAATAAGGTTTCAAAATAGCGGTTGACTAGGAGATATTTTCCTTCTAGATCCTTAATGTAGATCACTGCGGTTGAGTTGTCTAAGATTGCTTGTAGTAATCCTTGGCTATTTTGTAGCGCTTTTTTAGTGTGTTCGCGATCGACTATCTCTCGCTGCAATTCTAAGTTGAGGCGGTTTAAGTCTTGCAAATTTTGTCCAGTCTGATTAAGATCGATCGAGCAGCAATTAGTCTCTTCTGTTCTGGATATTTTTTGGTCTGAATTGGATTCAGCGACTGGTAATTCTAGTTGTTTGAAACTTAAAGGTTTTGGGGAAAAAGCCTTAGACCCATTATCAATCAATAATTTTTTGTAATTAAAATCGACTGTTAACTGAGGCTCTAAAATGAATGGTTTTGGAAATAAGTTGGGAAATTTATCAAATTTTAACTCGTCCAACACTGGCGAATTATCCCCGCCCTGGGTCTGAGAAGGAATTAACCCAGGGGCTGGTGTTTCTTTAGTTCCCCCATCGCACAGTCGCGATCTCCCATTGGCTTGGCGGGCGATCGCCATTGCCAAGGCCATTGGCAACCCTAGGGAAGCCCCACACAATCCCACAATCAGCCCATAATTTTCCAGCCCGGTTTGGGCGATTCCCCTGACTAAAATTACTGGGGGGTTTTTTCCTGAAGAATTTAGGGTTTTTGCTGCTACTGTATAGGTTTGATTGCCTATTTTGATTTCCTTGGCAACTGCTGTACCACCGGCCATCCGTGCTGGTTTTAGTAGCAATTGTTCCATAGACCGTAAGTCTGGCAAAACTTGATTTTTGTTGACGGTTTGTGCATTTACCAAGACATATTTGCCCTCCTTAATCGGTGCATAAATACCGTAAAATCCATCGACCATTGCCTTGACACTTTCCCTAGGGGCAACCATCGGCTTTTTGCTCAGATTTTTGCCGAAAACTAAAGTAGCAATAACTGTCTGATTTTGGGGAGTATTTACGGGAATTGCGGTGTAAGTAACCAAGACATTGGTGGCGCTAAATCCCGCCGACTGCCGGGTTGGGAATTGTTTTTGTATTGCCGATTGACCAATAATTTCGCTGATGGTAATTGGTTCTTTTTTCGCTAATACTCGATCGACTATTTTTTGAGGATTAAATTTTTTTCCCTGCTGCTGGGGATTAGTGCTAACAATTATCTTGCCATCTTTGCCTACTAAAAAGGCACTGTCTATTTCCCCTATTTTGACTTGATTTTCGAGAATTTGCTTGACAGATTTTTGCAAATATGGTAATTTTTTGCCACTATTGTAAGCTATGGCTGTTTGGGCGATCGACTCAGTATCAAAAAAGTTTGGCAAACTCCAAGCCCAGCGATCGAGTTTGAGATTATAGTTAATTTCACTAACAGCTAGTTCTGATTTAGCTTGATTTTGCCGTTGGCTAAGTCCCGCTGTCCATATCATCCACAGCGCCGCACCTGCAAGTCCCACTGGCAAGAGGATTGCTAAAACCACGAGTCCCATTAGTTGTTGGCGGGTGAGAAACAACTTTTCATTCCCACCAGGGCTGACAACTGGCGTGAATTTTTCGGAACTTTCTGTGATATTTGGCTGCGGACAATTTGACTGACCGTTGTTTAACTGAGTCTGAGCCATAGGAGTAGATGCTAAATCGGTAGTAGATGCGGGCTGCCTAATCTAGAGGATCGGAATGTTACTGTTTAAATTCTGCTCTTAATTACCTTGAAAAACCAGTTTTTTTTTAATCCCACAACCGCCTGCCCCATTTGCCACCCAGTCGCTGGTGACTATCTGCCAGCAGGCCCGGAATATCTAACTTTTCGGGACAGCGGGGCAAACAGTCGCCACAATCTGTACAGCGGTTGCCCTTGTTTCCGGGAAACCAATGTCCAGCGTTTTCAAACATAGCGTAGCGGTATTTCCCAAAGTCAGTCATGTCGCAGCCGACAGCGAGATTGCGAAGTCGTAATACTTCAGGAATGTTGATGTTTTCTGGGCAGGGCAAACAGGCATAGCACTGGCTACATTTGTTCGTTCCCAGACTGGATGCCATTACAGATTCTAAGCGATCGAACGCAGTAATTTCGATCGCACTCAAGGGAAAGTCGCGATCGCCACATCTGAGTGGTTCCTCTAATTCCATCGGGTTGGCTGCCCCCACACTCAAGGTCCCAATCCTAGTATCACTCAATAAAAACCGATAATTCAACTCTAGGGGTGAGAACGGCCGACACATTTCTATCAGAGTTTCGGGCGGAGTGTAGAGTTGCCCCCCTTTGTCTGCAGGAGAAATAATAAAAATGCCCAGATCTTTTTGGCTGGCTAGTTCAATGGCCGGGGCGTTGCGCTGAAAAAAATAGTAATAATGCAGATTGACAAATTCAAACAAATCTGTATTGATAGCGGCCAGAATTAGCTCCAAGGGTCCGTGAGTGGAAAAGCCGACGTGCCGAATTCTGCCATCGGCAACAGCTTTGTCTACACTTGCCATACAGCCTGTGTCTGCTTGTACCCAAGCCAAATGTTCCCAAGTATTTAAACCATGAATTGCCAGACAGTCTAGGTAGTCTAAATTCAGCCGTTTTAGCGACTCATCAATCGAGCGTTCCATTGCCTCCGCATCGGGTGTTGGCGAAATTTTCGTGGTGACGTGCAAGCGCGATCGATCCACAGCCAACCCAGCCGACAGGGCGACACCGAGATATTCCTCGCTGCAACCATAACCAGAGGCTGTTTCTATGTGATTGATGCCCAGAGACACAGCCTGCTGTACCGTCTGGCAGGCAGTTTCCTCAGAAGCCAAATAGCGCATGGTTCCCAAGGAAAATACGGACAGTGGCAAGTTCGTTTTCCCAAACCTTCGATAGCGCATATAGCAGAAGTAAGAAGGCAGAAGGCAGAAGGAAAATCCAATAAAATCAATGGTTTGAGAAATTAAAATTTTCCTAACTGCCGAGAACGTTTCTATACATAACTACACTACACTACTACGAAGTTTCTCCCGAACTAAAGCCACTGCCTTTAATCAAATCCTCTGGACGAAGATTTGAGATAAATTCTCGGAAAGCTCTACGTTCGGCTTCATCAGCATCTCGATCGACCGGTATGGAAGCATCAGCGATCACTTCTTCCATCACCCAGATGGGGCTATTTGTCCGCAGGGCGAGGGCGATCGCATCGCTAGGTCGGGCATCGATTTCTTTTTTAACTTCTCCCTGACGGGCGATCAGTACGGCATAGAAGGTGTTATCTTGCAGGGAGTGAATCACGATTCGCTCCAATGTGAGATTCCAGGCTTCTAAGAAATTGACCATGAGATCGTGAGTTAAAGGTCGAGGAGGCTTGTGGCCTTCCAGAACACTGATAATCGCCTTGGCTTGCTCTTGACCAATATAAATAGGCAAGGCGCGTCGCTCTGTAGCGTCTCTCAATAAGACTATAGGACTGCGCGTGGCTGCATCTAAGGCAATTCCAGCGACTTTCATTTCAATCATTCGATCGGCCTCATAGAATACTGTAAGGCGGTGGAAAACTTGGACATCAAGATGGCCTGAATCCAGTATGACTTGATCTTCGCCTGAATCTACAACCGATCGCACTCAAAATAATCTACCGAAAGAGGTAATAAGACCAGGGATTGCTACCTCCCATCGAATTTTGGCTGTGGTTTGACGTGAATCCGCGATCGAAATACCATAAGATACCCATGTTTACAGGACTAATTCAATCTCTCGGACAACTGAAGTCCCTAGGAAATGACCGCTTTCAAATTTCCTGCACCTCCAGCAGCTCGCACCAGATTTTACACGATTTGGCGATCGGCGATAGCGTAGCCGTCGATGGTGTCTGTTTAACAGTAGTGTCCGTTTTGCCCCAAGGTTTTGTCGCCATCGCTTCCCCCGAAACCCTCAGACGCACTAATCTCGGAGCATTCCCCGATGCTATTGTTAACTTAGAAACCTCCCTACGCGCCGGCAGTAAGTTAGGCGGACATTTTGTTACCGGGCACGTAGATGCGATCGGCACTTTAGCCACATCAACCCAAACCGCCAACGCCTGGGAAATGCGGTTTACTGCCCCAACAGCCATCAATTCAGGATGGCAACGTCAAATAGCACCTTACATTGTTCCCAAAGGCAGCATCGCCGTCAACGGCATCAGCCTGACTGTCGCAGATTGCGATGCAGACGGCAATTGGTTTGAAGTTGCCGTAATTCCCCACAGTTTTGATGAGACAAACCTTCGCTATTTGCAGCCAGGAAGTTTAGTTAATTTAGAAGCAGATATTTTAGGCAAATACGTCGGCAAGTTCCTCCGTAGCAGTTATCAACTACATCCCGAAGCCTGGGAAGAAACCCCAGCCATTAACAGTTTGGCAGACATTACCCCGGATTTTTTAGCCGAACACGGCTTTATTTAATCAGATTTATTTCTGAGTAGGTACAGCCGGAAAAATTTTTAGGTGGTAAGTAAATCCACCTAATTAAACGTAAGATACAGGTGGCTAAAAAGCTTGCTGTATCAGCATTCTTCACCTCTATCTTCCCCCCTTGGGGGGGGCTAGGGGGGGTTCTTCTTCCTTCTTCACATCGATCTTCTTCCTTCTACTTAGCAGTTTCAACCACCTAGTTTCCGAGCCTCATAATCCTTCTTTTCCCATAACAATCCCGCCACAATCGCCACCTGTGACAGCAAAAATAACCCGGCAATTAATAGCTTTTGAATACCTGCCGTGTGTTTCCAGGGGTAAGCCAGTAAATTCAAATAAAATGACGGACTTTGCAGTTTCCCTTTAGTCGCAGTTTGAGCAGTAACTTGCTGAAACAAGAAAGCACCTTTACCGTAATTGAATTGCTGTTGCCAAAATTGGTGCAGTGTCAGTTTGTGGGCATGATAGACAATAACTTCGGGAGCATAAATGGCGTTATACCCAGAATTAAGCCACCGATGGCAAAATTCCCGGTCTTCTCCAGCGAAGAAAAAACTTGTCCCAAAGCCACCAATTTTTTGGAAGGATTCAGCCGGAAGGGCAAAATTGTTGGAAGTGAAATATTTTGCGCGATCGGGAATAGCATTATAATAACTGTAAAGGTAGTCGATTAATTGCTGGCTTGCCGTAGAATATATGTTATCAGTAAGTGCATTAATAATTCGACCTCCAATTAAACAATTTGGTGTTTGGGTAAATCTAGTTTCTAGAGTTTGCAGCCAGTTAGGTGCTACAGTACAATCATCGTCGGTAAACACTAAAAATTTCCCCGTGGCGGCACAAGAACCAGTATTTCTGGCTATGGCTGGTCCTGAATTACGCTGGGTTAAAAGTATGAGATTTAAGTTGTTTTGAAACGGAGCAACTGTTGATACTAAAGATATTTCGGTACTATCATTAACGACTATAACTTGAAAGCGATCGCGGGGATATTCAAGTTTAGCAAAAGACTGGAGACAGGTCGTCAATTTTTCAGGACGAGCATAGGTAGGAACGATAATTGAAAATAAAATTGGCTCTAGGTTCATTATCACTGATATATTTCAATTTTTCAAACGATACAGCACTGGTGCGGTATTAAAATCTCTACCGAAAACTGGTTCCAGCGGGCCCTCGGCACCAGTCAGCTTAGATAGAGCTTTTCTGGTGGCTGCGTCTGTATCAGTCAATGGCCCGAATCCAATTATACTAACCTGATTTTGCCGCAGGTTGTCAATCCATCCAGAAAGTCTATCTGCTCTAAAAGGTACATACAAAACTTGCCTATTCAAATTTTTTCCGTAAAAAAGGTAGCTACGACTACTCAAAAAAAATCCAATTTTTTCAGAGGGCACAGTATTCTGATTAAGATATTCGTCAATACCACGATACAGTGCTGTGCGAGCAACATCTCGCTGTTCCCTCCAATTCCCAATTACTATCAATCCTATACAGATACCAATAATCACTAGGTAATTTAATTTATGCCTGAATTTAAATAAATTATTTTCCCAGCCTAAGCGGGGATTTGTTTTTAATAATATCCCAGCCACCACTGAGATTGACACCAGATACAATATCGGGTAGATAAAAATATCGTTCCAACTGCTAGCCAATATTTTTCCTATAGTCTTAAGAGCTTCTAATGGATTAGACTTAAAACTGTCAATCAGCAAACCTCCCCACACAATACTATCTCCCGTAAAAGAAGCATTTTTAATATAATCAAAAATTGTATTGCTCATAATTCCCAAAAAAGTGCTAATCACCACCACCTTCACCACAAAACCATTGCGAGTTTTCAACAGAGTTGCTGTAGCTGCGGCTGCGATAGCCAGTACACTTAAAAATGGAAATCCGTATCTGAGGTTAAAACCGAGTAGCGGACTTATTTCACCCATCGACTCTCCCCCAGTACCAGAACTGTAAGGTGTAATAAGATACATAATTCCTGTACTGGCAAGCAGTACACTCAATATAATAGTATTTTGATTAATTAGTTTATTTTTAGCTGTTGCTAAAGCCAGAGGTGCGGCCAATACCTGCAAAAAAAGTGCCATGAATGGCACTTGCAATCTAATCATAATTTGCAAGCCGAGAGTTTTCCAGTGATCGATATTGCTAGGATTGAATTGAGCGGCTAAAGTGCTTTGCCAAATCTTGAAATGTGGCGAATCTGGCTGCTTAGGGAGTCCCGGTGTTGGTGGCTTTACTGTGGATGGTATGGTAACTGGTTGTAAAGGAAATTTAATCTCTTTACTATCAACTATAGGATGATTGATATGCAACAAATTTCTGCCATACCAAAAACCTCCTAAAAGTAAGAAAAAAACTAGACCACATAGCAAGATAGGCTTAAAAAAATAAATGATTTTAAATTGATTTTGTGTAGGAGTTTTATTAACTACAAGTTTATGAATTTCTAAGATTCCTAATCCGATTAAAAGTGAGACTGCATAGACTAGACCAGTTATTTTAATTCCCGCTAGCATTCCCGTGGTTGCCAAAAATAGGGATAGTTCAGATAAGGAACGGCTTTTATAATAAGAAAAACCTAAATATAAACCAACTGTAAATATGGCAGATACCGGTAAATCAGGGTGAATCGTGTTAACTTGGTTCAGCATCATTGGCACTGTCAAGACTAAAGCTGACGCTGCCATCCCATGAACTCTAGTTGCGCCAAAATTAACACTCAAAAGATAGACTGAAAGTCCCTGAATTACCCAAGCAATTAGCAGGGGAAAGGCTACTAAGAAATCTGATTTGAAGGGAAACAAACACAAGACAGACAAAATATGCCAATTGTAAGGATATACTCTCGCTTGTTCTTGTTCAAAAATCCAGTTGCCCGTGGCATCTAATAAAGTCAATGAACCAGTTTGATACCATCTCGCAATTGCAGGCAGATGAAACCACAATGAATCATAATTGGTTATCGGTTTAGTGGCGAGATTTCCCAATAGAAAAAATCCTACAAAGCCCACTGAAAAAATAATGAGCCATTCCCATTGATTGAGAATTTGATTGACGAATAATTGGTGGGGATTGAAAAATTGAATAATTTGATTCTTTAGTAAATAATTTAGAATCAAACCTAATAGAAATATTCCCAATTCTGCTAAAATAACTCCCGCAATATTTAAGACATCAAAACTTCCTAAAATCAACCCTGTGGAGACTTGTACAATGCTCCAGCCAGTCACACAAATTAGGCAAAAATGGGACAATGAATAGTTGTTTCTTTGTTGATGATTGAGAAGTGCCAGAAAAAAAATTAAGGGAATCGGACTGACTAAAATCATCAGAAATAAAATTAATTCCCACAAATGTTGTGCTACGAGCATAGCTACAATTTACTCCCTATTTTGATGACTCTGTTT
>Ga0075154_10001609_pt1 | contig 15869 bp, 14 predicted proteins | sample JI71714BDNA_FD_70965 | JGI IMG/M metagenome (GOLD analysis project Ga0075154, IMG submission 70965) | Wastewater effluent complex algal communities from Wisconsin, to seasonally profile nutrient transformation and Carbon sequestration -... | ecosystem: Engineered > WWTP > Effluent > Algae... | reverse complement strand
CGGGCGATAATTTCTTTGGCCAGCTCAATTTTAATATCGCGTGGGTTACGGCCCTCAGCAGCCTGCTGTTTCAGCGCGGCGATGTCTTCCAACGGACGGAAACTCAGCAGATCGTAATAACGCCACATCAGGTCATCGGTAATGGACATCATTTTGCCAAACATTTCAGTTGGGCTGTCGGTAATACCGATATAGTTGCCCAGCGATTTTGACATCTTCTGCACGCCGTCCAGGCCTTCCAGCAACGGCACCATAATGACGGTTTGTGGCCGCTGGCCTTCATCTTTTTGCAGCTCACGACCCATCAGCAGGTTAAAACGCTGATCGGTGCCGCCCATTTCGATATCAGCTTGCAATGCAACTGAATCCCAGCCTTGCACCAGCGGGTATAAAAATTCATGGATCGCAATCGATTGGTTGTTGGCGTAACGTTTTTTGAAATCGTCACGCTCTAGCATCCGGGCTACCGTCTGACGAGCGGCTAATTTGATCATGCCCGCGGCACCGAGTTGCTCCATCCATTCGGAGTTAAATGCAATCCGGGTTTTTGCCGGATCCAAGATCTTAAAGACCTGATCCTGGTACGTTTGTGCGTTGGCTAAGACATCTTCACGGGTGAGCGGTTTACGCGTGACGTTTTTGCCGGTTGGATCGCCAATCATCCCGGTGAAATCGCCAATCAGGAAAATAACTTCGTGGCCGAGTTGCTGAAAAGTGCGTAATTTGTTGATTAAAACTGTATGGCCAAGGTGCAAATCTGGGGCTGTTGGATCAAAGCCGGCTTTGACTTTTAACGGTTTGCCTTCCTTTAATTTAGCAATCAGTTCTTCTTCTAATAACACCTCTTCACAACCACGCTTGATCTCGGCTAAGGCCTGTTGCCACTGCGTCATGCGTTACTCCTTCGGATAATTTTTCGCCTGAATTTATAAGTCCGCATTCTACTGCAACATTCCTTGTGATTAAACGCACAAAACTCTTGGATCTTGCAAAAAATCGTTATATGCTCATTTTTTACGTGGTTTCACCCATAATAATAAGAGATGCGCCTTCTATGTTTTCATCTTTGCCCACTAAACATCGCTTAATCCTCGTTGGTCTAGCCTCATTTTTGTCTGTACTGCTGTTGATCCCATCAGATCCTGCCGAAGCATCGAAAGATACGGAAAAGAGCAGTTTAGAAATTGGTAAACGTTATAGTCTCGCCGTACCGGTAGTCACCGAATCGTTAGTTCAAAATGCCGATAGCACCTTGCCACAAGAAGACAACTCTTTAGAGTGGGTGTCGGTCGAAGTCAAAAAAGGTGATGTGCTTGGTTCAGTCTTTCGTAAAGCGAAAGTAGATGCTGCGACCATGCAAGCGATTTTGGATTCTGGTAAAGATGCCAAAACCTTGACCCGGTTATTCCCAGGTGAACAGCTTGAGTTTGGTTTGGCCGCGGATGGTTCGTTGCAAGAACTGCGTTACACCATCAGTAATTTAAAAACACTTCGCGTACAACGTACTGCCGACAATAAATTTGAAGCTCGTCAGCTACAAAAAGAAATCGAAGTTCGTACTGAAGTCGTCGCAGGCGTGATCAGCGGCAGTTTTTGGAACTCAGCTTTGCGTGCTGGTTTGTCTGAAGCGCAAATTCTTGATTTAGCAAACGTGTTTGGCTACGACATCGACTTCGCGTTAGATATTCATTCTGGTGATACCTTCAGCGTGATGTTTGAACGCAATTATGCCGAAGGTCAATATATTGGTAACGGTGCCATTATTGCCGCGCAATTTAAAAACCAAGGGCAACTGTACCAAGCCGTTCGTCACACGGATGGCAACTTCTACAAACCAGATGGCGGTGGCATGCGCCAAGCTTTCTTGCGTGCTCCAGTCAGTTTCCAGTACGTCAGCTCTAACTTCAATCCGCGTCGTCTCCATCCAGTTCTGGGTAAAATTCGTGCTCATAATGGTGTTGATTATGTTGCCCCAATCGGCACGCCGATTATGGCGGCAGGCGATGGTAAAGTGATTGAATCTGCGAATAAAGGTGCTAACGGTAACTACGTTTTTATTCAACACGCCAACAATATCGTGACTAAGTACTTGCACTTATCCAAACGTGACGTAAAACGGGGTGATAAAGTGAAACAAGGTGACATTATTGGTCGTTTAGGTGCGACCGGTCGGGTTACTGGCGCGCATTTGCATTATGAGTTTGTGGTTGGCGGTGTGCACCGTAATCCTAGAACCGTTAAACTTCCTCAGTCTGAGCCTCTGAAAGGTGTGGCGAAAGTGAAGTTTGCTGATAATGCTAAGCAACTGATTGCACAGCTTAAATCTCATGAGCGTGTGGTACTTGCCTCTAACCAATAAGCTTGTTAAGTAATGAATCAAGACCAGCTGTATATCGGGATCATGTCAGGCACCAGCCTGGATGGAATTGATGTAGTGCTGGTCGATTTTGCGAAGAGTGCTCCCAAACTTTTATCCTCGCTGTTACTGCCCTACCCTACACAACTTCGCGCTGATCTGGCGGCCATTAGTCAACCTGGCTCGGACGAAATTGAACGGCTCGGGCTGTTAGAAGCTGATTTAGCGGATTGTTATGCTGCGGCGGTTTTACAATTACTGCAACAAAGCGGCGTACAGGCAAATCAGATTGAAGCCATTGGTTGCCATGGCCAAACCATCCGTCATCGCCCCAATGCCCGCCAGCCGTTTAGCTACCAGATTGGTGATATGCACCGACTGGCCGCGATCACTGGGATCCGGGTGATTGGTGATTTTCGGCGCAAAGATATTGCCTTTGGCGGTCAGGGCGCGCCGTTAGTGCCTGCTTTTCATCAAGCGATCTTTGCCGATCCAAACAAAGGTCGTTGTATTCTCAATATCGGTGGGATCGCTAATCTCACCTTATTGCTGCCGCATCAGTCAGTGCTTGGTTTTGATACCGGCCCTGGCAACTGTTTGCTTGATAACTGGGTCGAATTGCATCGGCAACAACCTTATGACGCAGCAGGTGCTTTTGCTGCCAGTGGCCAGTTGCTTCCAGATTTACTGCTGCAGTTATTATCTGATCCATATTTTGCACAAACCGGCCCGAAAAGTACCGGCCGTGAATATTTTCAGCTGCAATGGCTCAATCAACATTTAGCCGGTCGCCATGCCGCCGCAGCGGATGTGCAACGCACCTTAAGCCGCTTTAGCGCTGGCACCATGGCACTTGCGATTAGTCAGTATCCGGTTGCTGATATTTTTGTCTGCGGCGGTGGTGCTTTTAACCCGGTGTTGCTGGCAGATTTACAATCGTTATTACCGCAGTGCCGGATCAGTACCACGGCAGAGCTTGGCGTCGCCCCAGATTGGGTGGAAGCCATGGCATTTGCCTGGTTGGCTTATGCCTATGATATGCGCATTCCGGGCAATGTACCCGAAGTCACTGGTGCCCGGCAGGCGGTGGTATTGGGGCTGGAGTTTTTGCCCTGCTAACCACCGTAGTCTCGTTTTTTATCATGCAATTAAGCACCTGAACCGAGCTTAATCCGTCGATTTCACCTTCAACACATCCGGCTTAAACAGCTGGCTGATCTCCGTCACCACTTGCTGCCAACCTGCCCCCAAAGTCGCGACCATCGACGGATACCCAGCTTCAGGCTGAGCTAATTCCAGCGCAAACCGTTGCTGAATGGTCTGTTCGCCATTGACCAGACTGTACTTACCGCTGATCAGCACCATGCCTTGCTCAGTACCATGAAACTGCTCGACCTGCACCAACAAGCGTTGTTGTGGCCCTTGTGGTGCACGATCAGTCACCCGATGACCCGGCAATGTTGCCGTTAGCTGCTGTTGCAACAGTCGCGTGAGCTGTTGATCCAAAGCTTCGGCCCATTGCTGCTGATTGGTTTTCACGAGTTGAACGTCGGAGGTTTGTAAAATCAGTGCATTGGTATTGAGATAATTCGCCACCATTACCGGCTCGACCACAATCACCGCGGCATCGATCGAAGCGGACGTCACGGTATTGGCTTGTTGCGGCAACTGATAAAAATTCAATTCCTGTACTGAGCTACAACCGCTTGCAGCTGCAAGCCCCAACGCCATCATCAGGCTAGCAACAGTCCGCTTCATGGTTTCACTCCTTGTTTTGGCTCGGGATCGGTTGTTGGATCAGCGCCTAAAATAAGCGCGTTACTTTGCTGATTGAGGGTGTGGACCACCGGCTGCAAATCACGAAGCACTTTGTCCATCGCTTGTAAGTTGCTGTTGATCCGCTCATACACTGGCGAACCTGCACTAAAGCCATTTAACGTTTTTCGCATCTCCAACAAACTTTGCTGCAGCTCAGCAGGCAAGGCCTGGGTAGAGTCTTGCCCAACCAGCGCATCTAAGCTTTTCACCAGTTGCTGACTTTCCAGCATCAGTTGCCGGGTTTCATTTAACGTGGCAGAACTATCCGCCAGCACTTGTTCAACCGGCAAATTGTTAATTTTATCGAGCGCTTGCAGGACTTTTTGTTCGATATGACCAAGTCCAGAACGAGCCGTAGGTAGCAGTTTGTATCCAGCAAACTGGTCGAGCGCTGGTGCTGCCAACGGTGTGATCTGGACAGCATCGGTTGAGGGCTCTGAGGCGGCAGGCTCAGTCACCTTGCTCAGTTCATTGCTAGATTTATTGCTAGGGGCTGCGGGTTCGACAGTAGCCACATCAGCAGCGCCCTCAAGGGGTAACGCATCAGCAATAATGTTTAGATCAACGTACAAACCACCGGTCAATAAATTACCGGTTTTTAGCACCGCTCGCAGCCCCTGCTGTACGGCCTGATCTAATTCTATTTGTAACTGCGACAAGGTGAGATTGTCATACAATCGGCCTGCTTCGATGCGGATCAACACCGGGATCCCTCGGTTAAAGGCGATTTGTAATGGGTTATTCATTTTGAAAAAGTACGGCACTGTAACCACAGTCCCAATGCGCACGCCGCGATACTCGACCGGTGCGCCGGAGGTTAAACCTCGCACCGATTCATCAAAAAACAGCAGATATTCTAAATACTCGTTGTAGAGGCCATCTTGAATGCTTTTTTTGTTTTGAAACAATTGAAATTTACTATGATTAGGCGCTGGGGCACCAAGTGGCCAGCCATCAAGCACATCAAAAGTCACACCGCCACTGAGTAAGGTGGCAATTGAGCCCATTTCAATGCGCACCCCTTCAGCGGACATATCCATTGCCATGCCACTGCTTTGCCAAAACCGCACGTTTTCAGTGACCAGCGCATCATATGGGGCTCGGATAAACAGCTGATAACGCATCGACCGCTCGGCCGTATCAAACTCGCCGAGTTCGACGGTACCCACATCATAGCCCCGATATAACACCGGGTCGCCTACTGATAAGGACGTGGCATCGCCACTGGTCAGAAACACTCGAACGCCCGGCGCATCAGGCGGAGCAATCGGCGGACTGTCTAAAAGCTCGTAATAAAATTTATCGGTACTGCCTTTACCTGGTTGCAACTCGATATAAGCACCTGATAATAATGTATTTAAACCGGTAACACCGCCACGACCCACACTGGGCTTAACCACCCACAATTGCGATTCATCATTTAACAACGCGTCACTACCTGGATTCATCCGGGCTTTGATCACCACCTGTTTTAAATCTTGGGATAACTCAACTGAAAACACTTTCCCCACATCAACACTACGGCTCTTAATCGCTGTTTTGCCTGGAATAATGCCCTCAGCGTTGCTCGCTAACAACGTCAGCGTCGGCCCCTGATTTTTATAGGTGTACACTAACATCCAGGCACCAATCAACACTGCCACCACCGGTACTATCCAGATCGGCGACCATTGAGTAATTTTCCGTACCTTGGCTTGTACCGCTTGTTCAGTCACTGCCTTGTCTCCAGTTGTTCAGTCGGACTTGGATCCCACAATAAGCGTGGGTCAAAACTCATCGCCGCCAGCATGGTGATAATCACCACACAAGCAAATACAAAAGTGCCCATGCCAGGATAAACTCCGACAAGGGTATCGAATCTGACTAATGCCGCTAAGATAGCCACCACCAGCACATCGACCATCGACCAGCGGCCAATCCAGTCCACCACCGGATAAACCCAGGTACCATGTTGACTGCGCTCACTTAATGGCAAGGTGGTTAAATAACACAGCCAAAGCATCACCGCTATTTTTAAAACCGGGATCACCACACTGGCTAGCAATACCACAATCGCCACCGGATAAGCGCCGTCCTGCCACATCAGAATGATGCCACTGATAATGGTTGATTCAATGCTATCACCCAGCGATACAGTCTCCATCATCGGTAAAAGATTGGCTGGAATATACAAAATGGTGGCCGTCACTAACAAAGCTAAGGTTTTTTGGATACTGTTTGGAATACGTTGACGAACCTTGGTGCCACAGCGGGAACAAGTGGGCTGTTCCAACGGTACCAATGCCGTGCAACAACTACATACCTTAAGCTGTTGGCTTAAACCCGTTTTACCCGCGAGTTTCCCCTTTACCGGCTGTGGCGCCGGCGCGATCCGCGACCATAATTCGTGCCGATCAACCACCTGAAAAGTACGCAGATGCAATAAACAAAAAATACAAAATGCCCAGAAGCTCATGCCAAGCGAAATTTCAAAATGGGTCAGTAATTTCACAAAGCTCACAATCAGCCCAATCAGGAAAATATCCACCATGCTCCAAGGCTTGAGCGAATACAACAACCTTGCCGTTTGCACCAACGCGGGAAGTCGAAAATACATGCCAAGTTTCAGGTAAATAATCGCAAACATGCAAAAGGCTGGGATCGCTTGAATAAACAACCAGACCAAAATGGCCAGCCAAGGATAATTTTCGCTGAGTAACACTGCAGAGGTGTCAAGAAAGTCCATATCGCGATGACTGCCTGCGGCATCCATCCCAACAAAGGGGAATAAATTGGTCAGCACCAGCATAAACAAAGCACTGAGCGCATATAAAATCGGACGGATCGCCGATTCCCGTTGTCGCGCGTCGAGTTCATGGCCACAACGCTGGCAATCCGCTTCTTCACCATCTTGTAACTGGGGTAACTCTTGCAACAAATCACAATAACGGCACAACACCAGCTCAGAGGCTGGTGTTGGAGGGGTTGCCGATTGCGGCTGCTCGGTTGACGCCAAGGTCGACATCACATCAGACTCAGATGGCCTCTTCGTCTTCTTCGCCAGTACGGATGCGGATCACCCGTTCGACATCGAATACAAAAATTTTGCCATCGCCAATCCGGCCGGTTTGAGCAGTTTTCATAATCGCTTCAACACAACGGTCAACTTGATCATCAGCCACCACGATATCCAGTTTGACCTTCGGCAGAAAGTCGACCATATACTCGGCACCGCGATACAGTTCGGTATGGCCTTTTTGCCGGCCAAAACCTTTCACTTCCGTCACGGTCATGCCGGTGACATTGATATCTGCCAGCGCTTCACGCACGTCATCCAGTTTAAAGGGTTTGATAATAGCTTCGATCTTTTTCATAAGCTGTTCTACCGCTGTTTGCGCATCGCCGAAGTGATCGGATAGCGTCTGTCTTTACCAAAATTCCGGCTAGTGATTTTTGGACCCACCGCCGACTGTCGTCTTTTATATTCATTTAAATCAATCAGGTTTAATACCCGACGTACTGTTGCTTCAGCATAGCCCATCGCGACTATCTCAGACAGCGATTTATCTTGCTCGACATAGGCTTCAATCATCGCATCCAAATCATCGTAAGGTGGTAGATTGTCTTGATCGGTTTGTCCCGGCGCGAGCTCAGCTGAAGGAGGCCGGTCAATCACACGTTGTGGGATCACCGGTGAAATTGTATTGCGATAAGCAGCGAGCCGGAATACCAGGGTTTTAGGGACGTCTTTGATGACGGCAAAACCGCCACACATATCGCCGTACAAAGTACAGTAACCAACAGCCACTTCACTTTTATTGCCGGTGGTGAGTAACATACGGCCGGTTTTGTTAGAGAGTGCCATCAATAACACACCACGCAATCTCGCTTGCAGGTTTTCTTCGGTGGTATCTACTGCTTTACCGGCAAAAATCGGTGCCAGTTGCTGCATAAAACTGTCATACATCGGTTCAATCGACACAATATCAAAATCGATGCCCATGGTTTTTGCTTGCTCGGTGGCATCTTCAACACTCATCGAAGAGGTATACCGAAACGGCAACATTAACGCCTGTACTTTATCCGCACCAATCGCATCAGCAGCAATCGCCAAGGTCAGTGCGGAATCAATACCGCCCGATAAGCCAAGCACCGCGCCTGGAAAGCCATTTTGCTGAATATAATCGCGGGTCGCCATCACCAGCGCCTGATAAACTTCCGCTTCAAAGCTCTGTGGCGCCGGTAACTGTAATTGATGGCTCGCGGTGCATATCCCTTGCTGCTGGTGCAATTGCACCCGATAAATATCACGCTCAAACGCAGGGGCCTGCAGCACAATCTGGCCGGTTGGATCAACGAGCATGGAACTACCGTCAAAAATCAGTTCATCCTGCCCTTGAGCCTGATTCACATAAATAAAGCCCAACGACAGTCGCTCGGCCAGAGTGGTGAGCAAGTGTTGGCGTTGTGCAATTTTCGCCGTGTCATAAGGAGAGGCATTCAGGACCAATGCCCAATCTGCCCCACGGGCTTTTGCCGCAGCCGCCGGATGACCTTGCCAAACGTCTTCACAAATCAGGATCGCAAATTTTTGTTGTTTAAATTCAAAAGAAAAGCTTTCTGTGCCCGGGGTGAAATAACGTTTCTCGTCAAAGACACCATCATTAGGCAAACATTGTTTAAAATAACGTCCCAATAACTCGCCATCACCAATCACACTAGCGGCATTGTATAAGGCACCGTCTTGACGCCAAGGGTGACCCACAATCAAAATACCAGGATATTTATCCGCCATAATGGTCGCGAGTCCTTGCTCGACCAACGACTTCAAATCATCCCTGAATAACAGATCTTCTGGCGGATACCCCGTCAGCGTCAATTCCGGAAAGATCACTAGATCGGTGGCCGCTTGCCGAGCCAACGTAATCACCTGCTGACTGTTTTGTTTGACAGCACCGATCGGAAATTGTTGTTGCACCAGACTGACGGAGATGGACTGCGACATAAAGCTGCGCTCTTTAAGAAAAATTCCGCGCTATGGTAGCGATTTTCAGCATCATTCTCAAATTGAGTTAACTAGTTTGGTCGCTATTGGCGATAGAGTTAAGCTGAGTAACCAAAGTATTCAGGGCGCCAGCATCGATCAACTAAAAAACATTTTTGCTATTTGCGACCTCCAGCATTAGCCACTATGGTTAATCAGCTGGACTGTGATCAACAGCAAATGTTGATAGACTTTCTTGGTGCAAACCTCGTCGATATCCAGATCAATATTGTGATCATTGACAGCACCGCACTTCGCTTTGCAAGGAATGTGAAGCGACTAAAAAAAGGATTTTTTTATGTCTCTGGTTGCATCAATCCGTACTTTTTTCACCGACCTGTTGTTCACCCGCCATACCAAACTGCGCTCTTGGGATCGTTCACGTTCGCAAGCTTCTGCCAGCGCCTTGCGACAACAGCAGCTTTTGTCACATCAAGGTGACTCTGCTGGTTTTGGTCTGCTGGAATTACTGATTGTTCTGCATGTCCTTGGCTTGATGCTGGCAATTGGTTGGCCTTCGATGCAGGAAATGTTGGCGCGGCAACAGGCGCAAAGTTATATCCGAGAATTACAGCAACATCTGCACTTTGCCCGAATTATGGCCATCAGCTCAGGACGCGTGGTGACACTCTGCCCCCTGCAAGGCAATCAATGCCTGAATCAGTGGTGGCAAATTCCGCTACAAATCAATCAGCAACAAAAAAATAACGGACAAAAGCTCATCCGGATCCTCGAACGTCCACAAGAATCACACTGGCTCTATTACAATCGTGAGCAGATTCAGTTTCGCCGGGATGGCAGTTTACAGGCCCTACAAAATGGCACTTTTGTCTATTGTGCGAAGCAATACCCTTGGCATTACACCGTCACCATGAGTCAAGCTGGCCGTAGTCAAAGTGAGTTTATTCCGCAGCCTTGTCCGCAATAAGGCTGCTGCAGCTTTGTTAAACTATATGGTGATCTAGAGTGTGTTGAGGGTGACTTGATACCCTTTTTCCTTGGAGATTTGAGTTGATGCCACTTCATAGCGACCTTGCGGGTTCGCAGCAGTCAAATAGTTCACGACACTCATGCGGTCTCATTCAATCGGCGCCTAGCCGAATCTTGAATGATTTTAGGTATCTACGAGATACCCAAAATGACTGCTGATCACAAAAACCGCAACGATCAGCAGTGGCGGATTGAAGACTATTGCCAACAATCGGACGATGGTAAACTTTCTTTGTTGCCATATTGGTCAAGGGTAAACTGGATGCAATGAACATCCTTGAGTTGCACGCCAGTCGCGTCCGCAGTTAACAAATATCCATCAGCGGTCAGCTGAGCAGCCACCACAAATCGCCCCGATCCCATCAGGTAGCTGCCAGAGTCATAACCAAGCTCAGAGAGATCTGCGGTGTATCGCACTTGTTCGGCGAATAACATTTGCTGCAAGCTGGCTATTTTAAGCAACTCACCACGCGCTTCCAACCGGTAACTGTTCAGAACATGTTGCTGATAGCTAGGCACAATCACCGAGATTAATATACCGATGATTGCGATCACGACCATCACTTCAATCAACACAAAACCGTCGCTGATGCTTTTTAGCAAAGGTTTCATTAGTAGAGCTCCGATTCATGCTGATAAATCGCCATCCGTTGCCACTTCGGATATAAATTTTGATGCAATGCTTCTGTACAAAACAGACAATCCTCGCGGATCCCTTGGAGCGGCGACAGCAATATCGAGCCACTTTGCAGGTCCTGTAATGCCAATTCACCAGAATGACGCTGCACGGCACCTATCAGTCCAAAAGGCTTGGGAAGGGCTGCCAGTAGCGTATCGGAATAAACAGCGGCGCCTTGAAACAAGTGCCTGGCAATCAACTGCGTTGCTTGTCGAGCCTCGGCGCAATGCTCACCTTGCGCAGCGATGGGCAGATATAACACACCTGCCAACACTGCAGGCAAAGCTACCGGCGCTGCGGGCAAAGTGCCGTACCAGCCAACCGTTGTGGAGCTCAGCGCCGGTGAAACAACATCTTGCTGTAAATCGCGGACGGTTAAGTGATGTGGCTGAATGGTAAAGGCCGGAGAATCAGGGATGGTCAGTGCCCAAAGCTGTGATTGCTGGTTTTTACGAGAAACCAATAGCACCACATCCGCGGGTTGACCAGCGGCCCCAGCAGCAACAGGCTGCTGGTTTTCCCCAATAGCTACATTCACCGCAAGCTGTTGATAGTTTGGCATGATGGCTCGGCTCGCCACGAGCTGAACTTTAAATTCAGCGCCGACATCGGATAAATCTGCGACCACTCTGCTTTGAAACTGTAATTGTGCATCGACATCAACCTGCACCAAACGCCCCTGAACATCGACCAGATAAATCCGATCAGCGTAACCGTCCGCATTCCGGTCCAGCACCGCAGGTGCAGCAACAAGATCCTGCAGCACAAAGGGTAATTCCACCGTCTTTTTAGAAGTATGATATTGCTGGGTGGCCAACTGCTTCCCTGAAACTGCATCAATCAGCCAAAAAGCTGGCTGTGCAGCGTCAGAACCTGACACCACCAACACCATAGATGTAGCACCTGCAGAGGTATCGAACCTTGCCGCAACCGGTGTTTGCACAGTTCCAGCGCCCTGAGGTTGCCACTGCCATAACGCCTTTGGAAGTAGAGGGTCGCTAAGATCGACTGCTGAGTACCGTTTTGCCGCAGGTTCGTGCCATACCAACTGCAATTTTTTGGGCGATACCGCCTGCGGAATGACCGCTAATTGCTCGGACAACTGCTCAAACTCTGTCACGACATGACTGCCCTCAGACCAAATCTGTTGTTGCGGTAAGGTTGCAGACCACCAACGCAGTACACCTTGCTCATTACTCAACTGCAAATGATGTAGATTGTTATCAGCATCCGACCAAGTCAGTTTCCTTCCATCAGGTCTGGCGCTTTGGCACAAGGGCGCTTGTCCGGCGAACAATAACGGCAAATCATCTTCTGACACGACTTGATAATCTCCGGTCACTTGCAAGCGCCATGAGGACGGATCCATTCCTGTGAAAGGTGTATTCAAAGCCGCAGTGTCCAGAGACGTCATCCCCAGCATGCATAACCCAAGGCTTAAACCACGGCCATGAAGGAAGTGTTGATTTTTCTTCATAAAGCCTCCTGCGGCAGTGTCAGCTCTGTCGAGAGCATCAAACTGCTCCAGTTGTTCAGTTGTTGATGGTCACTGCTGAGCTCTATCCAGCGACAATATGTCGCAGGTTCACTCCAAACGGCCAGCTGTGCCGGGCAAGTCGTCATATCACTTAGCTGAATGGGCGCCACTCCTGGTTTTTGTTGCTGTAAATGCAGGGCTTTCGCCCATTGTTGTTGCTGCACTTGCTGCTGACCAGCGATGCCAATTTTCTGGCTCAGCAGCCCAATTAATAAAGCACTGAGTGCCATTGAGCTGACTAAAGCGATAAAACATAAACATAGGATCAGTACAAATCCATCTGATTTCATAGCTCACTCCTTCGAATTACAGGTTGTTAAAAGTCACTGCACTTGTCACCAACAACCGGCGATGATGATCACCTGGCGCCTTATACAGTCGTTGTCCCAATTGGTACTGCTGCACATTGGTATAGGTGAGATCTGCGGTGATGCTGCGAAGCAGCACATAAAAGCGCAGTTGGATGATTTGACCGTTTTGTCCAAGCCACACACTGTCTGGGATCTGTTCAGCAGGTTTGCTGTAGTCCATCTGGCCATCAAAGTTACTATCGACCCCCAGCTCAAAATGCAGCATTTCAACGCCATCAAGAATCGAACTGGTATCCATAACCAGTTGACCTGACAATTGCCTGACCAATCTTTTACGCATCAATACCGGAACATTTTGCCCTTGATGTTTTTGTCGTGCGACGTACCAAAGTTGGTGTACATAAGGCCAAAAGGTTGCATTATTCGCCAGAGCAGGGCTTTGAACAGTGACAAAACTGGCATGACGCGCCTGTTGTTGCAGATATACCCGGTTGGTCTTGAGTTCGGCTTTGGTCACTGGGGCACCAGCCAGTCGTTTCAACTGCAGAAAATCTGAGCCTTTGCTGGCATTGTTTAAACAACTAGGTGTGCCTACATCGCCTACTTTGCCGCTATAAATAGTGGCAAACCCAATCGAATGCTGAGGAAAACTGCCGCTATCCAGCGGGCCTGCACAGTCGGGGGTCGGCGAAGTCAGCGCTTTAGAAGTTATCGGCCCGGGTTGAAATCCGGCCCAGAAGTTTTGATTGAGCAGCTCTTGCTGGAAAAAGCTCAACACAAACTGAGCGCTTTGCTGTAATTCACTTAGTTGTGTGGTCTGAATGAAAGCCCGATAATTCCATTGCCACCCTGTGATCAATAACAAAGTACAGAACAAGCCAAGCGCCAAACTGATCATGGCTTCAATTAAGGTCCAACCATTTCGAATCGCATTTGTGATGGGCTGCATCTCAAAGCCCCCCATTAGCACGTAACGCAACATGCGCAAAATCGGCTGGAAGCGGGCACAAGCTTGATGCTGGTTTGAATTTACTGGGGATAACACCGCGCCAACTCAATTGGATTTCAGGTTGGTTGCCAGCAGCCACAATACATAATTGTGCGGAAGGAAGCCCAGCAGCAGAACCAGATAGCAATACAGCAAGACGTTGGTCAATCTGCGATTGAAGAAGTTGGTCATGGCTGCAGGAGGTATCGTCCTGACAAAGCTTTACCGCTGGTGGGGCTTGGTCAAAGCTACCTTGAAAAGATCCTGCCACGGCGGGAACAGACTGCAATGCAGCGGCAATATCTGCCACTATTGCGGTCGCAACCAACCGCTGTGTGGCCATGAGCACTTGCTGCCGCGCATAAATTTGACTGGCCAGTGCGCCCAGTAATCCCATGCCAAATAGCAAGAGGCACAATAGGACTTCGATAAAGGTAAACCCTTTGCTCATTGGTGTATCCTTTCACCAATTCATTTAACCTTAAATTTAATTATAAATTTACATTTATCAAACAAATATGGATAAATATTTTTATCTGCTGGGGATACAAGGGGTTATTGTTGAACTGTGCAGCAAGTTGCTTGCTGTCTTGCGTGCTGAAACGAAAAAAGCCAGTTATTCAACATAACTGGCTTTGGTTCGTCAACGATAGAAGCGGATTGAAGATTTAACCCAGCTAACTATTCTAGCCTTTTCACCAACACTCCCGAACCTTGCTGACTGCAGAAGAGTTCGCAGCGGTCCTAGTGCCAGCTTGGTCCAACGTCAAAGTAGCGCAATTGGTATCTTTCAGTTGTGGACCAATTGGTGAAGCCACCAAGATAAAGGTGGTTGGAGACGGATCCAAAGTTAGCGTGTAAAACGGCGCTAAATCATTACGGCAATTGCTATTTGGAAGCACAGTATCTGCATTGGTATTGTCTTTGCTGTAATCCATACTGGTGGTGTAAATCCGTTCCATAAACTGCGCCATTTCCATCATGCAAGCAGTGACAGCAGTACGCCGGGTATTGAGCATATGGCTGTTATAAGACGGCAACGCTACAGCGACAATAATGCCTATAATTGTCACGGCGACCATCAGTTCCATCAGATTAAAACCACGTTGTTGTCGCATCTGAAACTCCACTAGTTACTAATCTCATGCCAAGATTGCAAACCACTGTTTTGATTTACGTTAGCCGGTTCTTCACAGACATTGGCGTTTTCACAGTTCACCAAGGCCACTACTTTTTCACCTTTTTTAGTGAACGTGACCACACTGTTCATACTACCGACCTTAATCCCACTGACTTCAACGAGTTCAGTACCCAAGGTAACCTTATCATTTTTATCAAATTCTTTATCATCACTGGTATCAAAGAAGGTTTTCTTCAGTCGGCCACCAATGTATGGAGAAACGGCCATAATATAACCCGATCCACTTGGGTTACAGACGTTTGTATCTGGGATCATGGTATTCATCACTAAATCTCCGCCAATCACTACTGGCAAATCAACGATCCGCTCGCGGGCATCGATTAAATCCATATACCACCCTTTCTTCCCAGGTTCTAATGCATTCGCTGCAGTCACCACCCGATCTTCACCGACTTTGGTGATGGTTCTTTGAACCAGCTCAGCGCGCGAAGTCACAGTCGGGCCATCAATAATACCGTACCAGGTTTGCGTCTGAGTATTGCTTGGATCATCCTGATTTAAATATTGACCTGTGCCAAAAAACACCCAGCTTTTGCCTGTTTTTGGATCAATGCTACTCATCACACCACCGGTAATCTTCTGGCGGTTACCATTTGGATCTTTGGCCTGAAATAGTGGCAGACCAGAGTTCGCAATTGCCCAAGTGCTAGTGGATGCTGCAGAGAGATCAAACTTCCAGACATTGCCGTGCAAATCACCGCCGTAGACCCAATCAACACTCCCGTCATCATCGATATCCAACACATTCACTTCGGAGATACCATTAGGATCGCTTGCGGTACCAGCCGTTGTTGGCAGAGCTTTAAGTACGTTACCGGTTTTGATATCTATGACTAATAAGCCAGATTTATGCGTGCTGTTATTTAGACCATAGCCGACCAAAATCGCCCAATTCCCAGATTCCATCCGATGTACCTGAGGTTTACCTAAGTAAATCCCCATTTGAGAAAAAGACTTATCCCACAG
>Ga0075154_10001608_pt1 | contig 15887 bp, 16 predicted proteins | sample JI71714BDNA_FD_70965 | JGI IMG/M metagenome (GOLD analysis project Ga0075154, IMG submission 70965) | Wastewater effluent complex algal communities from Wisconsin, to seasonally profile nutrient transformation and Carbon sequestration -... | ecosystem: Engineered > WWTP > Effluent > Algae... | reverse complement strand
ATTGATTTTTCCTTCTTCAATTAGCGGTACGAGTCCGTGACCGATTTGTTCGATGATTTTTGTATCTTGAAATTGTTGGGCGGTTTGATGGAATAGTTCGCTGTTTAAAGTTCCTTGTGTAGCGAGAATTCCAATGGTTTGGGTTTTTGAATGCAATGCTGCGGGTTTTATTGCGGGTTCAATGCCGATGAATGGAACTTGGTATTTTGCTCTTAGTTCTTTGATGGCATTGGTTGTAGCTGTGTTGCAGGCAACGACTATGATTTTGCAGTTTTGATTGAGAAGAAACTCTGTGTTTTTACTGCTTAAATGGATGATTTCTTCTTTTGATTTTTGTCCGTATGGTGCATTTTTGCTATCGGCGAGATAGATTGTGTCTTCGTTTGGCATGAGTTCGTGAATTTCTTTCCAAATGGAAGTTCCGCCAATTCCTGAATCAAATAGTCCTATTGGGTTGTCGTTTGTCATAGTAACAAAAATAAAAAAAAACTGCGCAATCCTATTGAAAGGTTGAGCAGTTTTTTACTTTTATAATTAAGCTTTTGATTAAAAACCTAAATCTTTTTTAACATCGGCAGTTAAATCTGGACCATCAGCTAGAAGTAATTCAGCAGCGTTTAACACATATTGATATCCTTTTGCTTTTCCTACTTTTATAATCGAAGCTTTAATTTTATCAATTAGTGGACTAACTAAATCACTTTCTTTCTTTTGTAATTCTTTTTTAGCATTTTCGCCATAGTCAGTAATACGTTTGATTAAATCTTGTACTTCTGTTTGACGAGTTGCATTTACAGCTTCACCAACAGTTTCTGCTTCTTGGTCATACTTTTTAATTTTTGCTTGGTATTCATCTACCATTATTTTATATTCTGAATCGTAAGTTGTTTGCAGCTTTTCTAATTGTTTTTTAGCATCAAGCATTGCAGGCATTTTAGAGATAATTTCATTTACATCTACGTGTGCAGTTTTTGCTTGAGCATTCATCGTTTGCATTGTTCCTAGAAACACAACTCCAGCGATTAGTAATGATTTCAATCTTTTCATTGTTTTAAAAGTATTAATTAATTATTGTTATTCTTCTTTTTTTGGTTCTTCTTTCGGTTGATTTTTTTTGTCTTCCCTAGCTTTTTTTGCCGCTTCTCTATCGGCTATTATTTTTTTCTTTTTTTCTTCAAGTGCTGCTTTTCTGTCTTCTAATGTTTTTGCTCTTTCGGCTGCTTTGTCTTCTTTAGCAGTTGCAGTTCCATCGGGAACTTTTTCTGATTCTCCTGTTTCTTTATTTTCTTCTTTTTTGTCAGTTGCAGAAACCGTGCCAGATTTTTTTGCTTCTCTTTCGGCAGCTGCAGCATCTCTTTTATCTTGAAGTTCTTTTTTCTTTGCTTCTGCGGCTGCTTTTCTATCTTCTACAAGTTTATCTCTTGCTGCTTTTTTATCTTCTAAAGCTTTTCGTCTTGCTGCTAGTGCTGGATTTTCATCTTCAAGATCTTCCTCGTATTCTTTTGCTTCTTGTTCTTTTAATTGTTTTTTAGTTCGTTGTTCCCGCTTTTCTGCTCTTGTTATTGTTCTAATAACTTGATCACTAATATCGTGTCTTTTGGCGGCAAAAAGCATAGTTAAATCAGATGATTTGTCAAATACGAAATCAAATTTTTTAGCTTCAGCTATGTCTTGAACAGCAGTAAAGACTTGGTCTTGAATTGGTTTAACTAAAACTGCTTTTTGAGTTATTAAATCGCCATTTGGACCAAACTTTTTTTGCTGAAAATCAATAAGTTCACTTTCTTGGAAAGCAATTTCTTCTTCTCTTTCTTCAATTAGTTCGCGGGTTAATAATGGTTTTTCTGTTTTTAAAGCATCTTTAAGTTTGGCAATTTCTACTTTTTTTGTCTCAATATCTTGTTTCCACTTCTGTGCTTTTTGTTCAAGCTGACTTTTAGCTTCAGTATAATCAGGAACGTTCTGTAGGATATATTCCATATCTATAAATCCTATTTTAGTTCCTCTGCCTTGCGCACTGATTTGTGATGCAAAAGTAATGGCTAAAAGTGTTAAAAAATATTTTTTCATATTATTATGATTTTAAAATATGTATCAAATATAATTAAAATTGTTGACCAATAATAAAATGTGTTTCCCAACCATTCTTTTGTGTTGTTCCTGAATTTGGTACAGCATCAAATCCGTGAGCAAAGTCAATACCAAGTAGTCCAAAAGCTGGCATAAATACTCTAAGTCCAAATCCAGCTGATCGCTGAAGTACAAAAGGGTTGTACTCTTGAAAGCTATTAAAAGAGGAACCAGCTTCAAGGAAACCTAATGCATATATTGATGCAGCCGCTTTCAATGTTAATGGGTATCTTAATTCTAGAGAGAATTTATTATAAATTGTTCCTCCATCTGCATTTGATAGAGATTGGTTGGGATATCCTCTTAGTTGTATTACTTCTCGTCCATCAAGTGCAAAGTTTGCTAATCCATCACCTCCAAGGAAGAAACGTTCAAAAGGAACCATTCCTCTTGCATTATTATATGAGCCAAGAAAACCAAATTCGCCTAAAGCTCTTAAAACTAATGCGTTTTTTTGTGAACCAGCTATTTTTGTATAAGAGTCTACTTTGAATTTCAATTTATAGTATTCTAGCCAATTAAATTTTTGTTGATCAACTTTGGATTGATCGGCTGCTGCATCTCGGTAGTCGTTTACTACTTCATAAATTACTGCTCCATTTGCCAAAGTTTCAGCAACGCCCAAATAATCACCAACTTGTGGATATTGACCTGTACTAGTTTCTCTGATTGTTAAGGTTGTATTAGATGTGAATTTTAATTTGTTTTCTTCTAAATCCCCAAGTTTTGCATAATCTACACCATTCCAAAGTGAATATGGTAATGTAAATTTAGCAGAAACACTATATTCTGCACCCGATGTTGGATAGATTGGATTTACTCCTTTGTTATTTCTGGTTAAACCTACAGTAAATGCTAAATTTCTTGAAGCTCCATCTCCAAAAGTAAATAATCCGGTGTTATAATTATTTAGGTCATAATATTGGAAACTGGCTGATCCTGATAAAACAAAATAATCATCTGGAATTGTAAGTCTTTTTGCTAAACCAACAGAAAGTGAAGTAATGTTAAAACTTCTTGTTCTGTCTACATCTCTTGATGTTCCTGAGAAAAGAAATTGTTTACTGTGAGATAATGATGTTGAAAAATTTATTGGTTTTTTTCCGCCAAACCATGGTTCAGAGAAGGATAAACTGTATGTTTGGAAGAATGAACTTGCTTGCGCTCTTAATGAAACTCTTTGACCATCACCCATTGGAAGTGGTTTGTATGCTTCTTTGTTGAATAAATTTCGCATAGAAAAGTTGTTGAACGAAAGTCCAAGTGTCCCAATAAATCCTCCACCGCCAAAACCACCTTGAAGTTCAATTTGACTAGAACCTTTTTCTACTAAATTATATTCGATATCTACAGTTCCTGCTGCTGGATCTACATTCTTGAATTTAGGATCAATGGCTTCTGGATCAAAGAAACCTAACTGCCCAATTTCTCGAATAGTTCTAACCAAAGCTTCTTTGCTGTATTTTTCTCCAGGATGTGTTCTTAATTCTCTGTAAATAACTCTATCGTGAGTTTTATCATTACCAACAACTGTAATGTTATTAAAATAGGCAATTGGACCTTCGGTAATTCTTATTTCAAAATCAATTGTGTCGTTTTCTGTTTTTACTTCAACGGCATTAATACTCGAAAATAAATAACCATTATTTTGGTATAAGTTCGTTAAATCGTCAGCATCTGGTTTTGTTTTATCGGCTATTCTTTTTTCAAGTAAAACACCATTGTAAGTTTCTCCTTTTTTGATACCTAAAACACGACTTAAAAGTTGGTCAGAATATACTGAATTTCCTAAGAATTTAATGTCGCCAAAATGATATTTTTTTCCTTCTTCAACTTTAATGTTGATGGCTAATTTTGATTTTTTCTCATTTAAGAATACTGAATCCGATACAACTCTAGCATCACGATATCCTTTTTCTTTGTATTTAGATACGATGGAAACTAAGTCTTCTTTGTATTTGTCTTTTACAAATTTTGATGATTTGAATACTCGAATTGGATTGATTTGCTTGGTGTTTTTCATGGCGCCGCGCAACTTTTTGTCCGAATATTTTTCGTTGCCTTCAAACGTTATTTTTGAGATTTTAAGTTTATCTCCTTTATCAATGTTAACCAGCATTTTAACCATGTTACCTTCGGTTGTATCTGGAGTTGTAGTGATGAAAACTTTGGTATTGAAAAAACCGTCTTTTTTGTACTTGTTTTCAATATAGTTTTTAGTGGTTGTGATAAGGTTTTCGTTTACAATTTTTCCCTTTGTTAATGAGTTGTCTTTTATTAACCCTTCGATTTTTGATTTTTTTACACCTTGAATCTTTGCATCACTTAACTTTGGAAGTTCGGTGATAAAAAGGTCAAGCCAAATACTATCGTTTTCGGTTTTATTTACATAGAAATCGATGTCGCTAAAAAGTCCAAGTTTGCCCAATTTTTTGATGGCATTACTAATTTCTTCTCCAGGAACTGTAATTTGTTGTCCTTTTTCAAGTCCAGTAAAGGTAACAACGGTTTGTTGGTTGTAGCTGATTTTTCCAACCACATTTACATCGGCTAAAATATATTTTCTTCCTTGAGAAAACGGTAATCTTTCTTCTTGGGCTTGTAATTGAAAAATATTTCCAATACATAAAGCGATTAGAAATATTTTTAGGGTATTTATTTGCACTGAAAATCTATTTAATTTGTTCACTTGTTTTTCCAAATCTTCGTTCTCTTTTTTGATAGCTAATGATGGCATCATATAAATCGGTTTCTTTAAAGTCGGGCCAAAGAACATCAGTAAAATAAAACTCTGCATAGGCTATCTGCCATAGCAAAAAATTACTAATTCTGTGTTCGCCACTGGTTCGTATTACCAAATCAACATCGGGTAAATTGTGTGTGTAAAGATGCTGATTAATAATTGATTCATCAATATCGTCTTGAGAAATTATATTATTTTTAACTTTACTACTTATGTTTTTAACAGCATTTAACAACTCTTCTCTCGATCCATAGCTTAGCGCTAGTGTTAGCGTCATTCGGCTATTGTTTTTTGTTTTTTCTATGACTGTTAGTAATTCTTTTTTAGCAGATGAAGGGAGCAAGTCTAAGTTGCCTATCGCATTTAATCTGATATTGTTTTTTTGAAGTGTATCGAGTTCTTTTTTTAAGGATGAAATGAGTAATTTCATCAAAGTTTCTACTTCTAGCTTTGGACGATTCCAGTTTTCGGTAGAAAAAGCATATAGGGTAAGGTTTTCTATTCCGAGTTTGGCACAACTTTCTACTGTAGTTCTAACTGATTTTGTGCCGTTTTCATGGCCAAAAGCTCTTAGAAGTCCTTTTTGTTTTGCCCATCGACCATTTCCGTCCATGATGATGGCAAGGTGTTTGGGTAAATTCTCTTTATCTATAGTAGTGTTCAAACTCATTTTTTTTACTCTGCACAATAGCATGGTTTTTCTCCAAAGGTATACGTTATTGTTATTCCCGAAAAAAAGTACCAATCATTACTGTTAATATTTCCAAATTTTAGCGTTGCCAAATTTTCATTTTTAGGATTGCTTCCGTCTAAATTGTCAGTAAATGTATATCTAGCTCCAACTTCAACTCCAATAACAAAATTTTGAATAAGGTTACTTTTTATACCAACAACCATTGGTATAGCCAAAGAACCTTCACTGTAATCTTTTCTTGTTTCTCCGTTTAGTACAAAAAGCTCATCATATATAAAATAGGACAAGCCCGAAAATACATAAGGCGTTGTTTTTCTTTTTAATGCTTCATGTAAATTGAAATCAAAAAAATTGAATTCCAATCCTGCTGAAAACTCTTTAATACTGTTACCAAATTTATAACCACGCAAATTTCTGTTAGGAACATTTGAATTTAAGTCATCCGCAGTAATCGATGATTGCATGTATGAAAATCGATAGGCATGTCTCGGACTTTTATTCCATTTGTACAAAATTCCAAAGGCAAATTCATTTGGATTAACATAATTTGTTTTTCCAACATCGCCAACATAGTTGCTTCCACCCAAAAATGCACCAATCTCATGGATTTGTGCATTTGAAATGTTTTGAAACAATAAAAAAATAAACAATACTAAACTCTTTTTCATTCAATTGAAAATAGCGTGCAAATATAACAATTCTCACTACGTATGAAACATCAAATGTGGATTTATAACAAATAATGTTAAAGTAGTTAACTTGTTGAACTTGAACCGTGATGTTTTTAAAACGAAATTTTTGGCTTTGTAGTATATTTTTGGGCAAATTTTTCTAATTTCTTTTGTCTTCGCCCCAAAGAAGTTTGTTTCGCAATGTTTTAAAAAAGGTTTCTTCGGGAATTTCTACCATTTTAATTTTGAAAGGCGTTTTGCTGATGGTTAATTCGGCATTGTTGTTAACCGATACCATTCTAGAATCTAATGAAACCAAGTATTGTTCTTCTCTTCCCGAAACTTTTAGTTTAATAATGGTATCATCAGGAATTACTAGTGGTCGAGCATTTAAATTGTGTGGCGCAATTGGTGTTATGACTAATCCTTTTACTTCGGGAGTTAAAATTGGTCCGCCACAACTCAGTGAATACCCGGTTGAACCTGTTGGTGTTGAGATAATTAATCCATCTGCCCAATACGAATTTAAGTATTCGCCGTTTAAAGAAGTTTCGATAGTAATCATCGAAGTGGTATCTTTTCGGCTAACCGATATTTCGTTCATAGCAAAGTTGATGTCTATTCCAATTTCATTGGTTGAACAATCCATCGTTAAAAGTGTTCGTTCTGAAATGGTATATTTTTTTTCTAAAACAACTTTTAAAAAAGCTTCGATATTTTCTTTTTGAACTTTGGCTAAAAAACCCAATCGACCAGCATTTACTCCAAGAATTGGAATACCCGAGTCGCGAACAAATGTTGCTGCTCTTAAAATGGTTCCGTCGCCACCAATACTAATTAATATGTCGAAACTACTATTTAAGTCTTCGTGAGATGAAAATGTATTGTATTGTTTTTCGACGATTTTTTCTTCGTAAAGAATTTTCAAAAATTTCTCTTCAATTACCATTTCAACGTTATTTCTGTTGAAAAAAACAAAAATATCCCGAATAATAGGTCGCGTGTCGTTTTGATAATATTGTCCGAAAATGGCAACTTTCATGGTAAGTTTAGAATTTAGAATTTAGAATTTTTTATAATTAAATTTCTAATTCAATGGTTACATATTTAAGTATTTGTCTAAATATTCTGAACGTTCTTTTAAATTGTTCAAATAATTATCTTCGTGATGTTCTGAGATAATTTCATAGTTGTATCGCCTGAACGTTTGAATAATATCGTTCAAACCACCAAGTGTAATTTTTACTGTTACTTGAACTTTTTCATTATTGGCTTCCGAAACAAAAAGTCCTAACAATTTTCCGTTATTGCTTTCAACAATTTGTGCAATTTGGCTCATCGAATAATCTATAGCGGCTTTTTCAACCACAATAATTCCTCCTGTTTCTTTTAAAAATGGCGTTTCGTTTAAAAATTTTATCACATCGGTTATTTCATAATAACCAATATAATTGTTGTTTTCATTTAAAATAGGAACAAGATTAGCATTATTTCGAGCAAAAATCTCCAAAACATCTAACCAAATGGTTGTATCTCTTACAAAAAAACCTTCTAAAGCATAACGATAATCTGCAATGTTTTTTCTGAAATCAAACGTTTCAGCATCAACGGATGATATACAACCTTGATAAATTCCGTCTTCCAAAACAGGAAAATGTGAAAAAGTGCTTTCTGCAAAAAAATCTTGAATTTCTGCTACAGTTTCGCCACTTAAAAAAGGTTTAAAATCGTTATTGATGTATTCCGAAAGTACTCTCATCTATTCTTTTCTTTTAGCGATTGCAAAATAATCAAATTTTTGGACATGATGACTTGCTTTAACTTTGTATTTTTGTTGAAATTTATTAATGGTCTTAGATACACGGATTTTTTAGGATTAACTTCAAAAAATAGTAATCTGTATCTGTAGCTAAAAGTTAAAAAAAATGACAAAACTAAGTGTAAACATCAATAAAATAGCAACTTTACGAAATGCTCGTGGCGGAAATGTTCCCGATATATTAAAGGTTGCAACTGATATTCAAAAATTTGGTGCACAAGGAATAACCATTCATCCGCGACCAGATGAAAGACATATTCGCTATCAAGATGCACGCGATTTGAAATCGATTGTTTATACCGAATATAATATTGAAGGAAATCCGCAACACAATTTTATCGATTTAGTACTCGAATGCAAACCAACACAAGTAACTTTGGTTCCCGATGCGATTGGTGCGATAACTTCGTCGGCTGGTTGGGATACAATTAAATTCCAAGATTATTTAACCGAAGTAATTTCAGAATTTCAACGAAACGGAATTCGGACCTCAATTTTTGTTGATCCAATTCAAGAAATGATTGAAGGCGCCAAAAAAACTGGAACCAATAGAATTGAATTATATACAGAAAGTTTTGCACATCAATACAGTTTAGGAAACGAAAAAGGAATCGAACCGTATAAAAAAGCCGCAATTTTAGCCAATGAATTAGGTCTCGGAATTAATGCAGGACACGATTTGAGTTTGGATAATATTAAATTTTTCAAAGAAAACATTCCAGACTTATTGGAAGTTTCTATAGGTCATGCGTTGATTTCGGAAGCCTTGTATCTTGGTTTGGATAATGTGGTGAATATGTATTTGAATAAACTAAAGTAAAATTTATGATGTTTTCAAGAATAGAAGGCGAAGGAAAGCCACTTTTAATTATTCATGGTTTTTTAGGAATGAGTGACAACTGGAAATCATTTGGCTCACTTTATGCTGCCGAAGGTTTTCAAGTTCATATGCTCGATTTAAGAAATCATGGAAAAAGTTTTCATTCCGATGAGTTTAGTTATGAAATTATGGTAAACGATGTTTTGGACTATTGTCAACATCATAATTTGTCAAATGTTTCAATAATTGGTCATTCGATGGGTGGAAAAGTAGCGATGCTTTTTGCAACAACATATCCTAATTTGGTTGAAAAATTAATTGTAGCTGATATTGGTCCAAAATATTATGCGCCACATCATCAAGATATTTTAGCTGGATTGAATACGGTTGATTTTTCTGAAAAACCAGATAGAAGTCAAGTAGAAGAAACACTTTATCCATTTATTCCCGATTTTGGAACACGACAATTTTTAATGAAAAATTTGTATTGGATTGAACCAGGACAATTAGCATTTCGATTTAACTTGCCTGTTTTTAATGAAAAAATTGAGCAAATTGGCAAGGCTTTACCAGCCGAAAATCATTTTGAAAAACCAGCACTTTTCATTCGTGGCGGAAATTCAAAGTACATTTTAGATTCTGATTTACCCGAAATTCAAAATCATTTCCCTAATTTTAAACTCGAAACAATTCCAAACGCTGGGCATTGGCTTCATGCTGAAAATCCAAAATTGTTTTTTGAAAAAACTATAAAATTTTTAAAATAAACTATGAAATTAATTATCAGATTACTTGTAACGGCAATTTTAGTAGTGATATTGTCATACATTATTAAAGGTATTCAAGTTGATGGATTCCTAACAGCATTAACCGTTGCCATTGTTTTAGGATTACTAAATCTTTTTGTAAAACCAATTTTAGTTGTATTAACATTACCAGTTACAATATTTACCCTTGGATTGTTTTATTTAGTTATTAATGCCGCCATGATATTGCTGTGTGACCATTTTGTCGACGGATTTAAAGTTGATACTTTTTGGACAGCTTTGATATTTAGTATTGTTTTATCATTATCGCAGTCAATCGTCTTTAAATTGACAAATAATGACTAAAATAAAAAGCTAAAATTCAAATATTTAAAAACTTTGTTGGGTTGTGAAAAAGTTGTACTTTTGCAACCCAATTTTAGTATGTAAAAAACACAAGAAATGAATATCACAAGAAATAACGTAGATGCTTTAAATGCAGTAGTTACAGTAGAAGTATCCAAAGCAGATTATGCTGAAAAAGTAGAGAAAGTTTTAGCAGATTATAGAAAAAATGCTTCAATTCCTGGTTTTAGAAAAGGAGCAGTTCCAATGAGCTTGATCCAAAAACAATATGGAAAAGCAGTTTTATTGGATGAAGTAAACAAATTGTTGCAAGATAATTTGAACAAATATTTAGTAGAAGAAAAATTAGATATCCTTGGAAATCCGCTACCAAAAGTAACCGAAGATTTCAATTGGGATGTTGAGGATTATAAATTTGAGTTCGAATTAGGTTTAGCTCCAGAATTCACTGTGGATTTAACAGCAAAAAATGATTTGGTAAAATATACAATCGTTGCCGATGATAAAATGTTGAACGACCAAGTAGCTAGAATTCAAAAACAATACGGAAAACTCATCGCAAAAGACGTAGTTGAAGAAGGAAACGACGTTTCTGGAGTTTTTGCTAACGAAGAAAAAGCAATTAACAATAGAACGACTCTTTCTTTAGACGTTTTTGCAGATAAAAAAACAGCAAAAGCTTTTATAGGTAAAAAAGTTGGCGATGTGGTAACGTTAAAAACCAATGGTTTATTTGACGATGATCACAAATTGATGGATTATCTTGCTCTTGGACACGATGATGTTCACGGTTTAGATATCGAAGTTACCTTTACAATCGATGAAGTAACAACACATGAACCAGCAGTTTTAGACCAAGAATTATTCGATAAATTATTCGGATCAAAAGTGGTAACTTCAGTTGATGAATTGAAGGCAAAAATCAAAGAAGATGCTGAAAAACAGTTTGCACAACAAGCAGATCAAAAATTCTTAAACGATGTTACAGAGTTTTTAATTGGTTCAACAAAATTTGATTTACCAGCTGAATTCCTAAAAAAATGGATACAATCAGCAGGTGAAAATCCTCTTTCTGCCGAAGAAGCTGAAGCTGAATTTACAAAATCTGAAAACGGTTTACGTTACCAATTAATCGAAGGTAAAATCATTACTGAAAATGGTTTACAAATCACTTTCGAAGATTTAAAAGCATACACATCAGAATTGATTAAAAAACAAATGGCACAATTTGGTCAAATGGATCCATCAGACGAAGATGTACAAGGAATTGTTGCTCGCGTAATGTCAAACCAAGACGAAGTTCGTCGTTTGTCTGAACAAGTAATGAACGAAAAAATGTTGAATTTATTTAAAGATAAAGTTAAAGCAAAATCTAAAGAAGTTTCTTATGATGATTTCATCAAAGCAATGTATGGTGAGATTTAATTAAAAAATTAGTATCTTTGAGCGTCAAATCTGAAAAGGTTTGACGCTTTTTGCGTGTTTTTAAGTCGGTATTTTTGTCTTAATAACGTAAAAATTAATAGTTTAACTTATTATTTTTTTTAAAATGAACTACGGAAAAGAATTTAAAAAATTTGCAACAAAAAAGCATGGTGTTAACAGCTTATATTATGATAAGATTGCAAACAGCATGACACCATATATCATCGAAGAACGTCAGTTGAATGTATCTCAACTTGACGTTTTTTCACGTTTGATGATGGACAGAATTATATTTTTAGGAACAGGTGTTGATGATCATGTGGCAAACATTATCCAAGCACAATTACTGTTTTTAGAAAGCGTTGATGCGTCAAAAGATGTTCAAATCTACATCAATTCTCCAGGCGGAAGCGTTTATGCTGGACTTGGAATTTATGATACAATGCAGTACATCAAACCAGATGTAGCAACAATTTGTACCGGAATGGCAGCTTCAATGGGAGCCGTTTTGCTTTGTGCTGGTGCAGCTGGAAAACGTTCTGCGTTGCCTCATTCAAGAGTAATGATTCATCAACCTTCAGGCGGAGCACAAGGTGTTGCTACGGATATGGAAATCAACTTAAAAGAAATGTTGAAACTAAAAGATGAGTTATATCAAATTATTTCGCAACATTCTGGGCAAACTTTTGATAAAGTACACAAAGATTCAGAGCGTGATTATTGGATGATTGCTGATGAAGCTAAGGAATACGGAATGATTGACGAAGTGTTGAGAAGAAGTTAATAAAAAGATTTTTTCCCCATAAAAATCAAATAAACCTATAAAAAATGGCAAGAGAAGTATTAGAATGCTCGTTTTGTGGTAGAAAAAAACCAGAAACCAATTTATTGATTGCTGGAATTAATGCACATGTTTGTGACCGATGTATTGAACAAGCTCACGGAATTGTGCTAGAAGAATTGAAAACCAACTCTAAAGTTAAGGTTTCTTCTGATTTAGTTTTGAGAAAGCCAAAAGAAATTAGAACATTTCTTGATCAATATGTAATTGGACAAGACCAAACTAAAAAAGTAATGGCTGTTGCGGTTTATAATCACTACAAAAGATTGATGCAACATAGTGCCGTTGATGATGTGGAAATTGAAAAGTCAAACATCATTATGGTTGGACAAACTGGAACAGGAAAAACATTGGTAGCAAAAACCATTGCAAAAATGCTCGATGTTCCGTTAGCGATTGTTGATGCAACCGTTTTAACCGAAGCAGGTTATGTAGGTGAAGACGTAGAAAGTATTTTAACACGTTTGCTTCAAGCTGCCGATTATGATGTGCCAAAAGCCGAAAGAGGAATTGTGTTTATTGACGAAATTGATAAAATTGCTCGCAAAAGCGATAATCCGTCGATAACGCGTGATGTTTCGGGTGAAGGTGTGCAACAAGCTTTGCTTAAATTATTGGAAGGAACGATTGTAAATGTTCCGCCAAAAGGTGGAAGAAAACATCCAGACCAAAAATTTGTGGAAGTAAACACTCAAAATATTTTGTTTATTGCTGGTGGTGCTTTTGATGGAGTAGAACGAATTATCTCAAAACGATTGAACAGGCAAGCGGTTGGATACAGTAATTCAAAAAGCGGAGACAACATAGATAAAGACAATTTGCTGCAATATATTATTCCAAAAGACATAAAAGATTTTGGATTAATTCCTGAAATTATTGGTCGTTTACCAGTTCTTACTCACATGGATCCGTTAGACAAAGAAACCTTGCGTTCTATTTTAACCGAACCTAAAAATGCATTAATCAAGCAATATGAAAAACTTTTTGCTATGGATGATGTGAAGTTTAGTATATCAAATGATGCTTTGGATTTTATTGTGGATAAAGCTTTAGAATACAAACTTGGCGCAAGAGGTTTACGTTCACTATGTGAAGCCATTTTAACCGATGCAATGTATGATTTACCAAGCAGCAACGAAAAAACATTGAATATTGATAAAGAATACACCGAAGATGCTTTGGGTAAAAATTTATTAAAACGATTGGAAATCGCGTCTTAAAAAATTCATTTTAATTTGACGGAAATAATAAAAACCACTTCAATTGAAGTGGTTTTATTCATTTATTTTGTTTTTCAAGTCCATTCTTTCATGTAAAATTCTCGTTATCTCAATATATTCGCTAGACGATTTTCTATAGAAGATTATATGTCGGTTTGTTTTAAATCCTAACAATTCTGGTTTTATTCCGTCATAATTTTTTCCTAAATTTGGATTTTCTGCAATATTTTGGCAACTTTCAATTAATAAGTTGTAATAGATATCCGCTTGTCGTTCAGACCATCTTTGTATGGTGTATTCCCAAATTTGGTTTAAGTCATTAACCGCTTCGTTGGTTAGTTTATATACTGCCATTTGCGTGTTGTCTTGCTTTTAAATTTTCAAGATTTTTTTGCGGATCAAAATCGTGGGCAATTCCACTATCTATTCCTTTTTGAATAGCATTTCTCAAAGCAATAGCTTTACTTTCTTCATCCTCCAATAGACGAAGTCCAGCACGAATAACTTCGCTAACATTTTTATAACGTCCAGTAGTTATTTGACTGCTAACAAATTCGTCAAAATATTTTCCGAGTGATATTGATGTATTTTTCATTTCTTTTAAAACTTTTTATCAAAGTTACCAAAAATTGGTAAGCATGCAAAATTTGAAATTGATAGTTTTCTGTTATGAATAAATTCTTGCGATTTGAAAGTTTGAACTTAATTTGAAATTTGCAATCTTGTTAAATTTTTTTGGAACAAATTGTATAAGCTCTTTTATTGTTGTTTTTAAATGTTTTGAGATTTTTTTAAAGTAGAACTTGAAAATAAACTTTGTACTAATGTAAAACTATAATTCTTTTACTTTTGTTCTAAAGTAACCAAATCCTGTGTGGTTTATTGTTTTGTTTTGATTGTCGGTCTCAATGGATTTGAAATCTATTTTTCCATAAATACTATCACCAATTTTAAAATTCGAATTGTTCAATGTTAATTTTTGATAAATAATTTTATGTACAGATTCTTTTTCTCCTTCAGTTACTACGTCAGTTGAATAATAGGGTTCAGTGTAGAACTTGCCGTTTTTTACTAATATTGTAAATCCATGACCACCAAAACCGTTACCAATTCCAATGTTTATGGAAAGTGTATCCTTTTTCCAAAAATGAGAACGACAATTATTAAAATTCGAATATTTCTTGTCATAATCCTCATTTCGGTTATTTATATAAGATACAGCACTTGACTTCTTCATTAGTGTGTCTTTTTCTAAAGCTGAAAAAATTTCTTTTTCGTTGTCTAATTTTTTGAATATTTCATTTTCAGAAATCCTATTATCGACATTAAAATTTTCCCACTTTTTTGTTGTTTTAAGTTCAGTATCTTTTTGTTTACAATGACTAAACAGAAATGGAACAAGCATAATAACTAGTATATCAAAGTAAGTTTTAGTTAGATTTTTTTTCATTTTTTTAATGTTCAATCGTTACCCTCAATACCCAAATATACAAAACTATTCAAACTAATAAGAACACTTTTTAAACCAAAAATCCCTCAACATGAGGGATTTTTAGTTTCAATTTTTTAAAAATAAATTTGTGAAAATTGGTGCAATTCGTGTTTTTCTTTAAAAACAAAATTCGTGTTTTCTTCAAAACAACGTTTTCTACTTCACAAAACCGCCACCACTTTGTACTTTCTCCGTTTCGATGGTAGTGTTTTCGTTTTGTAGTTTTAGGTTTCCAAAGTTGTAGGTTAATGAAATTCTAAAATGTCTGGTGTCATTTTTTTCATAGAAACGTGTTTGCAAATTGGTTGATGAAATCAAAGCATTTACTTCGTTTTGATTGAAAACATCAAACATATGTAAACCCAATTTCAGTTTTTTGTTCATGAAATCTTTATTAAACGAAATATCAAATTGTTGGATTGGTTTGGTAATTTTGTAAATTTCCCAAACACCACCTTCAGGTAAAATGAAATAATTCAACGTATTTTTTACATCCCAAGGCAACATGATTTGCGCTTGCGCACCATAATTCCAAACTGGCGAAGAATCAAATGAGAAATCGTATCCATCTGTTAAATTCTTGATGTAATTGATGTTTACGAAGATGTAATTCATCTTGTCGATATTGTTCATTCGCTTTTGGAATTCTTCTTTTCCTTTGAAGAAATAATCCAACGGAATTGGGAAATTAGCATAAGCACTGAATGTCTTAAATCGATCAAACTGTTGGAACGTTTGTGTGCTAACCAATTCGCCCGGTTCAGCCGTCATCAAGAACAAATTATGATCTTTAGAAACGGTATAATTTGTTCCTAATTGTATGAATTGCAACGCTGAAATTTTAAATTCAAAATTGTCAAAAAAGCTTGGGTTCAACAATAAATTTCCTCCCGAAGTGTTGTATTGGTCAAAATTTCCAC
>Ga0075154_10001607_pt1 | contig 15891 bp, 14 predicted proteins | sample JI71714BDNA_FD_70965 | JGI IMG/M metagenome (GOLD analysis project Ga0075154, IMG submission 70965) | Wastewater effluent complex algal communities from Wisconsin, to seasonally profile nutrient transformation and Carbon sequestration -... | ecosystem: Engineered > WWTP > Effluent > Algae... | reverse complement strand
ATCGTCCGTCTAGGAACCTGCACGCGCGACTCCTGCGCTACTTCGCACGCTCCCCAGTGCATGCGGTCATTGGCACGAGCGCCAACGAGAAGGAAGCCTCCGCGACATGAAAGAAAACATAATGCGCGGCACTGATGGCAAACCTTGCAAGACGCGCTCAATACTTATCGTGCTGGTGGCGAGCCATCACAACAACGCGTCATGATTTCAGCTACGTTTCAGGTTTGCCATGATCAATGAAATCGGCCTTGTGGCATTGGTGCTGGCAATGATGAGCGCGCTTGTGCAGGCGGTTGTTCCGCTGTGGGGCGCCAGTCGCAACAGACCTGCATTGATGCGCGTTGGCTCATCGGCAGCCATTGCTCAGCTTACGCTGATATCGCTGGCGTTTGCCTGCTTGATGTCGGCGTTCGCGACTTCGGATTTCTCCGTTCGAATCGTCGCGGAGAATTCGCACACGCTCAAACCGCTCTTCTACAAACTCACCGCCACCTGGGGGCAGCACGAAGGCTCCATGCTCCTCTGGGTGCTTGTCCTCGCTCTCTTCGGGGCAGCGGTCGCAGCATTTGGAAAGAAACTGCCCGCAACACTGAGAGCGCGCGTGCTAGGAATTCAGGGCCTCCTTGGCACCGCTTTTCTCGCCTTTATAATCTTCACGTCGAACCCATTTGCGCGGCTCAACCCGGCGCCGTCAGAAGGTATGGGATTCAACCCGTTGTTGCAGGATCCCGGGCTCGCCGCCCATCCGCCTACGCTCTATCTTGGCTATGTCGGACTTTCGATCGCCTACTCATTTTCCGTGGCTGCGCTGATCGAAGGCAGGGTGGATGCGGCGTGGGCCCGCTGGGTCCGGCCTTGGGTGCTGACAGCCTGGTGCTTCCTCACCCTCGGGATCACAATGGGGAGCCTATGGGCGTATTATGAGCTTGGCTGGGGCGGATGGTGGTTCTGGGATCCGGTCGAGAACGCCTCCTTTATGCCGTGGCTGATCGCAACTGCCCTCCTTCACTCTGCGTTGGTGGTAGAACGCAGGCATAGCCTGGTGAACTGGACGCTGCTCCTGTCTATTCTTACGTTCACACTGAGCCTGATCGGGACATTTCTCGTGCGCTCAGGCGTTCTCACGAGCGTCCATGCCTTCGCCGTCGACCCCGCCCGCGGCATATTCATTCTGGCGATGATCCTTGGCGCATCAGGCGGCGCTCTAACTGTCTACGCTCTACGAGCGCGCACACTTCAACAACCTCCCAAGTTTGCACCCGTCAGCCGCGAAGGCGCCATCCTCGCCAACAACCTTCTGCTACTTGTCGCCACGGCCGTGGTCTTTCTTGGTACCTTCTATCCCCTGATCATAGATGCACTGACCAGCGACAAGATCTCCGTCGGACCAAGCTACTTCGACACAGCATTCGCTCCCATCATGCTGGGTGTGATCATCGTGATGGCTTTCGGCCCCATGCTTCGATGGAGAAGCGACGCGGCTCGCCCGGCGCTACGCTCATTGCTTCCCCTGCTTGTTTCGGCTTCGGCATTCGGTCTTGTAACTGGACTTGTGGGACAAAGCCTGTGGGGCGGCGTCGGCATGGGGTTCGGCGCATTCCTGCTTGGCAGCCTCATTCGCTGGTGCGTTGTGCGCACTAAGCTTGGACAGGTGAACCTATCTCAATCACTGTTTCTTGCGCGCACCTTCCCTCGCTCGACCTGGGGCTTCATGGCAGCTCACCTCGGTTTTGCCGTCGCCGTCTTCGGCATCACGGCCATGTCCGCTTGGGAGACGGAGTCAGTAGCCGCTATCAAGCTTGGCGAAACTGCCACGTTGGGCGATCGCACCTACACCCTGCTGTCCGTGAAGATCGAGAACGGGCCGAACTATGAAGCCCAGCGATTGACGTTCGCGGTCTCGCGCAGCGGTTCGCCCGAGGGCAGCATCGAAACAGAAAGGCGCTACTATCCTGAGCGGGATACCACCACAACTGAAGCTGGAATTCGCCCCGGCCTTCTCGAGAATCTCTACGTGGCCGCCGGCGAGGAGTCTGCCAATGGCGCTTTCGTTGTGCGGCTGAATCATCACCCTCTTGCGATGTGGATCTGGGCCGGAGGCCTACTGATGGCCAGCGGCGGCTTTGTCTCGCTGTCAGACCGCCGGTTCAGGGTCGGAGCACCGCATCGCGTAGGCGCCACGTCTATTGCGCGCGCCTGAGGAGCTTGAAATGGAAGTAGGCAAGCAAGAAAAAACGACGAACACACACGCCACGGGTCTCCCCAGGTGGCTGATGCTTGCGCCAGTCACGCTTCTAGCGGTTATCGCAGCCTTCTTTGCTTTCGGGCTGACACAGGATCCACATTCACTTCCATCCACGATGATTGACCGGCCCATGCCGGACTTCTCACTTGAAGCATTGGAGAATGGTGACGCGCCGCTCGCAAACTCGGATCTGCTCGGACGGGTGTCGATGGTGAACATCTTCGGTTCGTGGTGTCCGAGTTGCCTTGTGGAGCATTCCCAGCTGATCGAGATCGGCCAGTCGGGCCTGGTGGCCCTGCACGGCGTTGATTGGCGCGATCCGCCCGGCGCAGGCGCTGCTTGGCTTGCGCAATACGGTAACCCCTACGCCAAAACCGGCATGGACAGGGACAGCACCCTCGCTATCGATCTCGGTGTGACGGGAGCTCCCGAAACCTTCGTGATCGATCGCGGCGGGCGCATCCGCTACAAACAGATAGGACCGATCACGCAACAAGTGTGGTCCGAGACCCTGCTGCCAATCATCCGCAAGCTTCAATCGGAACCGACATGAGAGCGTCTATTCTCGCAACCATACTGGTCATGTCTCCTTTGGCCTGCGCGCAGACCGCAGGGCAGACATTTCCGCCCGACATTGAGGAAGCGGCGCGTGACCTGGGAAAGTCGTTGCGATGTGTGGTCTGCCAGAATCAGTCGATCGAGGATTCCGGCGCTCCGTTGGCGGCTGACATGCGGCGGATGGTGCGAGAGCGCCTGGCGGCTGGCGAAAGCCGCCAGCAGATCATGGACTACATGACGGACCGTTATGGTAATTTTGTGCTCCTCACCCCACCCTTCCAGACGGATACACTGCTGCTGTGGTTGGGGCCGCTGCTGTTCGCTGCGATCGCTGCTTGGGGATGGCTGGCCTATCTGCGTCCAGCGAGCGCGGTGAGCCATGATCCGCAGCCACTCTCCAAGTCCGAGATCGCGTCTCTTCAAGAGCGAATGAAGCAAGAGGAGGCGCCGCGATGACGTGGTTCATCATGACACTGCTGATGATTGCTACGGTCCTGACAATCTGCTGGCCGCTTGTGCGCCGACGGGCTTCGGTGAGCGGTCACAGCGGGGAAATTTACGTTGCTCAACTCTCGGAGATCAACCGAGAGGAAGCGGCCGGGCTGACATCGACTGAAGATGCGCGCATGGCGCGCCTTGAGATTGAACGGCGTCTGATCGCCACGACACAAGTAGAACCTGCAGCGGTGGAGAACGCCTTGAATCTCACAGATCGAACGACCTTCATTGCGATTGCCGCAGTTGTGGTGATCGGAGCCAGCGTGCTGTACGCCGTCGTGGGCTCACCTGACGTTCCCGCCAGTCCCAGCATGGCATCGATCCCGGGCAATGAGTCCGGCTCGGCAACGGAGGCGAGCGTTGGTTCGGTCGACGAGATGATCGCCAAACTTGAAGCTCGACTTGAGTCGTCGCCCGAGGATGTAGAGGGCTGGCGTATGCTCGGCTGGTCGAAATTTCGCACCGCCGACTACACCGGAGCAGCCGCAGCATACGCGCAAGCGATCAAGTTAGCGCCGAATGATGCCGAAACAAGTTCAGCATACGGCGAGGCATTAACGCGCGTCGCCGGCGGGCAGGTAACCCAAGAAGCCGCGGCAGCGCTTCAAATGGCGCTCGGAATGGAACCAACTGATGCTCGCGCCCGCTTTCTGCTGGGCTTGAGAAAGGATCAGGCAGGAAAACCGCGTGAAGCGCTGGACGACTGGCTTGCCATGCTAACCTCGGCGCCTGCCGACGCACCCTGGTTTGAAGAAGTGCGTAGCCGCGCGGTCGAGCTTTCCGGCTCATCCGGCATAGACATCACAACTCGCCTTCCGCCAGCACGCACCGCAGTATCCGATCCGACCGTCACTCCAAGTGGCCCAACACAACAGGACTTTGCGCAGGCCTCAGAGCTGTCACCAGAGGATCGCCAGACAATGATCGATGGCATGGTGGCGCGACTGGACCAGCGGCTCAAGCAGGACCCCAACGATCTTGAAGGCTGGCTAAAGCTCATACGAGCACGCCGGGTGCTGGGACAGGAAGATCTTGCATCGCGGGCGCTGGCAGATGGGCAGGCCGCATTTTCAGGGGACAGTGCGTCGCTGGCACGACTGAAAGCCGCTTTTGTCGACTCTCTTGCGCTTCCGCCAAACTGATCGCACGGCTCAGGACTTGGACCTTTTTATTGCCTCGCTGATCTACCTATTGCCCTTCCTTGCGGCGGTGGGGTTCTACGCCGTGCTAAAAACACGGGCATCGAAGAAGGCTCAAGCATTGTGGGAGGAATCCCGGGAGGCCGGACTAACAGAACCAGTTTCGCTCCATCCGAAAATCGATTTGTCACTATGCTGCGGATCGGGTGCGTGTGTTGCGGCATGTCCTGAAAAAACGGTGATCGGAGTCGTCAACGGCAAGGCGCAGCTAGTCGATCCTACAGCCTGTATCGGGCATGGCGCGTGCGCCGCTGCCTGCCCGACTCAGGCAATTACCCTGGTGTTCGGAGCAGAAACACGGGGGGTCGAACTTCCGATGGTTTCTCCCGATTTCCAGACCAACGTGCCAGGACTGTTCATTGCCGGTGAGCTCGGCGGTATGGGGCTCATAGGCAATGCGTTGAATCAGGGTGTGCAGGCGATGGAGGCGATCGCTCGGCTTCCCGGCATCCGACGTGACGACGTGCTCGACGTGCTAATTGTGGGGGCTGGCCCGGCTGGCTTCGCCGCGAGCCTGTCCGCGAAGGAAAATAACCTTCGCTATCGGACGATCGAACAAGAGTCCTTCGGCGGCACTATCGCCCACTTCCCGCGCAACAAAGTCGTCATGACCCGCCCCGCCAGATTACCTCTCGTGGGACAAATGAGATTCCGCGAGGTGTCGAAGGAAGCACTCCTCGCCTTCTGGAAGGAGGCGAAAGAAACCGCTGGAATAGAAATCTCGTATGGAGAACGCCTAGAGAGTGTCGGCCGCGAGGCTCGCGGATTTCGAGTCCGGACGACACTGGGAGAATACCATGCACGGGCGGTTCTCCTCGCCATTGGCCGCCGGGGCAGTCCACGAAAGCTCGGCGTCCCTGGCGAGGACCGCTCCAAGGTCGTCTATAGACTCGCGGATCCCAGACAATACGCGGATAAGCACGTGCTGGTCGTCGGCGGCGGCGACAGCGCGCTGGAGGCAGCCGCCACCCTCGCCGAAGAAACAGACGCCACGGTCGACCTCTCATACCGGGGCGATGCCTTCATCCGCGCCAAGCGCCGCAACAGGAACCGCATCGACCAAGCTGCCAGCGTTGGTCGATTGAGAGTCCGACTCAAGTCCGAGGTAGTGGCGATCGGAGCCGACAAGGTTCAGATCAGAGTCGGCCACGATGTCGTCGAGCTCCCTAACGACGCCGTCCTCGTTTGCGCTGGCGGAGTGATGCCGACAGATATGCTGCGATCGATGGGAATCGAGACAGTGACCAAGTTCGGAGAGTCATGACGGCCATCCGTCCTAGCCGAAGCGATAGCCGCTGCCCTTCAGGGTGCGAATTCGCGATGCTCCAATCTTCCGACGAAGCCGGCTGATGTAGACCTCGATCGTGTTTGACGCGCTTGCAGTCCCTCCGTGACTGAACCTTTCTGCCAATTCCACTCGCGACACCACGCGCCCCTCTCTCAACATGAGAAAGACTAGCAACTTGAACTCGAACGCCGTCAACTCAACTGGCCCTTCAGCCAGGACAACCTCCCTGGTCGCCGTGTTGACTGTCAGGTCCCCGTTGCGGAGCAGGTGAACATTTGCAGGGTTCGTGGCGCGCAGGATCAGTCCGAGCCGAGTCGCGAGCTCCTCAACCCGAAACGGCTTCGCAAGGAAGTCGTACAATCCCAGAGAATAGTCGGACGCCAGGGCGAGCTCGAACCCAGCGGGAAACAGGAAGATGATCGGTATCAAGCATCCGGCCCCCCTCCACTTGGATAGGGCGTCATGCCAAGGTCTATCAAGCAGCTCCACGTCGACCGCAGCCGCTTCTATGTTTGCCAACTCCTTGCCCAGGATATCTGCCGGCCGTTCGACTACGCGCGCGTTTACACCCGCTCTCCTTAGATCCTCGATGGTTCGTTCGTGCGGACCCTGAGCGTGCTGGGCTAACGCGATGCGCATTGCCGCATCCTTCTCTGACCAGGTATCCTTGGCGAGGAAGCAGTCGGTGCTATGCGGGACCAATGACTGTTAGACGGCCGCGAAGTCGCAATCGAGGACTGGGTCTGATGGGTCATGTCCCGGCCTTCACGCCGGAACACTTGGAAGACGGAGCAGAACCCGCAGGCCACCGAGCCTCGCCTCATCGAGAGAGACTTTGCCGCGGTACAATTCGACAAGGTCGCGCACAATGGCCAGTCCCAAGCCAGTGCCGGATTTCGTTTCATCGAGCCTGTAGCCGGGAGAAAATACAATCTCATGAGCCTCGGGCGGCAAGCCGGGACCATCGTCCTCGATTGTGATGGCAATCACATCTGCGTCCAGCTGGGCCGCGCCAACGATTACTCTTGATGCTGCAAACTTGAACGCATTGTCGACGAGATTGGCTAGGAGCTCGTTGAGATCCTGGCCATCAAGTGCGCAGAAGAGTCCAGCCTGCACATCGCAGTCCAGCGAGACCCCACTTCCAGCATGCAGACGCGACAGGGCAGTCACGAGGCCAGCTATAACCTTTCCAACGTCAGACCGCGTTCCTGGCGTCTGCGCCATCGCCTGCGCACGGGTACGTGCAAGATGATGATCGATATGCAGCTGCATCGCGCGACACTGCTCCGCTATGATCTCGCCTGACGACCCCTGCCCTCTCTCTTCCAGTTGGAACGCCTCATCCGCGACGATTGCAAGAGGCCCCTTCAGGCCGTGAGCCAAATTGCCCGCATGTGCGCGCGCCCGCTGCAGTGACTCCTGTTGCCCCGTGATCATAGAGTTCAGCTCATTCACTAGCGGCTGCACTTCCGACGGATAACGTCCCTCCACGCTAGTCGCCTCGCCGGAACGTACTCGCCTCATGGCGCGTGCAAGCACACTGAAGGGAGTCAGCCCGAAGGTGACAAAGCCCAGAACCGAGGCAACCAAAACGCCACCAAGGCCGACGAGGCTCACGGTCAGAACACGGTCAAACTCGCCGACGGCGCGTTCGAGGTGCCTCTCGTCTGTCCCGACGATGTAGATGAGGTGTCCCGCAAGCGAGGGTACGGCACGTTCGACCAGGAGCAGTGGGCCAGTTGGTCCCATGATGCGATGAGAGTGCAAATCACCCAGCTGGCGGTCGTCTTCCGGGATATCTCCAATGTCGCGGCCCACGAGTGACGCACTAACCTTTCCCGCACCAGCGGTGTTTCGCACTTGCCAGTAGTATCCGGAGAGCGGGATGTCGTAACGCGGATCGCTGAAACGCGTCTGGAGCGTTCCGGTCGCTCCATCCGCAAGCCCGTTCAGTCGCTCCAGCTCCTCAACATGGACACCGAGCTCCTCGTAGAACTGCTCGGTTACGTGCGCGCGAAAGATGGACGAAAGCAGAAAGAAGCCCGCAACCATCGCAATCGCAGCCCATAGTCCCGCTGCCAGCGCGAGACGAAAGCGGAGTGAGGTCGGAAACTTCATGACTATCCGAACCTGTAGCCCAGCCCGCGAATGGTCTTGATCTTGTCGGGCCCGATCTTGCGGCGAAGGCGGCTGATATAGACCTCAATCGTGTTAGACTCGCGCATATCGTCGAGACTATAAAGATGTTCCACCAGATCGCTTTGCGAAACCACGTGCCGCACACGATGCATGAAGTACTTGAGCATTCGCAGCTCAAGCGCAGTTAGATCGATTGGCGCACCATTTCGCGTGACCTCTCCTGAAACATCGTTGAGAGTCAGGTCGCTGAACGTCAGCATACTTGACGCATGCCCTCCGGTTCGACGGCGAAGTGCGTTCAATCGCGCGATCAACTCTGGAAGGTGAAATGGCTTGGTGAGGTAGTCATCGGCCCCTTCGTTCAGCCCGCCCACCTTGTCGGCCCAGGTCCCTCTCGCGGTCAGGACAAGTACTGGAGTTGCGACCCCCCGCAGACGCAGCTCACGCAGTACTTCCAGTCCGGACTTTCCTGGCAGGCCCAGATCGAGCACGATCACATCCATCTGAGGCTGGAGTGCGAGTTCGAGACCGTCGTGGCCGTCGGACGCACGCTCCACAACGAATCCCGCCTGCCCCAGACCTCTTTCAAGGCGGGCGGCCAACTCATCGTCATCTTCAACCAAAAGGATATGCAAACGAGACTCCGCACCTCATCTCTACCGCGGCTCATATCCCTCCAGTCTGAAGTGAAACTGAATTGCGATTGTCAGCTTCGTTTCAGGGCCAGCTCAAGCAGCAGTCAGGCGGCGCATCTATTGCCGCCTCGTTATGTGGTCTGGAGCCGAAGAATGCATTCAAAGCTGGCGACCGCATTGGCGGTGATCATAGTCTCGACCGGTACGGCCTGCGCGCAGGACGCAAGAAGCATCCGGCTATCCCAACAGCAGGTTGAACGGCTCGGTATCACGGTCCAGAACGCGGAGAAAGCGGACTCCGTCGCGCTGGTCGACCTGATAGGGCGCGTTACGCGTGCGCCGGCTGGCATGGCTTCCATTACCGCGCCGTTCGCCGGCATTGTTACCAAAATACACGCGCTTCCAGGGACGACGGTAAGCGTAGGCGATCCGATCGCAACGATTGCAAGCCGTGACTATGCGTCAACACTGTCTGACCTGACGCAGGCTGAGTCGGAGGCCAGCGCCGCGGCCACTGCGCTTGCGAGGCAAAAACAACTTATCGACATGGGCCTTGCGCCGCGATCTTCGCTTGAGGATGCGGAAGTCCGGGCATCGCGGGCGAATGCGATGGTTCGGGAATCTCGGTCAGCGACGGGGGCCGCGGCTGGCTCAAGCGGACAATCAGGCACCTATGTCGTGCGAGCGCCTGCCAGCGGGCGGCTTGGCACCCTGACTGTCCGAGTTGGTGACAACGTCAATGCAATGTCACCCTTGGCGCCACTGACGACGTCGACATCTCTTTGGATCGAGTTCCAGATACCGGCGAGGTTGATCGGCCAGATCACGGCTGGCGACAAGGTCTCTCTCCCCGGCGACGTCGAGGGCGTGGTGCTCTCCGTCACCGACACCATCGATCCGCGAACCCGCTCTGCCGTCGCGATCGCCGCAGCCCCGGCAAACTTCATTGCCTTCGAAGGCCAGCTGCTTCGAGCTAGCCTCGGCCGGCCCGCCGAAAATTCAGCGCTGGTTGAGGCGCCTGCGCGCGCGGTCGTTCAGATCGCAGGCGCCGACTATGTCTTCCGACAATCACCTGACGGGTTCTCCCCAGTTCCAGTCAACATTATCGGCAAGACAGCAGAAACCGCCACCCTGGGCAGCGGCATTCAACCCGGCGATGCGATCGCAACTTCAGGCCTGACAGAACTGAAGGCTCTGGCGGTTCAGGAAGTCGAGTAATGCTTTCCGGACTCATTCGAGCAGCGCTCACCCAGCGCGTCTTTGTTCTTGGCCTTGCCCTGGCCCTTATCGCCGGCGGGATTTTCGCCACTCTGCGGCTTCCCATCGACGCCTTTCCTGACATCTCAACAATACAGGTGAAGGTGATCCTCAAGGCGCCCGGCATGACGCCTGAGGAGGTCGAGCAGCGCGTCATCGCCCCTCTCGAAATGGAGCTGCTTGGTATCCCCAAGCAACGCGTCTTGAGGTCGGTTGCGAAGTACGCCATTGCTGACATCACAATCGACTTCGAAGACAGCGTCGACATCTATTGGGCTCGCCAGCAAGTATCGGAGCGCCTGGCTTCGGCCGCTGGGGCCATGCCCGCCAATATGTCGGGCGGCCTTGCTCCGATTTCCACGCCCCTATCCGATGTTTTCATGTTCACGATCGAAGGCGGCGATCTCTCCAACGAGGAACGCCGGACGCTGCTCGACTGGACAATCCGCCCGGCGCTTCGCACGCTACCGGGCGTCGCTGACGTAAACACGCTGGGGGGGCTGGTTCGAACCTTTGAGGTCCAGCCAGATACCGCAGCACTGGCAGCAGCAGGCCTTACCATCTCGGAACTTACGGCGGCTATTGAAAGCGCCAATCGCAACGATGGCGCTGGCAGGATAGATGCCGGCGATGAAGCGCTCATCGTCAGATCGATTGGCGCAATCCGGTCCTTGAGCGACCTCGCGAGCATCGTCGTACGTCGCGACGAGGACTCCGTAACCCTTCTGCGCGACGTCGCAGATATCCAGTTCGGATCGTTGACGCGCTACGGCGCGGTCACGCAGGATGGCAAGGGCGAAGCCGTACAGGGTATAGTGCTTTCGCTGCGCGGGGCCGACGCGAATTCCATCGTCCGAGATGTGCGTGCGCGCCTGGACGTGCTTGCGCCCTCCCTGCCTGACGGCGTCACAATCAGACCATTCTATGATCGGTCGGAGTTGATCTCGCATGCTGTCATGACTGTGCAGGAAGCACTCATCGAAGCCATCATCCTCGTTGTGGCCCTGCTGATCATATTCCTTGGCAATCTTCGTGCTTCAATCGTGGTGGCCTGCATGCTGCCCATGGCAGCTCTGTTCACTTTCCTGATGATGCAGCTCGCGGGCATGAGCGCAAATCTGATGAGTTTGGGCGGCCTAGCGATAGCGATTGGGCTAATTGTGGACGCGGCTGTGGTGGTCGTGGAAAACACGGTCGAACGACTGGCTCATGAGCCCGCCGGCTCGCGAACTCCGTGGGTTCACCTCATATTCCGGTCCGCAAGCGAAGTCGCAGTTCCGGTCGCATCGGGTATCCTCGTTATCTGCCTCGTGTTTCTGCCGCTCCTCGCGCTCGAAGGACTTGAGGGAAAATTGTTCCGGCCTGTTGCGCTCACGATCGTCTTCGCCCTGGCAGGCTCTCTGGCGATGTCGCTGACAGTGGTGCCGGTGCTGTCGTCCTTCCTGCTTACGAAGACCAAACACAAGGAGCCGTTCCTCATGCGGATCCTTACGCCTACCTATGCCCGTGTCCTTGACATCAGCCTGAGGCATCCTCGCTTCCTGTTTGCCGTCGCCGTACTTGGCCTAGCCGCCGCCGCCGCCGCCTACACGCAGGTCGGGAAGATCTTCATGCCGACAATGGATGAGGGCTCGGTCATCATGCAAACCTCCAAGCTGCCGTCCGTAAACCTCAAGCGCAGCGTGGAAGCCGATCTCGCGGTTCAAAAGGCGCTGCTCGCGGACATACCAGAAATCGAAAGCATTGTGGCCCGCGTCGGTTCAGATGAACTAGGCCTTGATCCGATGGGGCTCAATGAATCCGACATGTTCGTGGTGCTGAAACCCAAGAGTGCCTGGAGAAAGCCGGACAAGGCTTGGCTCATCGACGAGATGCGCAAAACCATGGAGACGCTGCCCGGCATCGAACCAGCCTTCACCCAGCCGATCGAGATGCGAACTTCCGAGATGTTGACCGGCGCACGGGGCGACCTGGCGGTCAAAATCTTCGGGCCAGATCTGGCCACACTGGCCGACCTCGCCGGCAAAATTCAATCCACGATCCAGACGGTATCAGGTGCGACAGAAGTCTTCACACTGTCGAACGACACGACCGACTTCATGCAACTGAACATGGACCGGCTTGCAATCGGGGCCAGCGGACTCAGCATTTCCGAGACGGAAGACGAACTACGCGCAATGCTCGAGGGCATCGATGCAGGAACAGTGATTGAACCTGATCGTCGAACGACAATCCTGGTACGCGGCGACAGAACAATTCGAGAGTCACCGGAAATCTTCGCCAACGTGCAGATGGCTGCAGGTGACGGATCCATTCATGTTGGCGATGTCGCAGAGATCCGGCGTGAGCCTGGAGCAGTCAAGATCGAGCGCGAGAATGCATCGCGTTTTGCACTCGTACAGGCCTTCGTGGATGGGCGAGATCTGGTGGGCTTTGTTGAGGATGCCCAGACTGCAGTCGCAGAGCAGGTCACCCTTCCCTCCGGGTACCGACTAGAGTGGGGTGGCGAGTTCGAGAACCAACGCCGCGCGTCTGAACGCCTTGGGCTTGTCGTGCCAATCGCGCTTGCTCTGATATTCGTCGTGCTGTTTGTGACGCTCCGGTCCATCCGTCAGTCGGCGCTGATCTTCGCGAACGTACCGTTGGCGCTGATCGGCGGCATTCTCGCACTTTATGCGTCGGGCCAGTACTTCTCTGTGCCCGCGTCGATTGGCTTCATAGCACTGCTTGGCATCGCAGTGCTCAACGGCCTGGTGCTGGTGAGCTACTTCAACCAGTTGCTTGCGTCCGGACATACGGTGGATGAGGCCGTCCGCACCGGCGCAATACGCAGGCTCCGTCCGGTACTGATGACCGCGACAATCGCTGCGTTTGGACTCGTTCCGTTGCTGTTTGCCGATGGTCCCGGATCGGAAATCCAGAAACCCCTTGCGATCGTTGTGATTGGCGGCCTGATTTCGTCAACCATTCTCACCCTCCTACTGCTTCCCGTTCTCTTCCGCCGATACGGCGTTTCGCCCGGCTCGGCCCGTACCAGCCAGGAGGCCGCAGTATGGTCGCCGATCTCTGCAGACTAACAATGGTGTACCCGCCCGCGTCCGAAGGCTCGCTCCTCTCTCTCATGCTGGACATGGAGCCCCCGGTACCAGGCTTCACGACCTGGCGGGGGGCTGGGCATGGCCTCAGCTTTGAGAACGCTACACACGGAGAGCGCGTCAGCGGGCAAGTCGCACGCGGAATCATGACCTCGATTATGTCGCGCGACACGGCTGATCGCGTCTTGGAGCGCATTCGGCAGGACTCTCCGATCCCCCACCTCACCTACTGGATCGAACTCGTCGTTGCCGCAGGTCGTCTGACATGAAGCTGCTTGCTCTTGGCTCCCTCGCCTGCATGCTGTGCAGCGCGCCGGCGGCCCTTGCCCAGGATTTCCTTCCACCCGATGAGATGGCAAACAGCGTCTTGTCGAGCTACCCCGATGTTCTGGCGGCGCTGGCGCATGCTGAGGGATCAAGAAACGAAGCCAGGCGCCTTTCAGAAGGTCCATACGAATGGACTCTGTCGGGAGCCTACCAGCAGCGCACGATTGCGGGCTTAGGAGAGTTCGGCGAGTATGACCTCGGCATATCGAGAGGTATTCGACTGCCGGGCAAACAGGAAATAGACACAAGGATCGGCCAGTACGGGGTGTCGGCGGCGCAGAACGCGGCGGAGGATGCACGCCATCAGGCCGCGCTTACACTCATGAGCTCATGGTTGGAATGGCTTGCTGCCCGAGAGATAGATGCCATCAACGAGGAGCAGCTGGCGAGTTTCCAGAGGGAACTGGAGGCCGTCGAAAGCCGTCTGTCAATTGATGATGCGGCAGCGATTGATGTTGAGATGGCGCGTGCGGCTCTGGCGGAAGCGAGAGCCGCGTCCGCGCGAAGCCGCGGCCAGGTAGCTCGAACACTTGGGGCTCTGACCGCTTGGTTTCCGGAGTTGCCTCTCCCGATTAATCCACCCTCGATCACCGGACCCAAACTACCCGAAGATCTTGACCGCCTTCGCAAGGCCGTCGTGGAAAACAGCCACGAGATCGGGTATGTTGAAGACTTGGCGCTAAGGGCCGTCGCGACGGCCGACCGAGCCCGTGCAGACCGCATTGCGGATCCTCAACTTGGGTTGCGGGTCTTCAGCGAGCGGGATGGCGACGAGACTGGCGTTGGCGTGACCTTTTCGATCCCTATTGGCGGCGCTGCGCGGGACGCCGCGGCTTATGAGCAAATGGCTGTGGCCTCTGCCGCACGACAGGTAGCGCTACGCGTCCGTCGGGAAGTCGCCGATGTGGCCGAGGCCGACGCAATCTGGGCTCGATCGGAGTATGAGGCCTGGGAATCGGCGCGCGCAGGACTCGACGACAGCGCCCGCATTGTCCAACGCCTTCGTGACGGCTACGCCATCGGAGCCTCGAGCCTTGTGGATCTTCTGTCCGCAGAGCGCCGCCATCTGGCGGCACGGCTTCTCGAGCAGGAGGCCCGCACTCGCGCGCAATTTGCCATCCTCAAGCTCAAGATCGACTCCCACGAAATGTGGCTGGACTGAGCGCCTTGCGCGAATGACTAACCAGCAACTCCGCCTTGGGTCCATCGGCTCGTCGCTCCGCAAGGTGATTGAGAACGCGCTGCGCGCGATGTCGCACCACGGAGCGGTGACCGTGATCGTGGAGCCGGTTCCCGCGCTACGGGTGCGTGACAAAGATCCCCCGGACTCTCGCGCGTCGCTGGCAAATTTTCGCCAGCGCCAGCATCGGGGGGATCATTCCAGCAAAGACGGAGCAAGGCCTGGTCTCGCTATCGTATTGCGCATCATGCAGTCGCACGACGGATCATCAAAGACTAATCCTAGAAAGGGTGAACTAGTTCTTGGTTTCTATTGACCGGACAACGGCCTTCAATTGAGGGCTCAAAAAAATTTCGCGGCAGTCAGCTAGCTTTCAGCTAAATGGCGCAATGACATATGGCGACTGCGTGGTCGGCCCCACCCCCAACCCAGGGGCCGGCTACCCGTAGCCAGGGGACGCTGGGAAACCAGCGTCCCCTTTCGCTGGGCGCCATCAATCTACCTGACAGAGATATTGCGTAGATTTGCCACCGCAGCAGCGCTCGCGCCCTCTGGCTCACCCACGCTCACCAGCGTTCGTCAGCACCATCAGGTCACGGCGCCAGCGCTGCCATGACTGAAGCTTGCATCAACTAGGGATGGCGAACTCATCATCGAGGTAGCCGGGCGGCAGGTGTCGTGATGCTGGTTCGCCTGAAGCTGCAGGCGGCTCCCCGGTTCAAGCTCGACGGCTTTGAGGTGTCCCGCGATACCCAACGCGGGAAAGACGACATGAGCGTGGATGTTGCGCCCCTGGGGCACGAAGTGGACTGCTTGAGCGGATTCGAACGCGGGACCTCACCCTCTGTGCTGATGGTCTGCGAGGGATTTGAATACGAGTACCCCGCCCCGACGTGGACAACGAGCAGTCTGCCAAAGTCTAGCTGAATTCGAATACTCGAACCTAGGTGAGGACGTTGCACGCGAAGCTATCATCAGCGTTTTGTTGGTAGAACCGTTGGTACATAGTTTGACCAAGGCGTCGCGATCCAGCAATGATTTCGGATTAGTCGAAGGCGTGAGTCCGGTTAGAGAAGCCACGGGAGATCGTCTCAACTGCGACACTGAATCTATCGAGGGCACCGAGGCCGGCAGCCGCGAGAGACGATGCTCGCGAGGGTAAGCGACGGCGCGAGATCGCAACGTCGAGGGCACTCCAAGCGGGACTTGCCCGTTGCCAGTGCGTGGCGCGGATTTGGTACGGTAGCGCACACGCGCGGTGCTGTAGCCCAAGCCAAGGAACCTGCTTCCGAATTCGTCGAAGAAGCGTGGCGCGCTCCGAAGAACAGACGTAGTGTTGCGGGCCCTGATCTGGTCAGATCCAGACAAATCAGCCGCAGCTAAGCTAGCCGCCACTTTGGCCAGCGAACGGCAAATCGCGGAGAACCTGAGATTGTCAGTGATCCTGATTGTTGAAGACGAGCCGTT
>Ga0075154_10001606_pt1 | contig 15893 bp, 11 predicted proteins | sample JI71714BDNA_FD_70965 | JGI IMG/M metagenome (GOLD analysis project Ga0075154, IMG submission 70965) | Wastewater effluent complex algal communities from Wisconsin, to seasonally profile nutrient transformation and Carbon sequestration -... | ecosystem: Engineered > WWTP > Effluent > Algae... | reverse complement strand
TAGAAGCTTGCCCGACAAAGCTTTAGCGGCGGCGGGTCAGAATAAAACTTCGATGGTTGAACCCAGCAAATGAAACCATTTAAAATAAATTGAATAAAATAGAGAATTGAATTAACTGTTTAGAAATCAATATTATAGGTCTTTATATATTACAATAGTTATATATTTACACTATTGTTTACCAATGGTATAATCAACTCCGAAACTTCAATCAAATAAAAAAGGCAGATCTTATGACCTGCCTTCAATTTTACTTTTTACCTTGAGTTTTACTTCTTAGCAGATGGTTTTTTCGTAACACCTTTTGGAGTGGTTTTCACCCCTTTAGGTTTGCTTTTAGGATGTACTAACTTCATTTCATCCACAATATGCTTCGCGTCACCGTATTTATCGATGATAAACAATACATATCTGATGTCAACCATGATATTTCTGCAAATAGATGCGTCGTAGTTATAATCACTCATCGTGCCTTCCCACACTCTATCAAAGTTCAAACCTATAAGATTGCCATAGGCATCAATAGCCGGACTGCCGCTATTTCCTCCGGTAGTATGATTAGTTGCTATGAATGCAACAGGTATTTTTCCATTCTCTGCATAAGGACCGAAATCTTTCTTTTCGTACAATTCAATTAATTTTGGAGGAAGATCAAATTCGTAATTCCCCGGTATATATTTTTCCATAACGCCGTCAAGGTATGTTTGGAATTCATATTTTACAGCATCACGCGGCGCATAACTATTGACCTTTCCATAAGTCACTCTAAGAGTTGAGTTGGCATCAGGATAAAATTTTCTGTCCTTAAATACTTCCATCTGAGCAGCCATATATCGCTCCATGCCAGAGGTTACCTTCCCTTCATACAAAGTAACATTTGGTGCAACCTTTACATTGTACTGGTCGATCATCTCCTTGTAAAAAATGTATGCAGGATCAGATTTGATTGAATTGGCCAAGTCTTCAGGTTTTTTTATCAACAATTCGTTCAATTTTTCTTCAGAATTGAGATATGATGCGTCAAACAATGCCTTTACATTTGCAGTGTATTGATCTGAGTTTGGAGCCAACGACTCCAGGCCTTTAAAGATGTATTCTTTATCTACATCATTATAATACATCTGTAGAAGAGCAGCAAATGTCTCTTCATCGATTTTTCTTTCATAATTTTTGAAATAGCCTGGTCCCCATGATTTTACAGCATCGGCTTTTTTCATCATTTCTTCCCCACCATTTTTCTCAAACGCATTTACCAGAGCGTCTAGTTTTGAATAGTATCTGAGCATCTCAATGTTTGTGCGAAGTATCTCGAGACTATATTCACGTATTTTAACATAGTCATTAGACTTTATCACATTGGCATTTAATTCTTCCAAAACACCTCCATATTTTGCTTTTAATGCGGCATTGGAGTTAAGTAATCTATTATACTCCGCTTCGTACTTCTGCTTTTTACCAAAGGCATCCGTTTTCTTCAACCCTTCCATTTCGCCCTGCCACTTTTTCCAACCATTGGATATTCCGGCAGCTTTAGTAACATATTTGATCTTGACAGCTTCACTTGCCACCATATATTTATGCATGATGTCAAGTGCTCTGGTTCGCAATGCCACTTTAACAGGATCGCTCAGGTCAGTGATTTGCTTTATAGATTCTGAAGGCAGATATTCATTGGTTGATCCTGGGAATCCAAAGACCATTGTAAAATCCCCTTCCTTGATACCATCCATGGATATTGGTAGAAAATGGCGCGGTTTGAATGGTACGTTGTCACTTGAATAATCGGCAGGCTTGTTGTTTTTATCAGCATAGATCCTGAACATGGAAAAATCACATGTATGACGCGGCCAGATCCAATTGTCTGTATCTACTCCGAAATTTCCTATTGAAGAAGGTGGAGCGCCAACCAATCTTACGTCCCGATATGTTTCTGTTACAAAAAGGTAATATTGATTCCCTTTATAAAATGAACGGACCAATATCTCCTGATAACTCTCCTTTGCGTAATTTTTCTTTAGTTGCTCCATGTTTTTGTCCACCATACTTTGCTTTTCTGAAGCAGACATTTTATCAGTTACACCTTTAAGAATTGAAGTGCTGACATCCGCCATCGAAATGATGAAAGTTGCCGTCAGACCAGGATTGGACAATTCTTCCTTTTGAGACTTGGCCCAAAATCCTTTGTCTACGTAATTGTTTTCCAAAGAAGAATGGCTTTGGATCTGACCATATCCACAATGATGATTGGTCAAAAGCAAACCGGATCCAGATATGATTTCTCCTGTGCAACCTCCGCCAAATTGAACTATGGCATCCTTCAGGCTTCCTTTATTGACACTATAAATATCTTCAGCTGACATCTTCATACCCATGGATTGCATTTCTTTTTCATTCATTTGTTGAAGTAAAAATGGCAGCCACATTCCCTCTCCGGCAAATATTGGAAGACTGGAAAAAACAAAAAGAAAAGTTAAAATTATCGACTTGATCATTCTATTATATTTTAATTGCCCAAACTTAATAAAATGAAAGTATTTTTGCCGGAAATTTGAAATAAAATATGAGTAAATATATATTAATCTTATCCATTAGTCTATTAATGTCAAGTTGTGCGAAACCAATTGCCGACTTTAGTATTATATCAAGTAGTAAAAAGGTGATCACTGAACAGAAGTTTGAAAATAAGTCTTCTAAAGCGACCTCTTATACATGGGATTTTGGCGATGGCAATACATCTACAGAAGTTTCTCCAGCGCATAAATATACACATAGTGGAAAATACGAAGTAACCCTTAAAGCAAGTGACGGAAAAAAATCAACAAATAAAAAGATGGAATTAAATATTGAACCGCCATTGCACTGCCAGGTGCTAGTGGAGACGGAATTTGGAAATATGTTAATACAATTGTCTGACGCGACACCATTACACAGAGATAATTTTATCAAATTGGTAGAAAGTGGTTTTTATGATGGATTGGCATTTCACAGAGTGATAAAGAATTTCATGATCCAAGGAGGTGATCCAAATTCTAAGGAAGAAAATGGACAGAATCTAGGAAGTGGTGGTCCAGGCTATACTATACCCGCAGAGTTCGTAGACTCTTTATATCATTTAAAAGGCGCATTAGCTGCCGCAAGAACCGGTGGTCCAGGCAATCCTGAAAAAAGATCTTCAGGTTCGCAGTTTTATATCGTGCAAGGCCTTCCTACTGATGAATCAGTGCTCACATCCAAGGAAGCACAAGGCAATTTCAGATATCCAACCAGCGTTAAAGAAGAGTATGAAACTATCGGTGGTACACCTCATCTTGACAGAGAATATACTGTATTCGGGAGAGTAATAGAAGGTCTTGATGTGATCGACAAAATAGCTGCTCAGCCCACAGCCCCTGGTGATCGTCCAATGAAACCTATTAGAATGAAGATTATTTCAATAAAATAAACTAACTTTACACAAATTTTTACGCTATGTCATCAGTGCACGTTTTTCCTAAATTTCCTCACGTTCGAAAATCACTTCATAATGAATTAAGGAGTCGTGTTCAGGAGTATTTTGAAAAAAATAATATCAAACAAACAGGTAACAGACCTCTTTATTTGAAAGCAATAATCTTGCTTTCTTTATTTGGTTTGACTGTATTACACTTATTTATATTCCAGCCTCATTGGGCTATCGCGTTGACAGAATGTGTAATTTTAGGTTTGTTAATTGCTGCTATTGGTTTCAATGTAATGCATGATGGAAGTCATGGTAGTTTCAGTGGAAGGAAGAATAGCAATAAATTGGCAGCTTATACCATGAGTATGCTTGGTGCCAGTCATTATTTTTGGAATATTAAGCACAATCTTATCCATCACACTTTCACAAATGTGGATGGTATAGATGATGATATCGAAGTGGGTAAATTAATGAGATTTGCTCCGACTCAGGAAAAATTTAAGGCACACAGATTCCAACATATTTATTTTGTTGGGTTATATATGTTGATGTATGCTTATTGGGTATTTGGATCTGACTATAAAAAATATTTCAAGAAAAGAATCGGAGATTTTCCATTAACTGATATGACTACCAAAGTACATGTTAGATTTTGGATGGTAAAGATTTGGCATGCGCTTGTATTCTGTGCATTACCTATCTATTTATTCGGATTCTTTCCTTGGTTACTTGGTTTCTTGGTTATGAATATCGTAGCAGGGTTTATGTTAAGTATCGTTTTCCAATTAGCTCATACTGTAGAGCACACTGACTTTCCGGTGGCAGATGCAGATACCAATAAATTTCAGGATGAATTTGCAGCGCACCAAATTAAAACTACTGCCAACTTCGGCACTAAGAATAAGTTTGTGAGTTGGTACGTTGGAGGTTTGAATTTCCAGATTGAGCATCATTTATTTCCTAAGATTTCTCATACACATTATCCGGCTATTAGTGGTATCATTAAGAAGGTGTGTGACGAATATGAGTTGAAATATATCGAATATAAGACGGTGGCATCTGCTGTCCGTGCTCATGTAAACTTTCTTAAGCAAATGGGGACTGCAGGATAGTTTAATATAATTCCTACGTTGGCCTTGCAATTTTTATGTACTTTTGAGGGATTAAATATCTGTTGATCCTTAAAAATAGTACATGAATCCTAATCATATTTTAGGTTTTGATATCGGAGGCACCGGAATAAAAGGTGCTATTGTCGATGTTACCACCGGCGAATTAGTAACAGAAAGAGTTAAAGTGCTAACTCCGGATCCTGCCACGCCTGATGCCATAGGTCATGCAGTCCAGACTATTACAGAGCAATTTGAATACAAAGGAATTATTGGTTGTGGCTTCCCTGCCATCGTTAAAAATGGAATTGCTTTATCAGCTTCTAATATTGATAAATCCTGGATCAATGCGAATGTTGAAAATCTTTTGTCCAAGTATTCTGCATGTCCTGTTTACGTGGCGAATGACGCAGACGTAGCCGGTATGGCTGAACAGGCATTTGGATTTGCAGCGAATCAACCCGGTGTTGTCATCGTTCTCACCATAGGGACAGGTATTGGAAGCGCTTTGTTTTATAATGGAGTGCTGGTCCCAAATACTGAATTCGGTCATTTAAAATTCCACAAAAGCATCGCAGAACATTATGCTTCCAATATTGTAAGAAAAGAAAAACACCTAAATTGGGAAAAATTTGGTGGAAGGCTTGATGAATTTCTCAACCATCTTCAATTTATATTTTCTCCGAATCTTTTTATTATTGGTGGAGGCATAAGTAAGAAGTTTGACTTGTATAAACAGTACTTTACTTTAGAAACAAGTATTGTTCCGGCGAAATTTCAGAATGATGCCGGTGTCATCGGAGCAGCGCTGTATGCGCACCGAAAAAAGGAAAATTGAGTATAGTTAGTTAAGAATTTTAAACATTACTCATTACTCATTACCCATTATTATTCATTATTCATTATTCATTATTCATTACATCAGATGCGGGAAAAAAACCCTAAAAATGCCCCGAAAAGGTCAGGAAGTAGAACCACCACTAAACCGGAAGGTTTTGACAAATTCAGAAAGCAGACGCCTAAGCCATTTGAAGAAGAACGTCCTGAAAAAAGAAAATCTACTGTTCGCAAGGATGCATTGAAGCCAGCCTCACCTAAGATCCAACCTGTTGAGAAGGATGAAGATCCTACCCCTCGGCTCAATAAATATGTCAGCAATTCAGGTGTTTGTAGTAGAAGGGCCGCAGATACTCTCATAGCCAATGGTGAGGTCCAGGTCAACGACAATGTAATAAAAGAGCCAGGTTACCGAGTTCAGGAAAACGATAAAGTATCCTACAAAGGAAAGGTGATTAAACCAGTTGAACTGAGGATCTATATATTGTTAAACAAGCCACGTGATGTCATCACTACTCTTTCGGATGAAAAAGGTCGTAAAAGTATTCAAGACATCATCAAAGGAAAAGTCTCTACTCATGTGTTTCCTGTGGGAAGACTAGACAGGGATACGACAGGTTTGCTGCTTATCACCAATGATGGTGATCTCACAAAACGACTTTCCCATCCTTCTTATGAAGTCAAAAAGATATACCATGCTACGCTCAATAAGCCATTGGAAGAAGAGCATTTTGAACAAATTAAAAAGGGCATTCAACTCGAAGATGGCCCGATCAAAGTCGATGGAATCTCATATGTCAAGGGTGCTCCGCTTAATGAAGTCGGCATCACATTGCATTCAGGTCGTAACAGGATCATCCGTCGCATCTTCGAATTTGTCGGTTATGAAGTGGAAAAACTTGACCGCGTCTACTATGCAGGATTGACCAAAAAGGATCTACCCCGCGGTATGATGCGTTTCCTTACCAAAGAGGAGGTAATCAGATTGAAGCATTTTAGGGTATAAGTATTATAGTATTATAGTATTATAGTAGGGATAATGCTTGCCATTGTCCGCCATTAATGGTAAAGTTTGCCAGTATTAATAGTTAACCAGATTTTAGTGCACCAGTTAACCAGTTTATAGTTAATCAGTATTAGATTATTATAGTAAGATAGTATTTACAAAGATCAACTGTAGGGATAGGATGAGACCTGTCATCACAGTTGATCTTTGTAAATACGGAATTAGGTATTAAGTACTTAAATATAATTGAATGTCGGCAGGGATAAGGCTTGCCCTTGTCTGTAATACATTGAATAGTGCACCAGTTAACCAGTGGAAAGTACACCAGTTATACCGGTTGACTTTTTTATATTAATATTAACACCCATCAATTTGTAAATATCAAATGATGTAGAATTTTTTCTATACTTTTATTTTACAAAAATTAAAATTATGCATCATCAAAACTTCAAAGTAATCATCGCGTGTATGATTTTCCTTCAATTAATATCGACAACGTCGAATGGTCAACAATTGAATTATAAGGATTATCAATTTCCTAAAGTTGATTATAAAAGCTTACAATTAAATGAAAATTTAAATCTTGGAAACAATGCTTCAGCTACTGACCGCTCCACCAGGTTTTCTAATTCATTATTTTTAAATGGAAGTAGATATATCAACAATGATAATAAGCAATATTATAATAGCAGGACTTTTTCCAGCATAATAAATACAGCAAGTGCTTCCAACGCATTCAATACCACAGCTATATCAGACGAGATATTTAGAAAATATAGAGGTGACAATAAATTTTTTGAATATGGGTATCATGCAGGTATCTACAATAATATTCGTACAAAAACCAATGCATATAATAATCTGAGTGCTTATCTCAATATACCATTAAAGGTCGGTGTGGGCAGGATCAATATACTCAATGAAGTAATGCTGGCAGAATTCATCATCGATGATCTTAGGAGAGAGGATATACTGACAGACACAATCAGTCAGGATATGATATTTGCATTTGCAGGCGAGATTGCAAAGTTTAACTTTACCAGAATACTTGACAATAGGAATTTCAGACTTCAGGTTCTGAGGAGTCTCAGTATCTGGTTAAAGAGTAATTTTCCTGTTAAAGCGGCGTCGGATATAGAACTAACTACGATATTGATCGATAATTATTCTTTCGCAGGGATAGGATTTCGGTCGATAGGGTCCAGATTTGCGGTGGGTATTGACCCGAATATTTCGTATTCTAAATATTTTAAAGATGGAGAATATTCATTTTCATCTGGAGGTGCCCTTTCTATGGAATTCTCAGTGCAGAAACCTATTTCAAGATATTTACAATCTAATTTTTACACAATAATTAGTTTGGACATTAATAAGTCTAAGAATACTTTTTATGATTCAAAAGAAGCAACAATATCAAATGTTATAAGCCCTAAAGTACTGGTAGCTTACAAAATGGGTTATTATCCAAATTCAAGAACAAATGTTGAATTGACCACCTTGATGAATTATATATTTTATAAAATGGATTATGAAGATCAGCGTATTCTTGATATAAAAAGTACCAGTATTGCCCCCAAAATCATGCTTCAATCTTCTTATTTTATTAATTATAAATTAAGGCTATTTGCAAATTTTGAAGTTGTATACTTTCACTCATTTGTCAAAGATTTTCTAAATGATCCAAATATGAATTTTATCCCTGATGATTTTTCATATAACGTGTCAGATTGGTATATAGGGAGGACATTTGATCCATCTTTAACTGATAGGAATGGACTAGGAACTAGACAACTTCAGAATAAAGTCTCTTATGCCTTCAATGCCGGCTTCGTATTCAATATTTATTAATACATATATAACAAAAAAAGCCGTCGCATTTCCACGACGGCTTTCCTTTTATTATCAATCCTGATCGAATCAGGTATAAATTTATTGGATCACTAATCTCTTAGTCGCCATACCTTCATTCGTTCTCACGATAGCAGTATAAACACCAGGAGTCATACCTTTGATAGAGATCGGCAAGTTGATCTTACCTTGCTGCTGACCAAAGTCTTTCACCAGAACTGTTCTTCCTTGAACGTCTACCAATGATATTTCAACATTAGAAGATCTGTTTATCGTCAACTCTACTGTAGTAAGATCTTTAGCAGGATTCGGATATACATTAAGATCTGTATTTAAAAGGATTTTTTCTGTAGCAGAAATAACGAATCCTTCAGTGGTTGCATCTGCAATTGTTGCATCATTTGCATTCGATACCTGACCATCTTCATTAAGTAAAACGGCAGCTATCTTTAAGTTTTCTATATTCCAATCACCATTCAATGCTATATTGTAATTATATACATTCTTATCATCGATAGATGCAGAAGGCATATTCTTCAAAGAATTATCAAATGTTCTTGCGACATGCTTGTAAACCATTTGAGCTGCCGGAACAGTTCCTGGTAAACTTTCATAACCACCCATTGGGCCACTTGCTCCACCTGCATAATAGTTAGATTGATTGTACTCAGAAGTTGTACCTCTTACTTCTGATTCAATTACAGTAATATACATACTATAACCAGAAGGAATATCCTGAAGGAAATCTGCTGTAACAGATACATCCATTGTTCCTGCTACAGCGCCTTCACGTGCACCAATAGTAAGTACAGCTGCCGGTTCTTCTCTCAAATAGTTTAATCCTGGAGGCAAAGCAGCAGAAGGATCTACTACTTCTCTTCTGTCCACGATCATACCCGGGAAACCAGTAAAGCCATCAAATGAAGTAACCACATTATCATAAGGAGCTACGGTCATTACGTCTCCATTGTGTACAGCTATCGGAACGAAGTAATCATCATAAGAAGGAGAAATAGCGTCAAGGAATACTGCACCTCTTGGGCACCATCCGCACCATGTTCCTGTACCTTCTTCCAATACTACTTTTCTGTGAGTAGCCGGAAGTACAGCATAAGCTGATCCAACTATTTTATTATTACATAGCATTGAGTCCAAAGCACCATTAACCTTTGTAAGCTCTAAAACTATATCGTTAGCTCCATCTACTAATTTAACTTCAACAGGGATAGCAATAGATAAATTCTTTTTAGGAGCTAATTTAAGTCCCTCCAAAGTTTTAGTTTCAGATCCACTACCACCAGAGATAGTGTATTCAATGCTTGTGATAGTATCTTTTCCAACATTATATAATGTTGCAGCAGTTTTAATATTAGTTCCAGCGATTTGTAAGCCTTCAGTAACGACCAAATTCAACAAACCAGCCTCACTTCCATTATATACTTTAATGTCCGCAGCATCTGTAGTAAATGATACATCATCGATGTAGTACTTGTTACCTGAGTTTGCAAAAAAGTCAACTGAAGCTACAGAAGAAAGTGCACTTCTGAATGTTGCACCGCATTCGCCATCAATAGATATTGCCCACATATTATTAGAAATATCTATGTCCGCAGCAAAATTAAACCATTCTCCAACCGGGAACTTAAGTTTGTTGCTATAAGTAACTGCACCGGCTACTACTTGTAGGTCACCTTCAGGACTAAAATTAAAATCCATAGCCCATCCTGTACCCGCAGTAGTAGTAGACTGGAAATTAAAATATCCGCTATAACCCGGTTCTACATACATATTCCATTCAGCGTGGATCTTACCTTTATTGACATTGTTGCCAAGTTTTAGGATAAGGTCCATAGGACCACCAGCAGCTACCTTAGCTTCAATGATGAAACTATTAGCTCCACTTGCTGCTTTTGCATCTGTGATGAAAGCGTCGTCAGCAGCTCCACCAGTAGTAGATCCCCATGTTCTCCAATAGGTAGGATTATTTGTTACGACTGTTGTTCCGGCAGTGTACGCATCGAAATCATCGGTGTAAGTGACCTGTGCATAAGTGAACTGTAACGCCAGGACAGAAAATAATAATGTTAGAAGTCTGTTTCTTGTCATTTGTTTGTTTGTTATTAATAAATTAGGAATGAGGCGCTAAGGTAATAATTTTATGAATAAGTAAAAGAGAAAAATATAATTCGAAATAAAGTTGTCTTTACCCAATTAAAAATCGTAATACCTTCCATGCAAAAGAACATTTTAGAAGATTATTTTAATTTTTGTAATTTCGTCAAAATCCATTCAAAATAATATGATTATTAGATTACATATTTTTGTTACTATCATTTTTTCAATTGTTTTGTATTCTTGTAAAGAAGACCCAGTCAACATCAAACCTGAACTTTTTAACTTGGATATTAAAGGAATGGACATTTCTTTTTTACCTGAAATAGAGGCAACGAATACAATTTTCTATGATTCAGCAGGTGTATCAAAGGACTTTTTGGATATAATTAAAGAAAATGGTGTCAATACGGCAAGGATTCGTCTATGGAATATAGAAGGTTCTGCGCATTCGGGTTTGGAGGAAGTTTTACAACTTGTGGCTAAATGCAGATCACATGGCTTTAAAATATTTCTGGACTTCCATTATTCTGATACGTGGGCTGATCCCGGTGCACAAGCTATTCCTAAGAACTGGATTGGATTGAATGTGGAGCAGCTGGAAGACTCTGTCTATACTTTTACTAAAAATATCATGTCTAAAATAAAACCCGAGTATGTTCAGATTGGCAATGAGATCAATGGCGGAATGCTATGGGACCTTGGAAAATACACTAATGAAGGAAATTTTGTCAAACTTCTGAAAGCTGGTGTCAGAGGCAGTCGTGAAGCTAGTCCTGAATCGAAGATCATCATCCATTTTGCAGGATTGGAAGGAAGTGATTACTTCTTTAATATAATGAAAAACGCAAGTTTGGATTATGATGTTATAGGTTTGTCTTATTATCCTGTATGGCATGGAAAGTCATTAGCACTTCTGGAAACTACCATTGAAAGACTGCAAAAAGACTATAACAAGAAGGTACTGATCGCTGAAGTTTCTTATCCTTTTACATTACAGTATGCTGATTATACTAATAATGTCTTAGGCCTGGAAAGTCAGTTAGTCAATGGCTATGCAGCTACAAAAGTAGGTCAGCAAAATTTTGTTAAAGAGATCAGAAGCATTGTTGAGCGAACAAAGTCTATTGGGTTTTGCTATTGGGGTGGTGAATGGATCGCATTCAAAGGTGATAAAGCTACGGATGGCTCATCCTACGAAAATCAGGCCTTATTTGATTTTCAGCACAAAGCTTTGCCGGCATTTTCAGCTTTTCATTGAAAATTCATCTAACTTTGACACTTCGAAAATAAATTGAATGAATAAGTCAAAGCTGTTTTTACTGTTAACTATAGTGGCCATCTTCGCCATAGGTTGCAAGGAGGAGTCTGTTCAAACTCCCAAGCCCCGCTCTTTTCCTAGAGTAGTGTATCCTGAAAAAAATTATGTACAGTTTGATACTTCATTCTGTGAATTTACTTTTGAATATCCGGATTATGCCACTATCGTTCAGGACACCTCATTCTTTGGCGAAAAGCCTGAGGATGCCTGCTGGTTTAATATTTATGTCCCACAATTTCAAAGCCTTATATTTTGTACTTATTATCCTCTTGGTAAAAAGAATTCACTTAACAAGGTGATCAATGATGCCTATAAATTAGCCGGGGTACACAATAAAAAAGCAAGTTTCATAGATGAAATACCTGTAAGCAGACCTGATCATGTCAGTGGGACAATATTTGATATTGAAGGGCCTGTAGCGTCTACTTATCAGTTTTTTCTGACAGACAGTACGACGCATTTTCTTAGAGGTGCTTTGTATTTTAATGTCAGAACCAATCAAGATTCATTGGCTCCGGTGATAGAATTTATGAAAAAAGATGTTCAACATATGATCAGTACTTTTAAGTGGAAGAAGTGATCCGGATCAGAAATTTAATTTTTTAATAGCAATTAATTATTTATGAATTTAAATACCACTAAAGGAAAGTATTCATTATTAATTAAAACATTTATTATTCTATTATTTGTGGTAAATAATCTGACAGGTCAAATCATTGCTATTCCTTCTTCCGAACCGACTAAAGCCATCATCGAACGACTTATGATGAAGGTTGAAAATGAGAAATCTTACCATTCTTCCCACCTATATTTTACGAGAGCTGAAGTATTACAATTAATCAAAGATCTGGAAGGGAATAAAAACTTAAGTGCAAAAGATCATGAGGATATTCAGTTTCTAGTCAATGAATGTAAGGAAAGTGAGCATCTTACGAGTGTTTTGTATGAAGAGAGATCTACTTCAGGCAATAAAAATTATCTCGATTCAACACGTACTTTTTATTCACCGGATGAGAATGATTTAAATAGAACTACTCCAGCTCCATTAGAAAATAAAAGACCCATCTTTGGATTGTTTTATAAAAGCCCTGCCAATTTAATTGAAGTAAATCAACAAGATTTCTACATCCGAATTAATCCGGTATTTAATTTTAATATTGGTTCTTCGAATAACAATGATGTGGGTAGTACTACTTTCAAAAATATTCGTGGTGCAGAATTGCGAGGTGGCATTGCAGACCGGGTTTTTTTTTATGCTAATATACATGAAACACAAGAAGCATATCCATCCTATATCAATGAATGGAAAAGTAAATTTGGAGCGGTAATAGGAGCAGGATTTAATAAAAGCTATACGCCATCATTTCTTAAGAATGTAAATGGGGTAGATTATTTAAATTCGCAAGGAGTATTGGGATTTAAAATAATTGACCAGATTGCTCTCCAATTCGGTCATGGAAAGAACTTTATAGGAGATGGTTACCGTACGTTATTTTTATCTGACGATGGTGCTAATTATTTCTATTTAAAATTAAATACAAAACTTTGGATCTTTGATTATCAAAATATATTTGCTGAATTAAATGCTACTGGACAAAGAGGTGGTGATGAGTTAATTCCTAAGAAATATTTCGCCGCACATCATCTAAGTTTAAATTTGACCAAATGGCTAAATGTCGGACTGTTTGAATCTGTAGTTTTTAGTCGAAATAATAATTTCGAATTACAATATTTAAATCCAATTATTTTCTATCGCACAGTAGAGCAGATGGTAGGAAGTCCTGATAATGCCATGGTCGGTGCAGATTTAAAAATTAAATTGGGCAATTCAGTTAAATTATATGGACAAATATTGTTGGATGAATTACAAATAAAAAATATTGTCAAACAAAATGGTTGGTGGGGTAATAAATACGGAATTCAAGCAGGAGTGCAATATTTTGATGTAGCCGGAATTGATCATTTGGATATGCGGCTTGAGTATAATTTAGTACGTCCATATACTTATACTCATACTGATAGCTCGTCCAATTATACTCACCATTTGCAGCCGCTAGCGCATCCTATGGGCGCTAATTTCAGTGAATTTCTTATTAATTTCAGATACGTTCCAATTAAAAATTTAATTATCCAACCACATTTGATGTTTGCCATGATTGGAGAAGATCACAATGGAGTAAATAACGGCAGTCAGATCCAATTGCCTAATACTACAAGAACCATGGATTTTGGAATTCCATTGGCCCAAGGCGATAAAGCAAAAATCTTGTTGGGAGGAATAGATGTTTCGTATATGTTGTATCACAATTTATTTGCTGATTTGACGCTAGCCTATAGAAAAAAAGATAGTGTCCTCGATGAATATGACACGAAGGAAACCATGTTTTCGGTTGGGTTAAGGATGAATATTGCGCAGAAAAAGTATGTGTTTTAGGTGAGGAGGTGAGGAGGTGTAGTTAATATAAAATTAGAAAATAGAAGTCAGAAATTAGAATGGCGTTCTGGACGCATTACCCATTTGTCTGAACCACTGATTTTAATTGATTATTCTGATTGGGCTGATTACTTTCTAAATTTAGAAGTTAGAAATTAGAATGAGGGTCCGGTGCATTACTCATTACTTATTGGTTGTCTGAACCACTGATTTAATTGATTATTCTGATTGAGCTGATTACTGATTATTTTTGTAAGGATGGAATTGTAAGTTTTAATTAAATTTTAAGATCATAACTGTAATGACAGGTCGCGACCTGTCACTGCAGTTATGATCTTAAAATTTCAACAACGATTTAACACTTCATATGATGTTGGATTAATTACCGATTACTTATTGGTTGTCAGAATCACGCTTGCCTGACCATAAAGGCAGGGATTTAATTGATTACGCTGATTATTTTCTAAAGTAAGAAGTTAGAAATAGGAAATTAGAATGATGTTCCGGAAAAGTAATTACCAATTACTGATTACTGATTTGTCAGATACCCCATACTCTCCCTGATAAGCCCATTCGGAATATCCTTATTAATAGAAAAACTACCGATTCCATTCAATAATGAGAATAAAATCTTTCCTGATTCATTTTTCTTGTCATGTTGAAGATAATTGAATACTTCATCAAGATCTATATCTCTGATTCTAGAGGTATCGCATATGCTTTTTAGAAAATGTTGAATTTGCTCATGATGGTCTTTCAATATTAAACCGGTCTTGTAAGATAGATATGTTTCAGCTATCATACCGAATGCCACAGCTTCTCCATGAGTGATGGGTTGTTCATGCTTTAATTTGTAGGATTCAATGGCATGACCGATGGTATGACCGAAATTCAATGCTTTACGGACACTGCTCTCAAATGGATCCCGCTCCACTAGAGTCTTTTTGACAAGAATACTTTGATACAATAATTCTGTATTGATGAGTGGTCTAGAGGATGAAGTTTGAGCTTGCAGCAATTTAAATAATACACTATTGGCTATTAATGCATGTTTGACGATTTCAGAATAGCCACTCCGCATCTCTTCATCCGACAAAGTTTGGAGAAATGGAAGGTGGATAAATACTGCTTTAGAGTTTCGGAATAATCCAACTGCATTTTTCACATGATCGTAATCTATGCCAAGTTTACCGCCGATACTAGAATCTGTCATGGACATGAGGGTCGTCGGCATATGCACAAAGTCAAGTCCCCGCTTATAGGTACTGGCGATGAATCCTCCCATGTCGCCGACTACACCACCTCCTAGCAGAATAACCAATGATTTTCGATCTACTTTCAAATCCAGCATTTGTTGCCAGATATTACTGCAGGTTGTAATGTTTTTTTGAGATTCGCCTGCCGGAAATTTTAATACGTGACTTTCGCTTGGGCAAAGATCCCGGATCAATGGATAGCAATAATGTATTGTATTTTCATCCCCTAAAATTATATAAGAAGAATAGGAGCGATTTGCTAAAAAAGCTTTGAAATGACTCAACTCCTGATCTAGAAATAAAGGGCATCCGTCAACATTTATTATATCTGGTTTCATGCTGTAAAGATAGAATTTAGATGGTTGATGTAAGATGGTATTTAGTAATTTGATTCATTTAATCCTACAATAAAGTTTAAAGACAAAAGTATAATTTTATTGCTGAATCCTTCAATTGTGAATTCAACGTGTATAAAGATTCCTCGCTTCGCTCGCAAAGACGTTAAGTCGATGAGGTGGGATCAGAGATTCT
>Ga0075154_10001605_pt1 | contig 15895 bp, 14 predicted proteins | sample JI71714BDNA_FD_70965 | JGI IMG/M metagenome (GOLD analysis project Ga0075154, IMG submission 70965) | Wastewater effluent complex algal communities from Wisconsin, to seasonally profile nutrient transformation and Carbon sequestration -... | ecosystem: Engineered > WWTP > Effluent > Algae... | reverse complement strand
TTGCCCAGCGCCACGCGTTGCCCGGCCTTCGCCTTGTCGGCGCTGCGTCCGATGATCGTCGGTGACTTGCCGCCCAGCTCCAGCGTGACCGGCACCAGATTGTCCGCCGCCGCGCGCATAATGTGCCGTCCGACGCTGGTGGCTCCTGTAAAGATCATATGGTCAAAGGCGAGCTTGGAGAAAGCCGTTGCCGCCTCCACCCCGCCGGTGAACACTGCCATTTCCTCTTCGGCGAAATATTTAGGGACGGCTTCGGCAAACAGGTCGGCGACGCGTTCGGTATATTCGGATGGCTTGACCATCGCCCGGTTGCCCGCCGCTAAGATGCCCGCCATTGGCACCATCACCATGCCAATGGGGAAGTTCCACGGCGCGATCACCCCCACGACACCCTTTGGCTGATAGATCACCTCTGCCTTGGCACCGATCAGACCGAGCGGAAAGGTCGGCTTGCGCCGTTCGCCCTTGGCCCAGCTTTCGAAATGCTTCTTCGCATGTTTCATCGCGCTGACCGAGGGCATGATGTCGGTCATCAAAGTCTGTTCGGTGCTGCGATGGCCAAAGTCCGCCGATACCGCCTTGGCGAATTGATCCTTATAATCGATGAGCAGCGCAATCGCACGGTCAATCCGGTCGCGGCGCACCGACAGCGGTTCGGGCAAAGCCGCTGTAAAGGCTGCCTTTTGTTTCTGTAGAACGGCTTGCATCTGGTCGGTCATGATCGCGTCTCCCTATCTCTTCACCCTGAATTAGCGCAGCAAGTTGCAATTGGAAACCCATTTGCGCTTGCGACACAACACCGATTGCCATTTGTTTTTGCTGCACTGCGGCATTATAGTTGCGCGACTCTGTTATCAGCCTGAAGGAAAATTTCGATGAGCAGCACCGATCCGGTCGTAATCCTGTCCTATGCCCGCACCCCGATGGGAGCGATGCAGGGCGCGCTATCCGATGTTGCCGCGACCGACCTGGGCGCGACCGCAGTGAAGGCCGCTGTCGAACGCTCGGGTGTTTCAGGCGACGCTATCGAACGCATCTATATGGGCTGCGTGCTGCCCGCCGGATTGGGTCAGGCCCCTGCCCGTCAGGCCGCGATCAAGGCAGGTCTGCCCAAATCGGTACAGGCAACCACGGTCAACAAGGTGTGCGGATCAGGAATGCAGACCGTGATCATGGGCGCCGAAGCCATTGCCGCCGGTTCCGCTGACTATATCGTCGCCGGTGGGATGGAGAGCATGACCAACGCGCCCTATATCCTGAAAAAGCATCGCAGCGGCGCGCGCATCGGCCATGACACTGCCTATGACCATATGTTCCTCGACGGGCTGGAAGACGCCTATGAACCCGGCCGCGCTATGGGCACTTTTGCGCAGGAAACCGCCGACGAATATCAACTGACTCGCGAAGCGCAGGATGCTTATTCGATTGAATCGTTGCGCCGCGCGCAAGAGGCGATTGCCACCGGCGCATTCAAATCCGAAATCATCCCGGTCACCGTGGTCAGCCGTGCGGGCGAAACCATTGTCGATACCGACGAAGCCCCCGGCAAGGGCCGCCCCGACAAAATCCCGACTTTGAAACCCGCCTTCGCCAAGGATGGCACGATCACCGCGGCGACCTCCTCGTCGATTTCTGACGGTGCCGCAGCCGTGGTGCTCTCGCGTCAATCGACCGCCGACGCCAATGGACAGAAGGCCGTGGCGCGCATCGTTTCGCACGCCGCGCACGCGCAGGAGCCAGCGGCATTTACCACCGCTCCCATTGGCGCAATCAACAAATGTCTCGCCAAGGCCGGATGGAGTATCGACGATGTTGACCTGTTCGAAGTCAACGAAGCCTTTGCCTGCGTCGCGATGTTCGCGATGCGCGACCTCGGCATCCCGCACGAGAAGATCAACGTCCACGGCGGAGCAACCGCGCTCGGCCATCCCATCGGCGCATCGGGCACGCGCATATTGACGACATTGATCGGCGCGCTGAAGCATAAGGGGCTGAAGCGCGGCATCGCCTCTTTGTGCATCGGCGGCGGCGAAGCAACGGCGGTTGCAGTGGAGATTGTGGACTGAGCAGCGTTTCAGCCATGAACATCGTCTTCGTCTTGTTCGACGGGGTGACGCAGCTGGACTTTGCGGGGCCAGTGCAGTTCCTGTCGCGCATTCCGGGGGCGGCGACCCATGTCGTCAGCAAGGATGGAGACGCTGTCAAAACCGACGCGGGTTTTTCGATCCTGCCCAATGGTAATTTTGCCAACTGCCCGCAGGCGGATATCTTGTGCGTCCCCGGCGGCTTTGGCGTTGCCCCGGCACTAGCCGATCAAGAGATTGTCGGCTTTGTGCGCGAACAGGCCAAGGGTGCCGAATGGGTGACCAGCGTCTGCACCGGAGCCTTCATCCTTGGCGCAGCAGGTCTGTTGCAGGGCAAGCGTGCGACCACGCATTGGGGCTATGCCCATCTTTTGCCATTGGTCGGCGCGGTGCATGAGGATGCGCGTGTGGTGCGCGACGGCAATCTGCTGACCGCAGGCGGCGTGACCTCCGGCATCGATTTTGCGCTCGAACTGATCGCTGCAGCCAAGGGGCCGGAGCTTGCACAGACATTGCAGCTCGCGCTCGAATATGACCCTGCCCCGCCCTTTCCCGGCGGTCATCCGCGCAGTGCGCCGCCAGCAATTGTCGAAGGGCTGAAAGCGCGGGTCTATTCAAAATCGGCGGTGGAGATGGAAGGCGCGATCAACGCACTTCGTTAAACTGCACAATTCTCGCTGGACTCGACTCTCACAACCGCGCTAGCCATTTAATCGAGGGATTAAACGGGAGAGTGAATATGCGTAGCGCGCGCTTGGGACTGGCCTTGGCCGTCATGGCTTTACTGGCAACCACCGGCTGCAAGTTGGTCGATAACAATCCGGGCGCGAAAGACCCCGCTTTTGCCAAGATTGATGGCGAATTTCTGAAAACCGGCGGCGACGGCGACGACTGGGCTTTTCCTGGACAAAGCTATGGTGAGGCGCGGCACAGCCCGCTGACCAAGATCAACGACAAAAATGTGAGTGAACTTGGCATTGCTTGGTTTGCCGACATGCCCGACGCGCGCGGCCATGAATCCACACCAGTCGAGGTCGATGGACGCTTGTTCGTAACCGGCCCATGGTCGAAAGTTTTCGCCTTTGAAGCCAAAACCGGCAAGCCCTTGTGGCAGTTCGATCCCGAGGTCGATAAATCGCGCGGGGTCAAGGCATGCTGCGACGTCGTCAACCGCGGTGTTGCCGTCTGGAAGGGCAAAATATTTGTCGGCACCATCGACGGCCGGCTGATCGCGCTCGATGCCAAAACCGGCGAAGAAATCTGGAGCGCGCAGACGCTTGATCCCAAATCCAACGGCATCATCACCGGCTTTCCGCGCGTGGTGAAGGACCTTGTCATCATCGGCAATGGCGGCGCCGAATTTGGCGCGCGCGGCTATGTCACCGCCTATCATGCCGACACCGGCAAGCAGGCGTGGCGATTCTACACCGTGCCCAATCCGAAGGGCGAGCCCGACAATGCCGCCAGCGACAAGGTACTGAAAGAACGCGCCTATGACACATGGAGCAAGGAGCCCAAGAAGGGCGACTGGCGTGAATCCGGCGGTGGCGGCACGGTATGGGACGCGATTGTCTATGATCATGAGCTCGACCAGCTCTATTTAGGCGTGGGCAATGGCAATCCATGGAATCATGGCATCCGCTCCAACGGCGAAGGTGACAATCTGTTCCTGTCCTCGATCGTCGCGCTGAAGCCGGAGACCGGCGAATATCTGTGGCATTATCAGGAAACCCCTGGCGAAACATGGGATTATACCGCAACCCAGCCGATCATTCTCGCTACCGAAAAGCGCGAAGGCAAGGATGTGAAGGTGCTGTACCACGCACCCAAGAACGGCTTTTTCTTCACGCTAGACCGCAGCAATGGGAAACTGCTCGCGGCTGATCCGTTTATCAAGGGCATCACCTGGTCGACCGGCTATGACCTTGCCTCAGGCCGTCCGATTGAAAATCCGGCATCGCGCTATGAAAAGACCGGGCAGCTTTATCTGGCCAATCCGTCGGCGCTGGGCGCGCACAACTGGCACCCGATGAGCTATAATCCGGCAACGGGTCTGGTCTATATTCCGGCGCAGCAAATTGGCGGTGCCTATCTTCCACCCGCCGCACCCAATGAACAGGAACGCAAGTCCATGGGTTTCAATACCGGTGGTGCCTTGGCGACGGCTGATCTGCCCGATGACCTCAACATGGTGAAGGCAATCCAGGCCGCAACCACGGGCCAGTTGGTGGCGTTCGACCCCAAAACCGGGAAGGCGAAATGGACCGTCGATTATGCCGCGCCCTGGAATGGCGGCACAATGACCACCGCCGGTAATCTTGTCTTTCAGGGCGATTCACTGGGCAAGTTCAACGCCTATGCGGCAGACAATGGCAAGTTGCTCTACAGCCTTGATGTGCAGTCAGGCGTGCTGACCGGCGCATCGACCTACCTTGTCGATGGCGAACAATATGTCGCCTTCATGACCAGCAAGGGCGGGGCCTTCCCGCTGGTGTCGGGCTATGCCTCTGGCAAGCATCAGGAACTTCCCAATATCCCGCGGCTGATCGTGCTGAAAATCGGAGGCAAGGGCGCATTGCCCCCGCTGCCCAAGACCGAGCCTTGGGTGTGGAACCCGCCTGCTTTGATCGGCAGCCCCGAGATTATCGCCGCTGGTACCTCCAACTATCAGCGTTATTGTCTCGTTTGCCACGGCCCGGGTGCGGTCGGCACTGGCGTGCTGCCTGACCTGCGCAAGTCGGGTACCATCGCCGATGCCGCGATGTTCAAGGGGATCGTCCATGACGGCACGCTTGCCCCCAATGGCATGGCGAGCTTCAAACCGGTGATGACGGCGGAGGAAGTCGAAACCATCCGCGCCTATTTGATCAGCCGGGCGCATTTCGCCAAGGCGAACGACGATCAATACCGGGTGAGTGGGAAGTGAAGGCAATCCTCTCCGCTTGCGGAGAGGATGCCCGATTCGCTATCATCTGCCTAAAAAATAGGCAGCGTTTTTTGGGCATTTTCAGCACTTAGGCGATCAAAACCGCCTAAATGGGTTGCCATCCAATTGGCACGCTTCTTGATTACTAAGGGGCATCCACCCGCGCGCGCGGTTTTCATCCGTTCGCGTCAGGGGCAGGCCAGAATAGAGGAAAGCCATGAAAAAGATCGAAGCGATCATCAAACCCTTCAAGCTCGACGAAGTGAAGGAAGCGCTGCACGAAGTCGGCGTGTCGGGCATCACCGTTACCGAAGCCAAGGGCTTTGGTCGCCAGAAGGGCCATACCGAACTGTATCGCGGTGCCGAATATGTCGTCGATTTCCTGCCCAAGGTTAAACTGGAAGTGGTTGTTGATGACGCACTGGCAGAGCGCGTAGTCGAGGCAATCGCCGCCGCTGCCCAGACCGGCCGCATTGGTGACGGCAAGATCTTTGTCATCCCCGTCGAAACCGCGCTGCGCATCCGCACCGGTGAACGCGACAACGACGCAGTATAGTTCTTTCTCCCCTCCCGATTGCGGGAGGGGTCGGGGGTGGGCCTGATGGGCAGGTCAATCTCCAAACTCCCCACCCCTAACCACTCCCGCAAGCGGGATAGGAATTAAGCCAAAGAAGGAAAGCAACATGGGCAACACGGCCAAGGACATTTTAAAGCGCATCAAGGACGAAGAAATCGAGTGGGTCGATGTTCGTTTTACGGACCCTCGTGGTGCCTGGCATCACTTGACCATGTGCTCCGGCGTCATCGGTGAAGACGAACTGGAAGACGGCCTGATGTTTGACGGATCGTCGATCGAAGGCTGGAAGGCGATCAACGAATCCGACATGATCCTGAAGCCCGATCTGGACGCGGTCTATGTCGATCCTTTCTCAGCCACACCGATGCTGATCCTGATTTGCGACATTGTCGAGCCGTCGGACGGTGCGCTTTATGGCCGCGATCCGCGTTCGACCGCGAAGCGTGCAGAGGCCTATCTGAAGACCACCGGTCTTGGCGACACCGTCTATATCGGACCCGAGCCTGAATTCTTCATGTTCGACGATGTAACCTTCGAAAACAGCTATAACAGCAGCTCGTACAAGCTGGACGACACCGAATTGCCAACCAATTCGAACACCAAGTACGAAGCGGGCAATATGGGCCACCGCCCACGTGCCAAGGGCGGCTATTTCCCGGTTGGTCCGGTTGATGTCACCACCGACATCCGTGCCGAAATGGTCACGACGCTGATGGAAATGGGCCTGCCCATGGACAAGCATCACCACGAAGTTGCTGCCAGCCAGCACGAACTGGGGCTGACCTTTGGCAAGCTCGTTGAAACCTGCGACCGCATCCAGATCTACAAATATGTCGTGAAGATGGTGGCCCATGCCTATGGCAAGACCGCGACCTTCATGCCAAAGCCGATCAAGGCCGACAATGGCTCGGGCATGCACACCCACATTTCGATTTGGAACAACGGCAAGAACACCTTTGCCGGTAACGGCTATGCCGGTCTGTCGGAAACCTGCCTGTATTTCATCGGCGGCGTTATCAAACATGCAAAGGCCATCAACGCCTTCACCAACCCGACCACCAACAGCTACAAGCGTCTGGTCCCCGGTTTCGAAGCCCCCGTGCTGCTCGCTTACTCGGCGCGCAACCGGTCGGCATCGTGCCGCATCCCTTATGGTGCGGGTGAAAAGGCGAAGCGCGTTGAATTCCGCTTCCCCGATCCGCTTGCCAACTCTTACCTCGCAACATCGGCGCTGCTGATGGCGGGCCTGGACGGCATCCGCAACAAGATCCACCCCGGCGACGCGATGGACAAGAATCTGTACGACCTGCCGCCCAAGGAATTGAAGAAGGTTCCGACCGTCTGCGGTTCGCTGCGCGAAGCATTGGAAGCACTGACCAAGGATCATGCCTTCCTGCTCGAAGGCGACGTGTTCACCAAGGACCAGATCGAAGCCTATATGGAATTGAAATGGGAAGAAGTGTCGCGCTGGGAAACCGCACCTTCACCGGTCGAATTCGACATGTATTACAGCGGCTGATTTTTTCCGCACTGCCATACAAAAAAGGCGTCCGGAGCGATCCGGGCGCCTTTCCTTTGGGATAGCCTTCAGCGCGGCATCATCAGTCCGGCGCGGGCGGTGGCGACAAAGATGGCGAGCAGGAAACCCCCTGCAACCAACGATACTAGCTCAAGCGGCGTGGGCGCTGAGGCAAAGCCAGTGGCAGCGGCTGAACCCCAGACGAGCAATATTGTCCCGATGCCACAAAAAGCCAGATTGCCCGCATCACGGCTGAGTTGCAGCAGCATTTCGTCATAATATTTCCAGTCACGAACCGATATGACGACGAACAGCAGCAGCGCCGCAAATATACCGCCCAGTCCGACCGTCGGCGGCACCGCACTTCCCGTTTTCGCAAAGGACAACACCATCAGCGCCGCCCCCAAAGCGATCATCGAGATCGTCGAACCGGTTAATATGCGGCGTTGCTCGATGATTTCTTCAGCATCCTGCAAATTCAGCACTTTCGAGCCCAGCCTCGGGCTGGCAATTCCGATGCCGACTAGCAGGCCCATCAACAGGTAGATCAACCCCACACCGGCCAGGATGATTTGATCACCGGCCAATTCGCTGGGGTCGATAAGGCTCATTCCGGCAAATCCGGCCACCCCACCAAACACACCTCCCGTCAAAAGCTGTATGGCCAGCTTGCGGGTTTTTCGAGCATCATCTGCTGCAGACATTTTTGTCATCTCAATTTTCCTCGGCTTCCCAATGGTCGATAAACAGATCGGGCACATTGCATGAAAACAGCTTTGCCATGCGAAGTGCCAGCGGCAGACTCGGATCATATTTGTCGGTTTCAACGGCATTGATTGTTTGCCGCGAAACGCCAAGCCGCCGGGCGAGTTCGCCCTGGCTCCAGCCGGCATTTTCGCGATAGTCCTTCAAACGGTTTTCCAACTGCCTCACTCCTGCCTGTCAAGAGCTCTTTACAGCGCACCGTGCAAACATGTCAAGAGCTCTTTACACATCGTGTAATTTGGCTTGCGATGGCGGCAATTGTTGCGGTTCCGCAGTTGACGCGCTGCGAAAAAGTCCCAAATCAAAACCCAAGCGCGGTCGCCTCCGACTCGCCCCAGTTGAGGAGAGAAATTATGGACAGCTATCTGAAGCATTATATCAACGGCAAATGGGTCGACAGCATTGGCGGCAAGCGGCACGAAGTGATCAGCCCTTCGACCGAAGAACCCTGCACCGAAATCACCCTTGGCACACAGGCCGATGTCGATGCAGCCGTCGCCGCCGCGAAAGAAGCGTTTAAGACATTCAGCCAGACCAGCCGCGAAGAACGGCTTGCACTTATGGGCCGGATTATCGAGGAATATAAAAAGCGCATTCCCGACTTCGCACAATCGATGGCCAATGAAATGGGTGCGCCGGTTAGTTTTGCAACCATGGCACAGGCCCCGGCTGGACTAGGCGGATTTCTTGGCACTATGCCCGCACTGGAGCAATTCTCGTTCAAAGAACAGGTTGGCGCGAACACTGTTGTCTATGAACCCATTGGCGTCGTCGGTCTGATCACGCCTTGGAACTGGCCGCTGAACCAGATCGCGCTGAAGGTCGCGCCTTGTATCGCTGCTGGTAACACGATGGTATTGAAACCATCCGAGGAATGTCCCGGTAACGCGGCAATCTTCGCCGAAGTGATGGATGCGGCAGGAGTGCCGCCGGGCGTGTTCAATCTAGTGCAAGGTGATGGCGTGACTGTGGGCGCGGCAATCTCTGCCCATCCCGACATCGACATGGTCAGCTTCACCGGATCGACCCGCGCGGGCATCCTAGTCGCCAAGGCTGCTGCCGACACCGTCAAGCGTGTGCATCAGGAACTGGGCGGCAAATCGCCCAATCTGGTGCTGCCCGACGCCGATTTTGCGACCGTCCTTCCCCCGACGGTGCAGGGCGTCCTCATCAACAGCGGACAAAGCTGCATCGCGCCAACCCGTATCCTTGTTCACAAGGACCGCGAGGCCGAGGCAGCGGGCTTTGTCAAAGCCATGTTCGAAGGCACACAGGTCGGCGATCCGTTGCAGGAAGGCGGCCATATCGGCCCCGTCGTCAACAAGGCACAATATGAGAAAATCCAGGGCCTGATCCAGTCTGCCATTGACGAAGGCGCGACGCTCGAAACCGGCGGCACAGATCGGCCGTCGAACGTCAACCGTGGTTATTATATCAAGCCAACGGTCTTCTCCGGCGTGACGCCCAATATGCGCATTGCCAAGGAAGAGGTGTTTGGTCCGGTTGCGACGATCATGGCCTATGACGATCTCGATCAGGCAATCGAAGTTGCCAACGACACCGAATATGGGCTGTCCGCTGTGATTTCAGGCGATCCGGCGAAGGCCGCTGCGGTCGCGCCCAAATTGCGTGCTGGCATGGTCGCGATCAACAATTGGGGTCCGGCACCGGGCGCGCCCTTTGGTGGTTACAAGCAATCGGGCAATGGCCGCGAGGCTGGCCTGTTTGGCCTGAAGGATTTCATGGAAATCAAGGCGATCAGCGGGCTGCCTGCTTGATGACTGAAACAGCACAGCCCCAGATCAAGCGATACGCCAGTTGGAATTGGCTGGTATGGCTGTTTGCTTCATTAGGGGCTGTGACTGCAATCGCTGTGATCTGGCTGGCCTTTATTTTAAACGGTTCATACCGGCCTGCAGAAGTTGCGAAGGTTAACGCTGCGGCACCACCCGGCAAGATTTACGCTATTGGACATATATCAGAATTGTATGGGACGGACAATTTGGCTGTCGAAATAAATCTGATGGATGATAACGGCCGTAGCGGCATCGGTAGCAGCAAAGGCGGTGACTATGGCGACCAGCGTAATCTGTTATTGGTCAACCGTAAAACCGGAGCGAGCAACCGTTTGCTACCAAACAATAATCGCGAGATTGTTGGCATCCGTTATTTTGCCATGCAAGCGGGGACCGGTTGGGAAAGCGGCTATGGTCAAGATGATGTGACCAACGCCGATGTACCCCTCGCTTATTATGCTCTTATTCTGACCGCTCCGGGACAGCAAAATGGGCCAATTGATCTATTGGTTGGGACACTGGCATCTCGCAAACAGGCCTTCGTGCAAACAGGCCTCGATGGTGTCGACGAGATGTTGATGCTTGACAGCCGCCGTCTGGCATTAATCGTTCGCGAAAAGCAGCGGCTTTATTATCGCATCATTGACATTCCCGATATGAAACTTCTGCTTTCGAGCGAAATAAACATCGGATAATATCTGACTTTGAGTGGATAATGAGGATGTGGATGAGGCTGTGCGTTCCCCTGATAATGCCGCTGGTGTTGCTAATCGCTCCGGCCCATGCGCAATTGAGCAAAGCCGAAGCGCAGATGAGCGCGACCGTCGATGCCGAATATGAACGTTCGGTCGCCTTGCTCGAAAAAATGGTCAACCAGAATTCGGGCACAATGAATTTTGACGGCGTGCGCAAGGTCGGCGACATGATGCGCGCCGAGCTGGAGCCGCTGGGTTTCAAGGTTGAGTGGAAAGACATGGCCGCCGCGAAACGCGCGGGCCATCTGATCGCCCGCAAGAAAGGCAAGATGGGTACCAAACGCCTGTTGCTGATCGCGCATCTCGACACGGTGTTTGAGGCAGATTCACCCTTTCAAAGTTTCCGCCGCAAAAAAGCGCAGGGTGTCGATGAGGCGGAAGGTCCCGGTGCTGGCGATGACAAGGGCGGGTTGACCGTGATCGTCGCGGCTTTGCGCGCGATGCAGGCAGCCGGAACATTAAAGGACGCCAATATCGAAATCGTCATGACCGGCGATGAGGAGGATTCGGGCGAACCGATCGAACTGGCCCGCGCCGATCTGATCGCCGCTGGCAAACGCGCCGACGCCGCGCTCGATTTCGAAGGACTGGTGGTCGATGAAGGCAAGGATATGGGCACGATCGCCCGCCGATCCTCCAACAGCTGGCGGCTCGAAGTTATCGGAAAGACCGGACACAGCTCGCTGATATTTAACGAAACCTATGGTGATGGCGCGATCAACGAACTGGCGCGGATCATCCACCGCTTCCGCACCGAACTGCCCGAGCAAAACCTGACCTTCAACGTCGGGCTGGTCGCAGGCGGGCAGGAAGCCGCGCTCGACCCTGATGGCATAAGAATCAGCGCCAAGGGCAAGACCAACATCATTCCCGGCATAGCCTTGGCACGGGGCGATTTCCGCACCTTGTCCGAAGAGCAAAGCGCGCGGGTGCGGGCGAAGATGACGGCCATCGTCGCCGAGCACGCGCCGCTGACTAGCGCAAAGATCAGCTTTGACCCCGGCGCCTATCCGGCGATGGCACCGACCGATGGCAACAAGGCATTGCTCGCCGCACTCAACGGCGTGAACCGCGATCTCGGCCTTGCCGAAATGGCCCCGCTCGATCCGCTCAAACGCGGTGCGGGCGACATCAGCTTTGTTGCAAGTGACGTGGACGGTCTGGTTGGCCTTGGCACGTCCAGCCGAGGCGATCATGCGCCGGGCGAAACGGTTGATCTCGACAGCATCAAACGTCAGGCAAAGCGCAGCGCGATTTTAATGACGCGGTTGAGCAAGGAAAAACTTTCCGCAAAATAACGTCTCGTCAGGCGGGTCCGCCCCTGAATGACGACGCCACCAGCCGCCCGATCAACCCGCGCAAATTGGGATAGTTGGCGCGATCATAGCTGCTGCCAGATCCGAACTTCGCCGCCAGACGTCGGTGCGCCTCAGGCAGGTTGTGATAAGGAACGCTCGGTACCAGATGATGCAGCGCGTGATAACGCAGACCGACAGGCGCCCACAATTCAGCAAGCGGTCCCGGAGGCGGGACATTGACGCTGTCGAGATATTGATCGGTCACACTCATCACACGACCGTCATTCTCCCACAAATGCGCGACCAAAGTGCGGATTTGGTTGAGCACCAGCGCGGTGGCGACGATTGCGAGATAGATCAGGAAGGAGTTGAGCGGCAGCCAGCCAATCACAACGGCTGTGATCACGCCGATAGACCAAAGCGCCGCTCCGGTTTCCATGATGATCCAATCACGCCGAAACTCGCCCTCTGGCAGCGCACGGCGATAGAATGGATTGATCGCCAATGTGGAGACGCGCGCGACGGTTTCGCGGCGAACCCAGCTGCTCAGCAGCGACAATGGTGACAGGATCGCAAAGCGCAGCAGAAATCCGACCGAGCCAAAGACTGCCACCACCATGAAGAAGAGCAGCATATGCGGCTTCATCGACGCGAGCGGCAGATATTCCGGGTCCTTTTCCGTCCCATAACGCAGCTTCGAATGGTGCTGATTATGCGTGTCTTCGTAGAGGAAGGACGGAATGAGCATCGGAATGCCCACTAGAAAATTCCATATCCAGCGGAAACCGGGCACATGGTCGCGCTTCATATGGGTGATTTCGTGAATGAACAGGCTGGCGCGATAAAGGAATAGCACTGCCACCACGGATGCGGCGACTGTGGTCCAAAACGTCCCCATCGGTCCGGCGGCCCAGAAAAGCGCGGCATAGCCAATCGCTGCACAGATCAGAAAATCGGGCCAGTAGATCGAAGGCTTTGCCGTGCTCAATTCACGCGTCAATGCTGCCGCCTCGCGGATCAGCGCGGCATCTTCGCCCTGACGGGTCAACGGATCATGGGCATCAGCCTGTATCGGTTCGTCGCTCATTGCCGCTATATAGGCACAAGCAGAGCCAACGTCACCTGACGCAAATCAAATTTTGTCTATGGGACTGATCGAAAATTCAAAAAGCCTGACGCAGCCGTGCGATCATCTGCAACGGAGCCGGTTCTTCCATCGCGTCACGAATGACGCTCTGCGCCACGCGTTGCACACGGTAATACAGGTCCTCGCTGGCGGCGATCAGATGGCGGGCATCGTCAGGTAGATTGTCGAGCCAGGTGGAATCGGTTGCCGGCGCATAGCCAAGTTCGTCGAGCGCACCAATGGCATCGCGTTCACTCAACTCACCGGCATAAAGCGCTTTCTGGTTGAGCAGCCAGGCAATGATATGCATCAGCCGCGTCGTAACCTTCAGCGATTCGCAGGAAAAGGCCACCGCCGCCGCCGTCGGTACAATGGTCCGCTCCCGGTCCCCATCAAAATAGGAGCGCGCTTCGTCGGCCAATAACATGGCTTCGGTATAGAGCGCGTTCACCAGCTTGGGTGTCAGTTCGACGGGTGCTAAATACATCAGAGGCTTCTGCCAGATGGGGGCTTCGCACACCAGCGCATTAAGCAATTATTCGGCACAATTGGATGCTTGTGCCATCCTGAAACGCTTCTTTGCGATCAGGTAAAACTATTATGGTTTCAGGCAATGATATCCGGGACCAACTGGTCATCGAGCACTCTAATTCGATCCTTTAACGCCAGTTTTTTTCGCTTCAGCCGCGCAATTTGTAACTGGTCGGGTAGCGGTTTTTCCTGAAGGGCTTCGATTGCGGCATCGAGATCGCGATGCTCGATCCGTAGCAATTCCAGTTGTTGGCGAATTCCATCGTCGTTCATGCTCCGTCCCTTAATCTCCCGTCGAACGGCTGGCCAGCGGCAATTGGTCCCTTCGTCGCAATCGGTGCATTATCTGCGAGACAGTCAGTCCAATTCATGATTTATTTCCAAAATCCGATCATGAGTCGATCTTTCTAAATAGGGTTCAACAAGCAGAAAAAGGAGAAAGCGGTGAATCAAGGTCATGTGTCCGCATTGCAATCCAAACATGCAGAACTTGAAACTCAACTCGAATTGGAAAACAGCCGACCGCACCCCGACGACGATCTGATACACAGGCTCAAAAAACAAAAACTCCAGATCAAAGACACGCTTGAGCAGGAACTTGCTGCCGCCTGAGGCGACAGTTTTTTCAAAAAGTTCCAATGAATAGGGATGCGGGGTATCGCGCAGGTGCATAGCATCTGCTAGGACCTAGGGTCAGGACCTATTTAATAGATTGTCGAGGCGTCAAAATGGCAAAGATATCGGAGCGAAATGAACGCAGTCAGGCAGTTATTCTGCCTGCAAGGGCATTTCGCTTCGAGATCGAAGCCATTTTGACGTCCTTCGGATTTGACCCATTTGGCCACCTGCGTCGTCGGCAAAGCTTGAAAGATTGACATATTCCTGCACTTTGCCTTCTAGCAGCTGGCCAAATGGCCTCAAACCTCAACAATCTATTAAATAGGTCCTGACCCTCAGTCATGGAAAGCGCAGCCGAAGCCGCCCGGAGCATTTTAACCGGACTTCACGATGTCATGGCGTCGGGTGATGCTGCACAGGCAAAGCTCAACCAGGTCGTCAACATCATCGGTGAAGCGCTTTCGAGCGAGGTTTGCTCGATCTATTTGTTGCGCGACGGCGTGCTCGAACTGTTTGCGACGCGCGGGCTGAACCAGTCGGCGGTCCATGTCACAAAGCTGGCTTCGGGCGAAGGGCTGGTCGGGACGATTGCCGAAAATGTCGATACGCTGAACCTCGATGAGGCGGCGGCACACCCGGCATTCCGTTACATGCCAGAAACCGGCGAAGAGCAATTCCACAGCTTTGCCGGTGTACCCATCGTTCGCGCTGGTCGTGCCGTAGGCGTTCTCGCTGTGCAGCATGCCGATCCGCGCAAATATGTCGAAATCGAAATCGAGGCTTTGCAGACCACCGCCATGGTGCTGGCAGAGCTTATCGCCAATGCCGAGTTGATCGACGATCATGACGTTGTGGGCAGCGCGCAAAGCGGCACTGTTGTGCTCAACGGCCTGCCGCTCGTCACTGGCATGGCGTCAGGCGTCGCGATTTATCACCAGCCGCATGTCCGCATCGAACACACCGTCGCCGAAGACACAGAGGCCGAGCGTGCCCGCGTCTATTCTGCCTTCGACAAGATGCGCGAACAGATTGACCGCATGGCGAACCTCGCCGAATTCGGCAGCGGCGGCGAACATGATGAGGTCATCGCGACCTATAAGATGTTCGCCTATGACGAGGGCTGGTCACGGCGCATCAACGAAGCCATCGACAGCGGTCTGACCGCCGAAGCCGCTATCGAACGCGTGCAGCAACGCACCCGGATGCGGATGCGGCAGATTGACGATCCGTTGCTCGCTGACCGGATGCACGATCTGGAAGATCTGTCGAACCGGTTGCTGCGAATTGTCGCCGGACAGATGGGTACTGCGGCGCAGATGGGCCTGAAACAGGATTCAATCCTTGTCGCCCGCAATCTCGGCCCTGCAGAACTGCTTGAATATGACAAGCGTCGTCTGCGCGGGGTTGTGCTCGAAGAAGGCTCGCTGACTGCGCATGTTACCATTGTTGCGCGTGCCATGGGGGTTCCAGTCCTCGGTCGGGTGCGCGGGGTTCGCCAGACCATTCGCGAAGGCGACATGCTGCTGCTTAATGTCGATGAGAAAAATGTCATCGTCCGGCCATCGACAGCGGTCGAGCAAGCGTTCAGCACCGATTTCGCCGTCCGGCAAAAGCTGAAGGCGCGTTACGCGGCGCTGCGCAATGAACCGCCGTTCAGCAAGGATGGCAAGCGGATCGACCTGATGATCAATGCCGGTTTGCGCGATGACGTGAGCTCAATCGCGCTTTCTGGTGCCGACGGCATCGGGTTGTTTCGTACCGAGTTTCAGTTCCTGATTTCCGCAACGCTGCCGCAACGCGAGCGGCAGCAGCGTTTCTACCGCGAAGTTCTGGACGCAGCTGGTGACAAGCCGGTCATTTTCCGCACCCTTGATGTCGGTGGCGACAAGGCGCTGCCTTA
>Ga0075154_10001602_pt1 | contig 15917 bp, 9 predicted proteins | sample JI71714BDNA_FD_70965 | JGI IMG/M metagenome (GOLD analysis project Ga0075154, IMG submission 70965) | Wastewater effluent complex algal communities from Wisconsin, to seasonally profile nutrient transformation and Carbon sequestration -... | ecosystem: Engineered > WWTP > Effluent > Algae... | reverse complement strand
GCAACAGCAGCCTGGCGCTTGGCGCATTTTCGACCAGCTCCGGATTTGCCACTATCGCTATCGGGGCTGGCGCGCAGGCGCAGATCGATGACAGCATGGCCATTGGCTCTTCGGCCAATGCGTCCGCCGCGTCGGCCATGGCCATGGGCGTCCTGGCCGAAGCGAGTGGCCAGCAAAGCATGGCCATCGGTCTTGTCAGCCGGGCAAGCGGCAACAACAGCATGGCGCTCGGCGCCAATGCAGAGGCCACTGGCCAGTCTGGCACGGCCATGGGCAGCAATTCGGTGGCGGACGGTTCGGCTGCCACCGCGCTGGGCTCAAGCACGCGCGCCAGCGGTGAGAGCAGCGTCGCAATCGGTGCCCAAAGCGGCGCGACCGGATTTGCCACCATTGCCATCGGGGCCGAAGCGGTCGCCAATGGCGAACAGGCGATCACATTGGGTGGCAGCGCCAATGGCCGGGCCACCACGGCGGTGGGCGGCTCTGCAACGGCCAGTGAAGACAATGCGTCGGCCTTTGGCCATGGCGCCAATGCCGCTGGCGGGGCGGCGACGGCGGTGGGCAGCGGCGCTCAGGCCGCCGGGCAAAGCGCTTCGGCCTTTGGCGTGAGCGCCAATGCCGGCGGAGCAACGGCGGTCGCCATGGGCGCGCAGGCGCAGGCGCAGGGCAACAACAGCCTGGCTGCCGGCCACAACAGCCAGGCCTTTGCCGCCGAATCGACGGCCGTGGGCGCGGGTGCCTATACCGGTGCCGAATTTTCCACCGCCGTCGGCGCGCAGGCCATTGCCCTGGGTGATCGTTCGGTGGCGCTGGGCGTGCAGACATCGACTTTGGCCGATCGCGCCGTTGCCATTGGCAGCAGCACCAATGTCGGGGCCACGGATGGTGTCGCCATCGGCAGCGGCGCCAGCGTGATCAGCACGGCAAGCAATGCCGTCGCCATAGGGGCAGGCAGCACCAACGAGCGGGAAAACACGGTCTCATTCGGCAATGTCAACCAGCAGCGCATCCTGACCAACATCGCCAACGGCACGGAGAAGACCGACGCGGTGAACCTGCAACAGTTGGACACTGTGGCCGTGACGGCCAATCAGGCCAGCACCGCCGCCGCCGCCGCGCTGACCGCCGCCAACACGGCGAACAGCAATGCCACCACGGCGCTGACCACCGCCAATGGCGTGGCGGCCACGGCCAACACGGCGCTGGCCGCCGCCAACCAGGCCGCCAGCGACGCCGGCAATGCCCTGTCTGGCGTCAACGAAGTGCGGGCGCTGGTGGGGCAGGCCGCCACCGATGCCACGGCAGCGCTGGCGGCGGCCAATGGCGTTGCGGGCACCGCCAATCAGGCGCTGACCACGGCCAATCAGGCCGCCAACACCGCCAACCAGGCTGTGGCCGATGCCAGCACCGCCCTGACCGCCGCCAATGCCGTTGATGCCAAGGCGACGACGGCGCTGGCCACGGCCAATCAGGCGGCGGCTGATGCCGGAACGGCGCTGGCGGCCGCCAATGGCGTTGCTGGCACCGCCAACAGCGCGCTGGCCACGGCCAACCAGGCCGCAACCGATGCCAGCACCGCGCTGAACACAGCCAACGCCGTTGATGGCAAGGCGACCACAGCGCTGGCGGCAGCCACGGGAGCTGCGGCGGCCGTGGTGGCGCAGGAAGCCCGCATCACGGCCGCGGAAGACAAGAATCTGGTGCAGGATGGCCGGCTGATCACGGTGGAGAATCTCACCGCGACCGCCATCGGCAACGCAGCTGTGGCCAAGGCCACGGCCGATCAGGCGCAGGCCGGGGCCAATCTGGCGCTGGCCGAAAATGATCAACAGGATGCGCGCATCGCCGGGGTGGAAGGCACCAGCACGGCGCAAGGCGCGCGGCTGGCCAGCGTGGAAACATTGGCGGCCACCACCAGCACGCGGTTGGGCGTGGTGGAAACCACCGTATCCCAGCTGGTGGGCGCCATTCCGGCGCAGGCGATGGCCACCAACGCGCTGGCGCTGGGCAGCGGCAGCATGGCCGCCAGTGAAGATGCGGTGGCCATCGGCACCGGCGCGGTTGCGCAGGATGGGGCGGCGGTGGCCATTGGGTTGGGCAACCAGGCCAGCGGCAATGGTTCGGTGGCAATCGGCGATCCCAACTTTGCCACTGGCGAAGGCGCGCTGGCGGTGGGCAAGGACAATATCGCCACCGGCAACGGCGCCATTGCGCTGGGCGATACCAGCAGCGCGGTCGGCCTGTCGGCCATCGCGGCTGGCCAGCGCGCCAATGCGGCGGGCGATGGCGCCATTGCGCTGGGCAATGCGGCGGTGGCTTCGGCGGCCGGCAGCGTGGCCATCGGCCCCGGTGCCGAAGCCAGCCGGGCGGATCAGATCGCGCTGGGCGGTGCCCGCAGCAGCTACACGCTGCGCGGCATCAACAGCGAGGCCAGCCGGCTGGCGCAGCAGGGCGCCTTGCGGTTGGTCACCGCTGATGGCCTGGGCAATCTGGGCACCGCGGCCTTTGATTTCGGCCAGCTCGACCGGTTGAACCAGCGGGTGGGTGCCGTGGAGGATCGGGTGACGGCCTTTGCCGCGCAACTGGCGCAAACCAACAACAATCTGCAGACCGTGGAGCGCCGCGCCAATGCCGGTGTTGCCGCGGCCATGGCATTGGGTGGCACGGTGATGCCGGCCGACATGAAGGTTTCGGTGTCGTTCAATCTGGCGACCTTCCGCGGCCAACAGGGCTTTTCCGGCGCGGCGGTGGCGCGGGTGAGCGATCACATGTGGGTGTCTGGCGGCGTTGCCGGCTCCACGGTGCGCGGTTCAACCGGTGGCCGCGTGGGCGTCACCTTCGGCTGGTGAAGCCCGTCACAAGGCGACAGGGCCCCTCGGGGCGCCTGCAACATTCAGTTGCAGGCGCCCGTGCCGCAGACATTCGCTGACCTGCCCGACTGAGTATGGGCATTTGTCAGGCCTTTTGATGGAAATCGTGCTGCAATCCTTGACCAACCGGTATGCTGCGAGTTTTGCGCCTGTCTCTTGCGATTGCGCTGAAATCATTGTGGCCAGACCACTCCTATCGGTTTGAAGTGACCCGTCCAGAGGGCGTCTGCCTGGGCTTTGGCGCGGTTTTGGCAACAGGTTCTGCGCGGCGATGGCGATCAAAACTCGAGGCGGAAGCTTGCTCCTCGGCTGGCTTTGCCTGGAATCGCGGCAAGGCTGATGCCGGCGGCGTCACAAAGGCGGCGGGAAATGTCGAGGCCAAGGCCGCTGCCCATGCTGGCTTGGCCTTTGGCAAAGGGTGCAAACGGGTTGGTGCCAGGTTCGAATCCTGGGCCATCGTCGGCGATGGACAGGCAGCGGCCTTCGAAATCCATCGTCAACGTCCCGGTTTTCACATGCTGAAAACAATTGCCAATCAGATTGTTCAGCACCAGTTGCAGCGACGTCGGATGAACCAGGACCATAGCGTTATCATCAACCGCGATTGCCACGTTGATTGCATTGTTGGGGTAGCGAAGCTTTGACCAGGCAACGGCTTTGTCGATCATCGGTCTCAGGGCGACGGCCTCCTTCGGTACGCCTTGGCCTTCACGCGCAATGGCAAGCAGTTGATCAAGCGCCAGCGCCATATCTGTTGCCGCTGATTCAATCCGGCGCAGCGGTTCGGCGACCGGCAACGGCAGGTCACGGTTGAGCGCGATGAGTTCGGCCGCGCCGCGAATGACGGCCAGCGGCGTGCGCAGTTCGTGGCTGGCATCGCGGGTGAAGCTTTGTTCCCGCTCAACAAAGCCGCGAATGCGCCCAAAGGCGTGCTCCAACGCTTGGGCCAATGTCCCGATTTCATTGGCTGGATAGCGGCCGGCATCAATGTTTGGGATGGCCGAATTCGTTGTGGCCACATCCCGCGCCAAATCGCCCAGCGGTTGCATCGCCCGGCTGACCAGCCACCAGGCAAACAGCGCCATGAACAGGGCGACAAACAGGCTGAGCCCGGCCAGTGCCGCAATGATCGAATCCCGATAGGGACGCACCAGCAATTGCCGGCTGACTTCCATCACCGCCACGGCCTGTCCGCTGCCTGGACTGCCGCCTTCAAGGGCAAAGCGCTGAACATGATAATGCCGGCCTTCGCGCCCGTAGAATTCCGTCTGCTCTGGATTTTCGGCAAAGGCCCGCCGAATGTCGGGCGGCAGCGGCTGGTCTGCCCGGAAGATGCCGATGTCAGGGTTTTTGGCAGCTGTGAGCGCACCGGAACCTTGCCATGCCGATGTCTGGTGTGCGACCTCGTCGGCCAGCGCGCGGCTGAACAGGCGGTCTTCGGTGGTGTAGGCGATGGCGAAGGCGGACAGGCCAAAGATCAGGCTGGTGGCAATCACGCTGCCGACGATCATGACAATGATGCGGCCGCGCAGGCTGTGGCGCCTTGATGTCATGGCGCCACCTTCAGACGAAAACCAACGCCGCGCACGGTTTCGATGATGGGAACGGAAAATGGCCTGTCCACCACCTGGCGCAGCAGATGCAGATGCGCGCGCAGCGAATCCGAAGCCGGCGGTTCGTCACCCCACAGCCGCAGCGTGACCTCGTCGCGGCTGACGGGATGCGGCCAGGCTTCTGCCAGCAGCAGCAGCAATTCCCACAACAACGGCGTCAGACGCAGCGTCCTGCCATCGCGCGTGGCGGTGCGGGCCTGCCGGTCGATGATGAGCGGGCCAATGGAAAGTCGATGCGGCTGGTTCAAGTGCGGCCGGTGCGCCAGCGCCGCCACCCGCGCGGCCAGTTCGGCCAGGGAAAAGGGCTTGACCAGATAATCGTCTGCGCCGGCGGCAAAGCCCATCAGCTTGTCATCCAGCGTGTCGCGCGCGGTCAGCATCAGGATTGGCACGCGCCGATCGGCTTTGCGGCGGATTTCGGCGCAGATGCTGAGCCCGTCCCGGCCGGGCAGGGCCAGATCGAGCAGCACGATGTCAAAGCGGTTGATCAGGGCTTCGCGCAGCCCGGACTCGCCGGCGGCGGCATAGTGCAACCGGTGCCCAAGCGCCTCCAGATAATCGACGATATTGCCAGCGAGGTCAGCATTGTCCTCCACCAGCAATATATCAAGGCGTTCGTGCAAAACCATTGTCCCGACCATGTCCCCCGGCAGCATGGCGCGCGGCCTGTCAAACAAATGTCAAACGGCGTTTTGCATCCATATGACACTGCCCGTGCGAGAGGAACCGGCACCATCCCATATTGGAAAGGTTGGACGATGCAATTGCGGATCAAAATGCTGATGTCGTGTGCGGTTTGCTTGCTGGTGGCGGCGCCCGCCCTGGCGGCCCCAGCCAGCAACCGGGTGCTGCTGGTGGTCAGCGGCAATGGTCTGGATGAGGGCAAGTCACGCCCCGGCTTTGAAATGGACGAACTGACCCAAGCTTATGCCATCTTCACCGACAATGGCCTGCAGGTTGACATTGCCAGCCCGGCCGGCGGCGCGGTTGTGGCTGACAGGTTCAATCGTGCCAAGCCTTATATCAGCCGCTTCCAGGCCGACACTGCCGCCGCGGCAAAGCTGGCCAACACCCGCGCCATGTCTGGCGCGGCCACCGAAGCTTATGATGCCGTCTTCATTATTGGCGGCAAGGGCGCCATGTTCGATCTGCCGGTGAACGTTGATCTCAAGACGCTGCTGGCCACAACGTATGATGCCGGCGGCGTGGTGGGGGCGGTCTGCCATGGCCCCGCCGTGCTGATGAACCTGCCCTTGAAAAACGGCGCGCCGCTGCTGGAAGGCCGCCGGGTGACCGGTTTTACAAATGCGGAAGAAACCCTGTTCGGCAAGGGGTGGGCGCCTGCATTCCCCGTTCTGCTGGAAAGCGGATTGCGCGGTTCGGGCGCAAGATTCAGCCAGGCCCCAATGATGTTGAGCCATGTCGTGGCCGATGGCCGGCTGGTCACGGGGCAGAATCCGGCCTCTACGGCGGCGGCGGCGGAAGCCGTGATCAAGGCGATGGGCCGCACGCCCGCGCCGCGCCAGCCTTGGGCCGACGAGCGCAGCCTTGGCCTCATTGCTCAAATGTTGAGCGGCGACGCAGCGGCAGCACGGGCCTCTTTCAACGCAGATCCCAAGCAATATGATGTGCCGTTGATGGCGATGTGGGGCTTTTATCGCGCCCAATCCGCCGGGTCTGATCGTGCGGCGTTGATCCATGCGCTTGCGGTGATGGAACTGGCGGCGCCGCATTTCACCCGGCCGGAACTGGCATCCGCCATCGCCGAGGCCCGCGCGAGGCTCAAGGCGCAGCGCTGACGCCAGCCGGGCCAGGCGGGCCAACAATAATCATCATCTGCGCTTACCGTGGGCAAAGGCCCAGCGCGCAGCAGGAGGCAGGCATGGGTGACACCATCGAATTAAGCGACATAAGCCACCATTTTGACACGGCCAGCGAACGCATCGAGCTGTTCCACGGGCTGTCCTGCACCATCCGTGCCGGCAGTTCGCTGGCCATCGTTGGTCCGTCAGGCGCCGGCAAATCCAGCCTGCTCTCCATCGCGGCCGGCCTTGAAATGCCCGCAGCCGGCGCGGTGCGCTTCACTATCGACGGTGCGCGGGTTGACGCGCTGACCATGCGCGCCAATTCCGGCTTCATCTTCCAGCAGTTTCATTTGCTGCCCGAACTTGATGCGATCGGCAATCTGGCGTTGCCGCTGCGACTGAAGGGCAATCGCCACGCGTTCGACATTGCCGCCCGCTGGCTGGAGAGGCTGGGATTGCAGCACCGTGCCCGCCACCGCCCGCACCAGTTGAGCGGCGGCGAGCAACAGCGCGTCGCCGTGGCGCGGGCCTTTGTGACCGCGCCGCGCTTCATCTTTGCCGACGAGCCGACAGGCAATCTTGATATGCACACATCCGAAAACGTGACCGATCTGATGTTCGGCTGCGCGCGCGAAACCGGCTGCGGGCTGGTGATCGTGACCCACAGCGAGCGCCTGGCCAAGCGGGCAGACACCAGCCTGCTGCTGGCGGCTGGGCGGCTGCTGGTGGCGGCATGAACCAGCTTAGCTTGATCCTCGAGAACAGCTGGCGCGGCTTGAGGCACGCCGACGGGCGCATCAGCCTGGCAACCAGCGCGATCCTGCTGGCCTTCTTGCTGACACTCACCCTCACCAGCACGGCGATCCAGCGCCATCTGGCGGACAATCTTGACCAGATGCTCGGTTCGGATCTGGTGATTGAAAACCCTGTGCCAATGACCAAAGGCGATGAAACGGCCTTGCGGCAGCTGGCGGGGCGCGTTTCGGTCACCCAGCTGCACGACATCACGCTCACCCACCGGGACAGATGGGCGAGGGCGACGTTAAAACTGGTCGATGACGCCTATCCGCTGCAAGGCAAGCTGCAGATTGGCGACAATCCGGCGGCGATCCAGCGTGCGGCCAGCGATGGGCCCGGCGTGGGCGAGATCTGGCTGGATTCGCGGCTGGCGACGCAATTGCAGACGCGGCGCGGCGATATTCTTGATCTTGCGGGTATCCGGCTGCGGCTGACCGCCATCCTGTTTCACGAGCCCGATCGCATCATGGAAGGCCACAGCACGGCCCAGCGGGCCATGGCGCATGCCGCCAGCTTCCCATCGGCGCCGATCGCCGACAGCAAGATGCGCGCGCGATACCTCGTCATGGCCAGCGAAGCTCAGCAATCGGCCATTGCGGCCTGGGCCAGCAAGGCTCTGCCCGGCGCCAGGGTCATCCGGAAAAATGGCGGCGAGCATCCGTTGGCCAATTTCTGGCGGCGGACCGAAAATTTCCTTGGCCTGGCATCGGTGACCTTGTTTTTCATGGGTGCCGTCGCGCTGGACATGACCAACCGCCGCTGGCTGGCCAAGATGCGCTATCGCTTGGCGATCTATGCCAGCTTTGGCACCCGAACGCGCACTGGCGTGCTGATGGCGCTGGCCGAATGGGCCATCGGCTTCGTTGTTGCGGCCCTGCTCGCCGCTGGGCTGGCTTCTTTGGCCCACGCCTTGATCCTCGGGCAGTTGCAAGCCTATTTCCCCGGCCTGCAGGCGTCATGGTCGTTGCTGCCGGCACTGAAGACCATTGGTCTGGTGTTTCTGCTGCTGCTGGCTTTGCAATTGCCCAGCATCGTTCAGCTGTCGCGGGCCTCGCTGCTGTCGCTGATCCGCAATCCGGCGGAAACCAGCCATGTCTGGCAGCGCCTGTTCTGGAACATGCTGGCGGTGACGCTGCTGGCCGCGGCCTATTCCGACAATCTGCTGCTCACCGGCATGACGCTGGCGGCCATTGTCAGCGCGCTCGCTCTGATGATCGTGCTGAGCTGGAGTGTGATCAGGCTGGGCGACCTGTGGGGCCGTCGGCGCGCAGGCCTGCTGCCGTTTGCATTTTTCATCATGCGCCAGCGCCTGTTTGCCAAATCGGCGCAGGTGTTGGGCCTGGGGCTGTGCGGGCTGTTGTTGCTGTTTTCCCTGATGCTGATGCGCGATCTGGGCACCACCATGGCGGGGTATGGCCGCACCCATGATGGCAATCTGATGATCTCTGATGCCCAATCGGACCAGATTGACGGCATTCGCCGCTGGGCGGTGGAGACGGGCAGCCGGGTGCGGATATTGCGTCCGTTCGTGCCGGCACAATTGGTGGCCATCAACGGAAAACCGCTGGCAGATCATGTCCAGGGCCCCAGCGACACACTGGCATCGCTCAAGGACCCGATCCGCTTGAGCTGGGCCGACACACTGCCCGCGAACAACCGCCTTGCCGGCGGCCGCTGGTGGGAACGCGGTACCGAAAACTGGCAGCAGATTTCCGCCGAACCCGAAATCATGACCGATATCGGCCTGAACCATGGCGACACGCTGACCTATCAGATCAACGGCAAACCCCATGATTTCAAGCTGGTGGCCAGCCATGAATTCAAACCCGGCGGTGGATCGATCACCTTCTGGTTCCAGGTCCCGCCTTCGGCGAGGGCGCACATGGATGCGGTCACCCATTATATGGGCAGCATGGAATTGCCGGCACCGGCCTGGCACGCGCTTGCCAGCCTTTGGCAGCAATATCCCACGCTGTCGCTGGTGCCGCTGCGGGAATTGACCCTGCGCTTTGATCAGACCCTTGGCATCGTCACCAGTCTGACCAGTGGCTATGCCGCTATGGTTTTGCTGCTGGCGCTGATTGTGCTTGCCGCATCGGTGACCGGGTTCAGCGCCGACGATCGCCAGAAGAATGGCCTGCTGATGAGCATGGGGTTGCGGCAGGCCGATTGCCTGCGGTTGAACCTTCATGATTGGGGCGTCACCGCGCTGATCGCCGCTGCCGGGGCGATCGCTGGCACCTGGATCGCCGGACTGCTGATCTACCAGGCTCAGTTCAACCTGACGTATAATCCCGATCTGTTGTGGGTGGCAGGCATGATCATTGCCATGGTCGCGGCCGTTTGCCTGGTTGGCTATCTGGCATGCCGGCAAAGCCTCAAGGTTTCGGTGCGGGATCTGCTGGCGACATAGGCCGGTCAGCGGCCACAAGCTGCCCATTGCCTTTGCGGTTGCCGTTCAGCCGAACCTATCAGCCGTTCGGTGCGCGGCGTCGGCGGCAGCGCGTCCGACGGGAGCCAGCGGTTGGTCATGGCGTCGGCCAACTGGCGCTCTTGCGGGGGTGGGGGCGGCCGATCGCGGGTGTCCGTGCCGGTCATGTGGCCTGCATTTGAAAACTGCAGGCAGTCATCAGATTGGCGGTGTTTTCGTCCTCGCATAGTTTGTCTGTCGGCCACCATTCCAATTGCTGTTTGCCCGATCGGGGCGGCTCAGGCAGCGCAATACGGGTCAATCAGGAGACCCGCCATTATTCTGGCACCCATATGCCAGCTTGCAGCATGGTGAGAAGGTGAAGCGATGAGGCCATCCATCCACAGCCAATCCTTGGCAGTTCAGATGGCGATAAGGTCGACGGCTGACGTCCGGGGCGGGAAGCAATGGTAACAGACCATTTTTGGCTGTTACCGCCGCTGGTTACGATCGCAGTGAAGAGCGCGAGCTGCGGTCAACCGGTGCTGCGCAACCGGCTGGGCGGCGTGCCGAACCAGCGCCGGGTGGCCCGTCGCAGGCTGCGCGCTTCGGAATAGCCGAGCCCGGCAGCAAGATCCTCCAGCCCGGTTTCGGATTTCAGCGCGGCCAGCGCCTGTTGCTGGCGGACATGGGCGATCAGCGCGCGATAGCTTTGGCCTTCATCGGCCAGGCGCCGGCGAAGCGTGGCAACCGAAAGCCCCATTGCGCCCGCCAGCCGCACCTGATCCAGCGGCGCCTGCCACAACAGATCCAGCACCTGTTCGGTGGCTGTGGCACGGGCCAGGGGTTCGGCGGTGATCTGGCGATAGGTTTCGAACATCAGGCTGGGCCACAGATCAAAGCGGTCGGCCACAATGCCCAGCGCGGCGCTGGCGCCGGGATAGGCCAGCACGGCAGCATCGCCATGCCAGCGCAGCGGGCAACCGAGCAGCGCATAGAGGCTGCCGGCGGCCGGTGCCGTGGTGGGCGGCGCGATCAGGCGGCAGGGCTGCAACCGCTGCCCCGTCATCCAGCAACAGGCGGTGTGGATCACCACCACCACCATTTCGACATAGAGCGCGCGTTGTTCGGTGACCTGGCCCAGACCGCCAAAGGCCAGACGCAGATCATGGCCCTGCCGTACCTCCAGCGGCAGATCGGGCCAGACAATGCGCGCTGCCGCCGCTAGCCGCTGCAGGCCATCACCCAGATCACGCCCCAGCCGCATCGCCGCCAGCAGCAGGTGAAAACTGCCATCCGGCACCGCCTGTGGCCCGATGGCGTGGCGTTCATCGCCGGTGCGTTCGATGTTGTTGCGCAGCAGCCGCCAGAAATCGAGATGGCCGATGCAGCGGCCATGATCGGGCAGGCCGGCATCGGCCAACATCTGCCGCGCCGGGGCATCGCCCAGCAGGGCCGCCAGAAAGGCAAAGGGAATCTGTGCCGGCATGGGTGCATGCTGCCGCACGGCGGCGGTGCAGGCAATGACGATTTTGAGCGAAAATGTCCGCAAGCTCTGCCCCGTCCTGTCCTTCCTGATGTGGGCGCCAGCCGCCTAGCCTTGGCGCAATGACAAAAGGGGAGATTGGGTGATGCACGGTTGGTGGCGTTTGGGAGCGGCAATGCTGGCGCTGGGGCCGGCAGGGGCGGCCATGGCGGCAGACGCCGTGGCGGATGAGGCGGAGGAAATCATCGTCACTGCCGAGCGCCGCAGCGCCCGCGTGCAGGATACGCCGCTGGCGCTTTCGGTGCTGGCCGGTGACGCGCTCAGGCGCGGCGGCAACCAGGGCCTGACCGAACTGGCCCAGCAGGTGCCCAGCCTGAGTTTTGCGCAAAGCTTTGGCATCGCCCAGATCTTCATTCGCGGTGTGGGCAATAATTTCTTTTCGCCCGGCGGTGATCCTGGCGTCGCCACCTATGCCGATGGCGTTTACTTGTCGGATCAGGAGGCCACTGCGGTGGCCTTCCTCGATCTGGCGCGGGTGGAGGTGCTGCGCGGGCCGCAGGGCGCGCTTTATGGCCGCAACGCCACCGGCGGCGCGGTCAATCTGGTGGCAGCGGCGCCTACCGATGTGCTGGATGGCCGGCTGGGCCTCACGCTGGGCGATTATGGCCGGGTGCAGGGGGATGCCGTGCTGTCAGGCCCGCTGGGCGGCGGCGTCACGGCGCGGGCCAGCGTGCAATATCGCCGGCTGGCTGGCTTCACCCGCAATGAACTGGCCGGCACACCGGGCGCGCGCAATCGTGGCGATGCCGAGAACAGTCTGGGTGGCCGATTGCAGGTGGCGGTGCCGCTGCGGGCAGGCCGGCTGTTGCTTAGTGCCAGCGGCTATACCCAGGATGATGCCGGGCCGGCGTTGAAGATCCTTGCCGATCCATTCCCGCAACCGGCCGAACTGTTGTTCGGCGTGCGGCCCAGCGGCGATCTACGCAGTTTCCAGAGCCAAGGCGCGGTCAACCGCCGCGATCTCTGGTCCCTCACTGCCCGTCTGGAGCAGCCGCTGGGTGAGGCCGAACTGGTGGTGATTGCCGACACGCGCGGTGCCAACCGGCTGATCACCTATGATCAGGATGGCACGCCGCGCAGCGTCGCCACCACCACGCTGGACACCGACAGCCGGCAATCCAGTCTGGAAGCCTATCTGCAGGGTACGGCTGGCACGGTTGACTGGCTGGCCGGTGCCACCTGGCTGCGCTTCCGCCAGAGTCGTAGCACGCGGGTGGATGGCCTGTTGCCGGGCGCCTTCCTCAACCCGGCGCTGCCGCTGAATTTCCCGATCCCTTATGCCTTTGATGGCGGCGGCACGGTAACGACTGAAGCGCTGGCCGGCTATGCCGACGGCAAATGGAAAGTGGGCGACCGTGTCGCGATCCGGCTGGGCGGGCGGTACAGCCACGATCTGAAACGGGCGAGCGAGTTTCTCACCTTCCTGGCGCCCACCATCAACGGCATGCAGCGGCGTGGCTGGGGCGAATGGTCCGGCAAGGCGGGGTTCGACTTCACGCCGGCGAAGGGCCAGCTCCTCTATGCCTCGCTGGCGCGCGGCTTTAAATCGGGGGCGCTCAATGTGGGGGCCTTCACACCGCCGGTGGACCCGGAAATCAATGTGACCGTGGAGGCCGGCACACGGCTGTCGGGCCGTGGCTGGACCTTCAATCTCACGGGCTACACCTCGGATTACAGTGGCTTGCAGATCGTGCAGGTTGGCCCCCTGAGCCAGATCCTGGCCAATGCCACTTCGGCGCGCATCAACGGGGTGGAGTTGGAAGCCAGTGTGAAGCCGCTGAGCCGGCTCACCCTCAGCCTCTCGGGCAGCTGGATGGATGCCGGCTTCGGCCAATTCTTCTCCACCGATCAGCGGCGCGGCTTCCAGCGCTTTGATGTGTCGGGCAACCGGTTGCCGCTCACCTCGCGCTGGCAGGGCACGCTGGCGGCGGCCTGGCGGGTGCCGCTGGCCGGAGAGAGCAGCCTTGAGCTCAATGGCCGGGCGCAATGGCGGTCTGACTATTATTTCACCGAGTTCAACACGGCCGATGCCCGCCAGGGCGGCTTTGTGCGCCTTGATCTGGGCGCGGCCTGGACCAGCGCGGACGACAAATGGGTGTTCAATATCTTCGCCCGCAACCTCAGCGACCGGCGGGTGCTGTCGTCGTTGGCGGTGGTTTCGCCATTGCTGGGATCGGTGCGGGTGGCCTCGCTGGAAGCGCCGCGCCATTTCGGCATCGGCCTTGAACGGCGCTTCTGATGACATTGCGCCGCGATCTTGCCGCCGTTCTGGCCCATCTGCACCAGGCGCCGCCGGCCGGGCTCGATCCGATTGCCGGCATGCGGGCGCTGGTGGCCGATTATGGCATGGGTTGTTCCGGGCCGGGCCTGGCCGCCTGTCAGGTCAAACCGGTGATGATCGGCCAATGCGCTGCCGAGTGGCTGGTGCCACCACAGATTGGCGATGCCCGGTTGGTCTATCTGCATGGTGGCGGCTGGGTGGCAGGATCGCCAGCCAGCCACCGCGCCATCGCAGCTGAACTGGCGCTGGGCAGCGGCCGGGCGGTGCTGGTGCCCGATTATCGGCTGGCGCCCGAGCATCCCTTTCCGGCCGGGCTGGCCGATGCCGCTGCGGCGCTGGCCCATGCGGCGGGGCATGGGCCGAATGGACCAGAGCTGGCGGCTGGCCTGGCGCTGGCTGGGGATTCGGCTGGTGGCAACATGGCCGCCGTGCTGGCCCTTGGCCTTGGCCCGGCCCTGCCGGCCCTGGACCGGCTGCTGCTGATCAGCCCGTTTCTGGCGGTGGCGGACGTGCCTGATGGTTTTGCAGGGCCGGTGGATGATCCGGTGGTGGCGCTGGCGGCCATGGCAATGGTCGCCGGGCTTTATGCCCCCGATATGGCCAGCGATGATCCGCGCATCAGCCCGCTCAACGTCGATGCCGCCGCACTGGCGAGCCTGCCGCCCACATTGATCCAGGCTAGCGCCGCTGAAACCCTGCGCGGCCAGGCCCTGTTGTTTGCGCAGCGGCTATGGGCGGCCGGGGGCTGGGCGCGGCTGTCGCTGTGGCCTGACATGCCGCATGTCTGGCACGCATTCTTGCGTCAGCTTCCCGAAGCCGATGCAGCGATTGCGGAAGGAGCGGCCTTTCTTGCCGAGTGAGCGGAGCGCCTGCAGGGTCAATCAGGGCGCGTTCGCATGGCGGCAAGACAATGGGCAAGTTCGTCTTTCTTCGCTAGGCTGGCAAAGATGTCCCAATGATTTCAGTGTGCAGAATGTCTTTGTTGCTGCGCGGCCTCATCTGCAATGCGCAGCCGCCGAAGTGACCCCGCCTTGCCAGCCGTCAACATGTCTGGCAAGTGATACAAGATAACATTTGATTCCATGAGGCTGTGATGCTGGATGCTGAAGACCCGCGATTGCCTGTAACGGTGCTCTCCGGCTTTCTGGGTGCCGGCAAAACGACGCTGCTGAACCACATCCTGGCCAACCGCGAGGGCCGGCGGGTGGCGGTGATCGTCAACGACATGTCGGAGGTGAATATCGACGCCGATCTGGTCCGCGGCGGTGAGGCGGCGTTGGCGCAAACGCAGGAAACGCTGGTGGAAATGACCAACGGCTGCATCTGCTGCACGCTGCGCGAGGATCTGCTGAAAGAGGTGCGCTCCTTGGCCGAGGCCGGGCGCTTTGATGCGCTGGTGATTGAATCCACCGGTATTTCAGAGCCTTTGCCGGTGGCGGCAACCTTCAGTTTTGAAGATGAGAATGGCGATAGCCTTTCCGACGTCGCGCGGCTGGATTGCATGGTCACCGTGGTGGATGCCGCCAATCTGCTGAACAACTATTCCAGCCAGGATTTCCTGGCCGATCGCGGCGAGACGGTAGGCGACGGGGATAATCGCAGCCTGGTTGGACTGCTGGTGGAGCAGATCGAGTTCGCCGACGTCATCATCCTCAACAAGATCAGCGAGGCCAGTGATCCTGATACGGTGCGCAAGCTGGTGCGGTCGCTCAATCCCGAGGCCAAGTTGGTCGAGGCCGATCATAGCTCCGTGCCTCTGGCGGCTGTGCTCGATACCGGCCTGTTCGAGGAGGGCAAGGCCGAGCAGCACCCGCTGTGGGCGAAGGAGCTCTATGGCTTTGCCGAGCATGCGCCCGAGACCGAGACCTATGGCATTGAAAGCTTTGTCTATCGTGCGCGCCGGCCCTTCCATCCGGCCCGTTTCCGCCAATTCTTGAACGAGGAATGGCCCGGCGTTGTCCGCGCCAAGGGGCATTTCTGGATCGCCACCCGGCCAGACTGGGTGGGCGAGATGAGCCAGGCTGGCAGCCAGGTCACCAGCCAGGCGCTGGGCCGCTGGTGGTCTGCCATTCCCAAGGAACGCTGGCCGCAGGACAATCCGTCGTTTGAGGCTCTGCTCAATCAGCATTGGGACGAGACTTGGGGCGATCGCCGGCAAGAGCTTGTATTCATTGGTATTGGTATGGACGAAGCGGCGCTGCGCCGGCGACTGGATGCCTGCCTGGTGCCGGAAGTGCGCTTTCAGCCAAAGATCTGGGCCAAGCTGCCCGATCCCTTTCCGGTCTGGGGCGAAAGGCAGGCGGCATGAACGCACTCGCCCGCATGTCTGAATTGCTGTTCCCGGCCGTGCCGCATGTGGCGACGGGCCCGGCGCCCGACGGGCTTGCCGCCATTGCTGATCCGGCCATCAATCTGGCGATCTGGCAGCGGTGCCTGTCGCCAGCGGTGGTCGCCGCGGCCGGGCAGGTGGTCCGACAGGCGGATGGCGATATCCGCCTGACCGTGCCCGCACGTGAGGCAGCGGTGGCGCTGGCCGATGCGCTGGTGGCCGCCTGTTGGCCGCTGGTGCCCGCATTGGTGGCAGATGTGGCCGA
>Ga0075154_10001599_pt1 | contig 15923 bp, 24 predicted proteins | sample JI71714BDNA_FD_70965 | JGI IMG/M metagenome (GOLD analysis project Ga0075154, IMG submission 70965) | Wastewater effluent complex algal communities from Wisconsin, to seasonally profile nutrient transformation and Carbon sequestration -... | ecosystem: Engineered > WWTP > Effluent > Algae... | reverse complement strand
TACTCTGGTGCACCTGGCCTATGAGCTTGCGCAAGGACTGCTGCATCTGCCCCAGCGCCGTGAGCAGCTGGCCCAGCTCGTCCTTGCCTCCGGCCGGCACCGCCGACACCAGATCGCCCTGCGCAATGCGCTGCGCAATGCCCACCGATGCCGCCACTGGCCGCGACACGCTCAGGGGAATGAAGTAAGACAGCGCCACACCCAGCGCCAACAGCACCCCTACGCTGATGAGCAGACTCGCTCCAGCCACCTTCAGGCGGTCTTCCACCGACACTGCATCCACCGTGGCGCCGTCCACGTTGAGCACCAGGATCTGGTCACCCAACGTGAATGCCTGCTGGAACGCCGGTTGCACTTCGGCAGAGAACAGCAGCCGCACCTCGTCCCAGGTCTCTGCCTCACCCAGAGAACCGGTCAGCGTTTCGCTGATGGTGGTCAAGCCCTGCATGTACACCGCCAACGATTGCTGGTAACGCTGGTACATCTCCAACTCCTCCGCACCGAGTGCGGCCGTGTCGGCGCTGTATCCCTCCAGGCTGGCGGCATACTTGGCCTCGGCCTCCTTGTGCTGCGCCTTGAGCTTCTCCATCTCCACAGTCAGGTCGGCCACCAGCCCCAGATCGCCCGAGTTCACCATCTCGGACGCTGTCATGAAGTGCTGGCTCAACGAGCTGTTCATCAACACAATGTCCTTGATGGCGGGCATCCAGCCGGTGGCAATATCGTCGGCGGCCTGGGTGACACCCTGGTTTTGCACGATGGCCACGGCCGAGCCCACCACCGAAAACACGATCATCAGGAGAATACCCAGCGCGATGCGCAGGCGGATAGACAGGTTCACGAACATGGGACGACCCTCGATGGAAAAAGGCGTCGGCCTGACGCCAACGCGAGGTGCGAAATGTGCTACCCGCCGAGAATAATCTGACTCGAGGCCAGCGGGGTACCAATTTTTCCAGCCGATGGAAGTCCACCGCGTTGGCGTGGGCCCTAGGGCTGCCGGAAGAAGGCGTCTGTGGCGGGATCGGAGGGGAACATCAGTTCCAGGCGCAAATCTTCGGCCATGACGTCCTGGGCGGAGCCGAAGCTGCACACCATGGAGAACAGCGCCAGCAGTTGACCCTGCACCCTCAGGCGCAGAGAGAGTACCGGAGGCAATGGCATGCCGGGATCGTGCTGGGCGGGAGCATGGCCTGTACCCAGCCATGCGCTCATCTCGCGAAACAGGTCGGCCAGTTCGCCGAGGTCAGGGCGTGCGTCCCGCTCCTGCCGGAGCCGGGCCAACAACTCCTGGGCTGTACCGGGCCAGTCTTCAATATGCGGCTGCAAACCTTTGGGATGAAAGGTCAGACGCATCAGGTTGTGTCGCCCAGTGGAATCCACCGTGGCCCACACTTGCTCGGGCGGGCCTAAGGCGGCCAGCAATCGCCCAAAGGCGGCATTGTGCAGCACCACGTCCCATTGGCGGTTCACCACCATGGCGGGCAAGGGCTCGTGGTGGGTCAGCACCCCGATCAAGGCATCGCGGACCGCACGCATACCCGCGTCCTCCAGGTCCCGCCTGGGGTACAGCGGTGCAAACCCTGCCGCCAGCAGAGCCTGATTGCGCGCCTGCAAGGGCAGGTTCAAGGCCTGCGACAACTGCAACACCATGGCGCGGCTCGGGCTGGAACGACCAGACTCCAGAAAACTCAGGTGGCGCTGCGATATGTTGCTGCGCGAGGCCAGTTCCAGCTGGGAATAGCGGCGCTCCGTGCGCCAGCGCCTGAGGAACACCGCGAAAGAATGCGGAAACACGGTTTGGGCCATTTCAATACCTCTGAGGTAATTGATTTGCAGCATACCGCGGCCTAAGCTAAGTTTGCTCCCTTTTCCGTTCCTTTCCGTGCCGGTCCCGCCTACCCCGGAGCGCCCCGCTCACTCTGCCAACGCCCCACAGACACATGCTTACCCTTCGCCTGCTCCTGCTTGCCATGTTCATCAGCGTCGTCACCTACACCGCCATCGTGGTGCAGCAATACGGCTTTGGGTTTGCACCCATCTTTTTCGGAGAAATACGCCAGATGACATGGGCTGGCCAGTTCAACCTCGACTTCCTGTTTCTGCTGGCGCTGGGCGCCTGGTGGGTGGCTTGGCGCCACCGCTTCAGCGTGGCCGGGTGTGGGCTAGCCCTGACAGCTCTGGTCGGCGGCGTGCCGTTCTACTGCATCTACCTCTGGGTCTTGAGCGGGCAACACGGTGGCGACGTGGGCCACCTCCTGCTTGGGCCCAGACACCCGGCGGCGCAATCCACCGCCCGGTGAGTGGGCCACAGCCTGGCAAAAATCCGGCCGCCGGGTCAGTGCTTGTGCCCGCTGTGGCCGCCAGATGCGCCAGTCGTGCCATGCGCGCCGTGACTGCCATGCCCACCATGAGCTCCATGAGCCCCATGACCAGCGGGGGCGCCCTGCCCCAGAGGCGCCACGGTCGCTTCCACCTTCTGGGAGAAGCGTTGTTTGGCGCCGTCTTCAAACACCAGTGTCAGCGGGACCTTCTGTCCCGCCTGCAGCGGCTGCTTGAGGTCCATCAGCATGACGTGATAGCCACCGGGCTTGAGCTCTGTGGTCTGGCCGGCAGACAGTTCGATGGCCGGGATCTCGCGCATCCGCATCACATCGTTGGCCATGGTCATCTCATGAATTTCAACCTGGCCTGCCACCGGAGACTCGGCCGCCACCAGACGGGCATTCTGTGATGCGGTCAGGCGCATGAACGCGCCGGTAGCCTTCTGCTGAGCCACGGTCCCGCGTACCCACGCATCTTCCACTTTGACAGTCACGGCGGGTTGCGCCCAGGCTTGGCTGGTGAGTGCCAGCAAAGCGGCAACGATGAGGTGTTTCATGAAGAACTCCGAATAAAAATCTGATCGAGAAATAGACGCACCAGCCCCTGACGAGGGAGTGCGAACTTCTGCCTGGAAAGCGGCTGCGGGGCTGGTCAGGACCAGACGCCCGTGAAAAGGGGGAAGTTATGCCGCCGGCGTGCCGGCCAAGTCAGGGGCAGGGGGAGCCCGAGACTGCGCCGGATGCCAATCCCCGCGACTGCGAGCCGCTGATTCGGCTTGGCTGGGGAGTGTCTGCGCGACCCGCGGGGGAAACCACGCGGTGCCGTCCGCGCTGGCGACACCGAGCGCCCAGGGCTGGCTCAGGCAACCCTCACAGTGCACATAGGCGGACAAATGATCCGCCTTGTCCTGGGCAGGATCGGAAGCGTCAACCTCTGCACGGACCCAGATCAGCCCGCTGTTGCCGCACACCTCGATCCATTGAGCCCTGGATGTGTGTTGGACGGCTGCCTGTGACGCGAGCGGTAGCAGCGCCGCAATCACCACCGCCCACAAGGCAAGCCATGTGGTGAAACGGTGGGGTTGGCCGGCAAACAGCATCAGCACATTTTACCTGCCGCCACAACCCCGGCGTGGTGGTTCCAGGGTGAATCCCTGCGGGAGGGGGACACCCCACCGCAGAAAACAAAAAAGCCCTCGTTTCCGAGGGCTTTGTTGACCAAGCAAATGCTTGATTTTGTTGGTTGCGCGGGCAAGATTTGAACTTGCGACCTTTGGGTTATGAGCCCAACGAGCTACCAGGCTGCTCCACCGCGCGTCAAGCTTAAAATTCTAGCACGAATTACTCGGCTGCTTCAATTTTCTTGGCGTCTTCGGCCGTGGTCTCGGGGCGGTCCACCAGTTCCACCAGGGCCATGGGCGCGTTGTCGCCCACGCGGAAACCCATCTTCAGGATGCGGGTGTAGCCACCGGGACGGGTCTTGAAACGCGGGCCCAGTTCGTTGAACAGCTTCACCACCACATCGCGGTCGCGAAGGCGGTCGAACGCCAGGCGGCGGTTGGCCAGGGTGGGTTCCTTGGCCAGGGTGATCATGGGCTCCACCACACGGCGCAATTCCTTGGCCTTGGGAACGGTGGTCTTGATGACTTCGTGCGTGAGCAGCGAGTTCATCATGTTGCGCAGCATCGCGAGGCGGTGCGAGCTGGTACGGTTGAGTTTGCGAAGTCCGAGTCCGTGACGCATGGTGTTTCCTTTCTTTGATTCACCTGCGGCCGTATCAGGTACCGCAGGGTGTCCGGGCTATGTAAAAAACTGACTGTCCGTTCAGTGCTTCTCGAGACCGGCCGGCGGCCAGTTCTCCAGCTTCATGCCCAGCGTCAAGCCGCGCGAAGCCAGCACTTCCTTGATTTCGTTGAGCGACTTGCGACCCAGGTTGGGGGTCTTGAGCAACTCGTTCTCGGTGCGCTGAATCAGGTCACCGATGTAGTAAATGTTTTCTGCCTTGAGGCAGTTGGCGGAACGCACGGTGAGTTCCAGTTCGTCCACAGGGCGCAGCAGGATCGGATCGAACTGCTGGCTGCTGCGTGCGGGTGCGGCACCCATCTCGAAGGCATCGGCGCCTTCCAGCTGGGCAAACACGGCCAGCTGCTCCACCAGAATCTTGGCGGCGGAACGCACCGACTCCTCGGGGCCGACGGAACCATTGGTCTCGATTTCAAGCACCAGCTTGTCGAGGTCGGTACGCTGCTCCACGCGGGCGCTTTCCACGGTGTAGCTGACGCGCTTGACCGGAGAGAACGAGGCATCGAGCACGATGCGACCAATGGAACGGACAGCTTCGTCCTGGCGGCGCAGGTTGCCCGGCACATAGCCACGGCCTTTTTCCACCTTGATCTGCATGTCGATCTTGGCACCAGCGGCCATGTGGGCAATCACGTGGTCGGGGTTCAGGATCTCCACGTCGTGCGGGGTCTGGATGTCGGCCGCCGTCACCACGCCCTCGCCCTCTTTGCGCAGGCTCAGGGTCACTTCGTCGCGGTTGTGCAGCTTGAACACCACACCCTTGAGGTTCAACAGGATGTTGACCACATCTTCTTTCACCCCATCCACCGAGGAGTACTCGTGCACGACACCAGCGATGGTCACTTCGGTGGGCGCGTGACCCACCATGGAGGACAGCAGAACCCGGCGCAGGGCGTTGCCCAGCGTATGGCCGTAGCCGCGCTCGAAAGGTTCGAGCGTCACTTTGGCGCGGTTCGCGGAGATTTGCTCGACGCTAATGTTTTTGGGTTTCAGCAGATTGTTCAGCATTCGGACTTCCTTCAATACCCTCGGCTCGTTACACCGATAAGGCCGATGGAGCACAAATCCCGGACGCCGCATGCCTGCGGTGTCCGGGCACTAGGGGGAGACTCGCGATCAACGCGAGTAAAGTTCAACGATCAGGGATTCGTTGATGTCGGCGCCGAACTCGTCGCGGTCCGGCACCTTCTTGAACACGCCTTCGGCCTTGTCGGCAGCCACTTCCAGCCATGCCGGGAAGCCGATCTGCTTGGCCAGCTCGATGGCTTCTTTCACACGCAGCTGTCCTTTGGACTTTTCGCGCACGGCCACCACATCGCCAGCCTTCACCAGGTAGGATGGGATGTTGACGCTCTGGCCATTGACGGTGATGCCTTTGTGCGACACCAGCTGGCGCGCTTCGGCGCGGGTGGAGGCGAAGCCCATGCGGAACACCACGTTGTCCAGACGCGATTCCAGCAGGAACAGCAGGTTGGAGCCCGTGTTGCCACGGCGGCGGTCGGCTTCGGCAAAGTAGCGGCGGAACTGGCGCTCCAGCACACCGTACATGCGCTTGACCTTTTGCTTCTCGCGCAGCTGCAGACCGAAGTCGGAGGTGCGCTGACCCGAAGTGCGGCCGTGCTGGCCAGGCTTGGAATCGAATTTGGCCTTGTCGCTGATCGAGCGGCGGGCGCTCTTGAGCAACAGGTCGGTGCCTTCACGGCGGGATAGTTTGGCCTTGGGGCCGAGGTAACGTGCCACGTTGGTTTCCTTCTATGACTGCCGCAACCGTTGTGTTACGGGAGCCGTGAATCACGCTGCATCACCCAGGTGGGTCATGCCGGTTCACGGCGGTGGGCTTGGTAAAAACGCCTGTAGAGCACTGGTCAGAGGCCTACAGACCGACGAAAACAGCCACCTCAGCGTGCTGGGGTGGCCGATGACAAAGCCTCGCAGTATAACGTGCCGGTCAGGGCAGCGTCAAATGCGGCGGCGTTTCTGTGGGCGGCAGCCGTTGTGGGGCACCGGGGTCACGTCGGCAATCGACGTGATGCGGATACCGAGCGCACCCAGAGCGCGGACAGAAGACTCGCGACCGGGGCCGGGACCCTTGATCTCGACGTCGAGGTTCTTGATGCCCTGCTCCATGGCGGCGCGGCCAGCCACTTCAGAGGCCACCTGGGCGGCAAACGGGGTCGACTTGCGCGAACCCTTGAAGCCCTGACCACCGGACGATGCCCAGGACAGAGCGTTGCCCTGGCGGTCGGTGATGGTGATGATGGTGTTGTTGAACGAGGCGTGCACGTGGGCAATACCGTCGGCAATGTTCTTGCGGACCTTCTTGCGAACGCGGGCGGCAGCGCTGCTGGTGGGAGACTTAGCCATAACTGTCCTTTACCGATTACTTCTTCAGCGACTGAGCCGCTTTGCGCGGACCCTTGCGGGTACGTGCGTTGGTCTTGGTGCGCTGGCCACGCAGGGGCAGGCCACGGCGGTGGCGGAAACCACGGTAGCAACCAATGTCCATCAAACGCTTGATGTTCATGGTGGTTTCGCGACGCAGGTCACCTTCGATGGTGAACGCACCGACCGCTTCGCGGACTTTCTCGAGTTCGACGTCGTTCAAGTCCTTGATCTTCTTGGCGTAGTCGATACCGCAAGCCTCGCAAATCTTGCGGGCGCGGGTGCGGCCAATGCCGAAAATTGCCGTCAAGCCGATTTCAGCGTGCTTGTGCGGCGGGATGTTGATACCTGCAATACGTGCCATGGTGGTCCTCTAAACTTCTCAGCCCTGACGCTGCTTGTGACGGGGGTCGGTGCAGATAACACGCACGACGCCATGCCGACGGATGATCTTGCAGTTGCGGCACATTTTCTTGACCGAAGCCGAAACTCTCATGTTTCTCTCCTAAATAAATCTCAAAATCTGTTCACTTGGCCCGGAACACAATCCTGGCCCGGGTCAGGTCGTAGGGCGTGAGCTCCACTTTGACCTTGTCACCGGGCAGGATACGGATGTAGTGCATGCGCATCTTGCCCGAAATGTGACCCAGTACCACGTGTCCGTTTTCCAGCTTCACGCGGAAGGTTGCATTGGGGAGGTTTTCAATGACCTCACCTTGCATCTCGATGACATCGTCCTTGGCCATGATGTTTTAAACACCGGGTGAAGCCTTAAAGTTTGCCTTTTTCAACAGCGATTCGTATTGCTGGGACATCACGTAGTTCTGCACCTGGGACATGAAGTCCATGGTCACCACCACGATGATCAGCAGCGAGGTACCGCCGAAGTAGAACGGAACGTTGTACCGCAGGATCAGGAACTCCGGCAGCAGACACACCGCCGTGATGTAAATGGCTCCTGCCAGCGTCAAGCGGACCAGAATCTTGTCGATGTAGCGGGCAGTCTGGTCACCCGGGCGGATGCCAGGAATGAAGGCGCCGCTCTTCTTCAGGTTGTCCGCAGTTTCACGGCTGTTGAACACCAGCGCCGTGTAGAAGAAACAGAAGAAGATGATGGCCGACGCATAGAACGCCACATAGATGGGCTGCCCGGGAGACAGCGCCGCCGCAATGTCACGCAGCCACGCAGTGCCATCGCCTGCACTCACCCAGCTCACCAGCGTGGCGGGCAGCAGGATGATGGACGAAGCAAAGATGGGCGGAATCACACCGGCCATGTTCAGCTTCAGAGGCAGGTGGGAGGACTGGCCGCCGTACACCTTGTTGCCCACCTGACGGCGCGCGTAGTTCACCAGAATCTTGCGTTGGCCACGCTCCACGAACACCACGAAGTAGGTCACCAGAATGACCAGCAGCACAATGAAGATGGACACCAGGATGCTCATGGCGCCGGTACGAACCAGCTCCAGCAAACCGCCAATGGCGCTGGGAAGCCCTGCGACGATACCTGCAAAGATCAGCAGCGAAATGCCGTTGCCAAGGCCGCGCTCGGTGATCTGTTCACCCAGCCACATCAGGAACATCGTGCCAGCCACCAGGCTGACCACCGCGGTGATACGGAAACCCATACCAGGCTCAATCACCAACCCGGGGGAGGATTCCAGCGCAATCGCAATACCGAGCGCCTGGAACAACGCCAGCGCCAGGGTACCGTAGCGGGTGTACTGCGTGATCTTGCGCCGGCCCGCCTCCCCTTCCTTCTTCAGTGCGATGAAGGTGGGCACCACGTAGGTCATCAGTTGCATGATGATCGACGCGGAAATGTACGGCATGATACCCAGCGCGAACACTGTGAAACGCGACAGTGCTCCGCCCGAGAACATGTTGAACAGGCTCAGGATGCCGCCCTCTGCCTGCTGGAACAGACGCTCCAGCGCGGCAGGGTCGATACCCGGCACAGGGATGTGCGCGCCAATGCGGTAAACCACCAGTGCCAGCAACAGAAACACAATCCGGCGACGCAAGTCACCGAACTTTCCCGTCTTGGCTAGTGTTGCAGATGTGGCCACAAACAGTCCTGTCTATGCGTCAGGCGGATCAGGCCACCGAGCCGCCAGCGGCTTCGATGGCGGCCTTGGCCGCTGCGGTCGCGCCGATGTTGCTCAGCTTGACTGCCTTGGTGATTTCACCGGTCTTGATGACCTTCACCTTGCGGGCCAGTTCGGCCACCAGGCCGTGCTGCTTGAGCACCAGCATATCGACTTCGGCCAGACCCAGCACTTCCAGATCTGCCAGGGTCACCTCGGCGTTGAACTTCAGCGTGGTGGATTTGAAGCCACGCTTGGGCAGACGGCGCTGCAGGGGCATCTGACCGCCCTCGAAGCCCACCTTGTGGTAGCCACCCGCGCGGGATTTCTGACCCTTGTGTCCACGGCCTGCGGTCTTGCCCAGGCCAGAACCGATACCGCGGCCCACGCGACGGCGGGCGTGCTTGGCACCGGCGGCCGGCTTGATTGTGTTCAGTTCCATCTTGAGACTCCGATCAGATCACTTTGACCAGGTAGCTGATCTTGTTGATCATGCCGCGCACTGCCGGGGTGTCCTGCAGTTCGCTGACGCTGTTGAGCTTGCGCAGGCCCAGGCCACGCACGGTGGCACGGTGGGACTCGCGGCAGCCGATAGGGCTGCGCACCAGCTGGATTTTTACGGTTTGGGTGGTCGTCATGTTCGTTCCCATCAGCCCAGAATTTCTTCCACCGACTTGCCGCGCTTGGCAGCAATTTCGGAAGGCGTGGTCGAGTTCTCGAGCGCATCCAGGGTGGCGCGCACGAGGTTGTAGGGGTTGCTGGAGCCGTGGCTCTTGGCCACCACATCGGTGATGCCGAGCACCTCGAATACAGCGCGCATCGGGCCACCCGCAATGATGCCGGTACCCTTGGAGGCAGGCAGCATCATGACGTTGGAGGCGCCGTGGGCACCGGTCACTGCGTGGTGCAGGGAACCGTTCTTCAGGGACACCTTGATCATGTTGCGGCGGGCCTGCTCCATGGCTTTTTGCACAGCCACGGGCACTTCACGTGCCTTGCCCTTGCCCATGCCGACGCGGCCATCGCCGTCGCCCACCACGGTCAGCGCAGCGAAACCGAGGATACGACCGCCCTTGACCACCTTGGTCACGCGGTTGACCGCGATCATCTTCTCGCGCAAGCCGTCGTCGTTCGCTTCGTTCTTCACGTTAGCTTGAAGTTTTGCCATTTGCGTTTCCCGTCCAATCAGAATTGCAGGCCGGCTTCACGCGCGGCATCTGCGAGGGCCTTCACACGGCCGTGGTAGGCAAAGCCCGAACGGTCGAACGCCACTTTTTCAATGCCGGCGGCCTTGGCCTTCTCGGCAATGCGCTTGCCGATCAGTTCGGCCGCAGCGCGGTTGGCACCCTTGCCGGCGCCACCAATCTGGGCACGCACTTCGGCTTCGGCGGTAGAGGCAGACACCAGCACCTTGCTGCCGTCGCCGGAAATGACGTTGGCATAGATGTGCAGGTTGGTGCGGTTCACCGTCAGGCGCACGGCGCCTTGCTGCGCAATCCGGATGCGGGTCTGACGCGCACGGCGCAGACGCTGTTCTTTTTTGGTCAACATGGTCGGTGTCCTTACTTCTTCTTGGTCTCTTTGATCACGACCTTTTCATCCGCGTAGCGGATGCCCTTGCCCTTGTAGGGCTCGGGAGGACGCACGGCACGGACTTCGGAAGCGATTTGACCCACGCGCTGGCGGTCGGCACCCTTGATCACGACTTCGGTCGGGGTCGGGGTTTCCACCTTGATGCCAGCAGGCATTTCGATGTTCACGGGGTGCGAGTAACCCACGGTCAGGTTCAGCTTGGAACCGCTGGCGGCTGCCTTGTAGCCCACGCCGATCAGGGTGAGCTTCTTCTCGAAGCCCTTGCTGACGCCCAGCACCATGTTGTTCACCAGCTGGCGCACCGTGCCGCTCATCGCGTCGGAGGCGGTGGTCTCATCGGCCGCCGAGAAGGACAGCTTGCCATTGGCCAGCTCCACCTTGACCAGCGGGTTGATGGCCATGTCCATGGCGCCCAGCGAGCCCTTGACGTTGATCACGCCGTTGTTGATGGCGACATCCACACCCTGGGGGATGGAGATCGCCGCTTTTCCTACTCGAGACATTTCAGAATCTCCTCAATGCCCGCGTCAGGCGACGTAACACAGAACTTCGCCGCCGATGCCGGCAGCACGGGCTTTGCGATCGGTCATCACGCCCTGCGGGGTGGTGACGATGGCCACACCCAGACCGTTCTGGACCTGGGGAATGGTTTTGGCGCTCTTGTACACGCGCAGGCCGGGACGGCTGACGCGTTCGATACGCTCTATCACCGGGCGGCCGGCGTAGTACTTCAGGGCGATTTCCAGCTCGGTCTTGCCGGAGTCGGACTTCACCTGGAAGCCGTCGATGTAACCTTCGTCCTTGAGTACCTGGGCAATGGCCGTCTTCACCTTGGAAGCGGGCATCGTCACGGTAGGTTTGTCGACCATCTGCGCATTGCGGATGCGGGTCAACATGTCTGCAATAGGATCACTCATGCTCATTTCGGGTTCTCCTGTTGCTTACCAGCTGGCTTTGGTCACGCCAGGGATCTCGCCGGCAAACGCCAGCTCACGAACCTTGGAACGGGCCAGACCGAACTGGTTGAACGTACCACGGGGACGACCGGTGATTTCGCACCGGTTGCGCTGGCGGGTCGGGTTGGCATTGCGCGGCAGCTGCTGCAGCGCCAGGCGGGCCACCATGCGCTCGTCGTCCGAGAGCTTGGCGTTGTTGGCCGCAGCCTTCAGTTCTTTGTATTTGTTGGCGAACTTGGCGGCGAGCTTTTCGCGCTTGAGTTCACGTTGGAGCAAAGCTTGTTTAGCCACACACCACCTCAGTTCTTGAACGGGAAACGGAAGCCAGCGAGGAGCGCCTTGCACTCTTCGTCGGTCTTGGCGGTCGTCGTGATGCTGATGTTCAGACCACGCAGTGCATCCACCTTGTCGTATTCGATCTCGGGGAAGATGATCTGTTCTTTGACGCCGATGTTGTAGTTACCACGGCCGTCGAACGCCTTGCCCGAAATACCACGGAAGTCGCGCACACGGGGCAGGGCCACGGTGACGAAGCGGTCCAGGAATTCGTACATGTGGCGGCCACGCAGGGTCACCATGCAGCCAATGGGCTGCTGCTCGCGGATCTTGAAGCCTGCAATGGCTTTGCGCGCCTTGGTCACCACCGGCTTCTGGCCAGCAATCTTGGTCAGGTCGCCCACGGCGTTGTCCATGACCTTCTTGTCGGCCACAGCCTCGCTCACACCCATGTTCAGGGTGATCTTGGTGATGCGGGGCACCTCCATGATGGACTTGTAGCCAAACTGCGCCATCAGGGCAGGAGCGACCTTGTCGCGGTAAATTTCTTGGAAGCGTGCCATGTTCAAGCCACCTTAATTTCTTCACCGCTGGACTTGTAGACGCGCACTTTCTTGCCGTCTGCCAACAGTTTGATGCCCACGCGATCGGCCTTGCCGGTAGCGGCATTGAAGATGGCCACGTTGGACTGGTCGATGGGCATGCTCTTGGCAATGATGCCGCCAGCCACACCCTTCATGGGGTTGGGCTTGGTGTGCTTCTTCACCACATTGATGCCTTCGACGAGCACGTGCGACTCATCGGCGCGCTCGACAACCTTGCCACGCTTGCCCTTGTCGCGGCCAGCGATCACGATGACTTCATCGCCTTTACGGATCTTGTTCATAGTGCTACCTCAGAGAACCTCGGGGGCCAGCGACACGATCTTCATGAACTTCTCGGTGCGCAGCTCGCGCGTGACCGGGCCGAAGATGCGGGTGCCGATGGGCTCCAGCTTGGCATTGAGCAACACGGCGGCGTTGCCATCGAATTTGATCAGGGCGCCATCCGGACGGCGGATGCCCTTGGCAGTGCGGACCACCACAGCGTTGTAGACCTCGCCTTTTTTGACGCGGCCACGCGGCGCAGCTTCCTTGATGCTGACTTTGATGACATCACCCACGCTGGCATAGCGGCGCTTGGAGCCACCGAGCACCTTGATGCACATCACGGATTTCGCACCCGTGTTGTCAGCAACATCGAGTCGAGATTGCGTTTGAATCATTTGTATGTAGTCCCAACTTGAATCCCGGCAGCCACCACGGCCTTCGGCGATCAGTCTTGGGCCCGTCGTTGTAGCCCGGCTGCACAGGGGAATTCCTGAACAGCTCTGGCCACTTCGGTGGGCAGAAAACTCGTGCCCAACTTGGGCAGAGCCAGCAATTATGGCACAGGCTTTCCGGGAAGTCAAACGCCGGTTCGGTTCCGCTTCAGGAAAAATGCCCTTCTTCGTTGCAAAATCGCGCCATGACCAGCCTCAACGCTCCTTCACCCGTCCTGCCCGATCCTCTCCAGCAGGCGCACCTGGCCTTCATAGGGGGCGGCAACATGGCCAGCGCCATCGTGGGCGGTTTGCTGCGCCAGGGGATGTCGGGCCGGCAGATCACTGTGGTGGAGCCCTATGCCCCGCAGCGCGAAAAACTGGCCAGCCAGTGGGCTGACACGGGCATGCAACTGCTCGAGGCGCCGGGGCCAGCGCTGGGCGCCGCCGGGTTGGTGGTGTGGGCCGTGAAGCCCCAGACTTTCCGCGACGCGGCCCTCGCTGCTGCCCCGCACGCAGCGGGCGCCCTGCACCTGAGCGTGGCAGCGGGCATAACCAGCCAGAGCATGGCCGGCTGGCTGGGCACCCAGCGCATCGTCCGCACCATGCCCAACACACCCGCCTTGGTGGGGCTGGGGATGACGGGCATGTTCGCCCGCGACTCCGTCTCCGAGGCCGACCGTGCTCTGGCCGAGGCGGTGGTAGCCACCACGGGTGCCAGCGTCTGGCTGCCCCAGGAGGCGGACCTGGACGCGGTGACCGCACTGTCGGGTTCCGGGCCGGCCTATGTGTTCTATTTCCTGGAAGCCATGCGCGACGCGGGCGTGTCCATGGGGCTGAGCGCCGAAACGGCGACCCGGCTGGCCATAGGCACTTTCGTGGGCGCCTCCCACCTGGCGCAGGACGCCACCGACCCGCCCGAGGTGCTGCGCGAACGGGTCACCTCCAAGGGCGGCACCACCTACGCGGCGCTCACGGCGTTGCAGGCTGACGGGGTGCGCGACAGCTTCATGCAGGCTATTCGGGCGGCGCAAGCCCGTGCGACACAGATGGGGGCCGAGTTCGGGGCCTCCTGAGCAGGTCTCTTGAGCCAGTCTCTTGAGCCAGTCCTCAGCGCAGGCTATAACCCGCCACCACGCCGGCAAACACCGTGAAGCCCAGCCAGTGGTTCAGCCGGAAGGCCCGGAAGCAGCCTTCCCGGGTGCGGTCACGGATGAGTGTGTAGTGCCACGCCACCTGCGCCAGAGCCGCCACGGCGGACAGCGCCAGCGCGGCCCAGACCATGGACCCACCAGCCGGCTGCAATTGGGACAGCACCAAACCTCCCCACAGCGCCAGGTACAGCGCGTAGAACGCCATGATGGCGGGTACGTCCCGCTCACCCAGGGTGATGGCCGAGGTCTTCATCCCGATGCGCAGATCGTCGTCGCGGTCCACCATGGCGTATTCGGTGTCGTAGGCCAGCACCCAGAACAGGTTGGCCAGCAGCAGCAGCCAGGCCAGCGGCGGCACCTGCTGTTGCACGGCGGCAAAGGCCATGGGAATGCCGAAGCTGAAGGCCACGCCCAGCACGGCCTGCGGCATGGACACCACCCGCTTGGCATATGGGTAGGCCAGCGCCACGGCCAGCGCGGCAAAGCTCCAGGCCACCGCCACGCGGTTGGTGGTGAGTACCAGCAGGAATGCCAGCAAGGCCAGCACCGCACCCACAGCCAGCGCCTCCCGGCTGCCTATGCGCCCGCTGGTGACGGGGCGCTGCGCGGTGCGCTTCACATGGCGGTCGAAGTCCCGGTCGGCCACATCGTTGATGCAGCAGCCGGCGCTGCGCATGAGGATGGTGCCCAGCGTGAACACCGCCAGCAGGTGCCAGCCGGGCCAGCCGTCGGCGGCTATCCATAGCGCGGCCAAGCTGGGCCAGAGCAGCAGCAGCCAACCGGCCGGGCGGTCCCAGCGGATGAGGTCGAGGTAGAGGCGGAGCCGTTCGGCCATGCGCATGCGCCGGGCGGGCAGGGGTCAGGTGGAGAGGCGCTTCACGCCGGGCAGCTCGCAGGCGTACACAGCATTGCGCAGCGCGGCAATGGCTTCGTAGCGCGTGAAGCTGCGCCGCCACGCCAGCACCACACGGCGCATGGGCGGGTCGCCATCGAACGGCAGGTAGCGCATGTAGATGCCGTCCCCGCTGCCCAGGCCCGTGCCCGAGCTGGGGTCTACCGCCACGGCGGTGGCGGTGGCCTTGCAGCCTTCGTCCAGCGCCCCAGCGGGCACGCTCAGGCGCGGCACCAGCGTCACGCCCATGCCGGCGGCCACCATGTGCTTGATGGTTTCCAGCGAGGAACCTTCGAAGTTGCGGCGCATGCCCTCGGCGTCGCTGGAGAAACGGGCGAATTCGGGGCACACCTCCAGCACATGGTCGCGGAAGCAGTGGCCGTTGCCCAACAGCAGCATGGTCTCTTTCTTGAGCTGTTCTGCGGTGATGACTTTCTGGTTGGCCAGCGGGTGGTTGACCGGCACCACAGCCACAAAGGGCTCGTCGTAGAGGGGCGCAATGGCCAGGCTGGTCTCCGGAAAGGGCTCGGCCAGAATGGCGCAATCGATCTCGCCCAGGCGCAGCTGTTCCAGCAGCTTGGCGGTGAGGTTCTCCTGCAGCATGAGCGGCATCTGCGGGGTGCGCTCAATGACCTGGCGCACCAGGTCGGGCAGCAGATAGGGCCCGATGGTGTAGATGACGCCCACGCGCAGCGGTCCGGCCAGCGGGTCTTTGCCGCGCTTGGCTATCTCCTTGATGGCGGCGGCCTGCTCCAGCACGATTTGCGCCTGGCGCACCACTTCCTCGCCCAGCGCGGTGACGGCCACTTCGCTGGCGTTGCGCTCGAACAGCTTGAGGTCGAGCTCTTCTTCCAGCTTCTTGATGGCCACGCTCAGGGTGGGCTGCGACACGAAGCAGGCCTCGGCGGCCTTGCCGAAATGCTTCTCGCGCGCTACCGCCACGATGTACTTGAGTTCGGTCAGGGTCATGGCCGGGATTGTGACACTGGCACAGCAAGGTTGCCAACGAAGCGGAAATGCTCTCAGGGGTATCGCACAGCGAACCCGGTGCACTCAGGCCTTGAGGAATTCCGTGCGGCTCCCGAGCCAGCGGTCCAGGTGGCGCTGGGCGGCTTCGGGCCAGTGCTGCCACAGGCGTGGCGCCCAGTCGCGCGCC
>Ga0075154_10001597_pt1 | contig 15933 bp, 12 predicted proteins | sample JI71714BDNA_FD_70965 | JGI IMG/M metagenome (GOLD analysis project Ga0075154, IMG submission 70965) | Wastewater effluent complex algal communities from Wisconsin, to seasonally profile nutrient transformation and Carbon sequestration -... | ecosystem: Engineered > WWTP > Effluent > Algae... | reverse complement strand
GTAGTGACGTCTCCCGCAACGCCGGTACCCGTTCCCACGCGTACGGAGGCTACCTCTATGGCGCAACACACCCCGATTGCCGGTGCTAATAACCAACAGGTATTGGCCGAAAAACAAAGTCAAACCGTTTCAGCACCGGCAAATAAAAAATTAAATGTTCAGGCAACCAATTTTACAACACCCGAGTCATTAATACAACAAACAACCATACAACAATCCCCTACTTTAGCAGAATCCAAAAACAATAACCTGCGTAATACCCAAAACACAACAGACAATATTCCTAAACTCCAAAAAAACCAAATTGAAAACACCACAAAAAATAACATTTTCCAGCCGTTAGCCCATACAATTTCAACGGCCCCTGAGCAATCGACAGTTTCCTACAACACCCAACAACCAGGCGCTACGGTTCATCCTTCGTCATCTGAAATCAATGTAGAATACACGGCACCGGTAGCGGCACTTGATGTACTGCCCGTAGCCATAAATGCACCTGAATTGCCCGCTAAAACACCCGTTTTACCCGCATTTCAGTTGCCTGTAAACACGGCCATCCCAACACCGATTACAAAAATTCACCGTAACAAGCCATTTGAATGGGGCATTGTGGCCTCCGTTTCTACCCCATCGGGGTATTATATTGATGAAAAACCGGGATTGGCCCTGGGATCTAATGTCCGTTACCGCCTACACAAAAATATTTACCTTCAGGGCGACTTGATGTGGCGGCGCTGGAAAGGAAACGTTAATGCCCAGGAATACTCTCAATTGGCCGGAAATAAAGAACAAGGCTTGGATAGCCTTCCCGCAGTTGTAATCACCAATAACAATATTATTAACGACATTGTTACCAGTAACGCAACAACGCAATACGATTTTGGCTACCTCAACACCGAAGTCGTGGCCGTAGCCAACGAAATTCACCAAATTGAATTACCTTTAACCGTGCAATACCAATGGCGGCGATTTTCGCTGGAAGCCGGGGTTCAATTGTCGGCGAAAATACTAAAGCGGGTCATTACGGAACAATACCAGTCTCGAAGCCTGGCTCCAACCGCTCAAAAAACTGCTGCTACCGCCTATTTTGAACGATTCACGTCCAACAGTAACCGCTTTCAAACGGCGCTCACCGGTGGAATTCAATGGCAACCTTTAAAGCATTGGCGCTTCGGCTGCCGAATCAACTGGAGTACCAGCAACAACGCCGGTTTGCGGTACGATGCCAATGTTTTTGACTCCGCAAATGCCATTAAAAACTATTCGGTATCCTCAACCCGAATGATGACCACCGAAGCGAGAGCCGTTTATCTGTTCTGATTACACATGAAAAAGCATCTTTTTTTGTTCCTGACCTTGTCCGGCCTCCTGTCTGGCTGTTCCAAAGAAATTATTGACTCCGGTTTGTCCAACGACCCGATGTTTAGCATTGCGGGTACGCTTAACAGTAGTGCTTACAAAATCACCGCCGGAAAAGACAGCATTTACCATTTTACCAGTGTTAATTATATTCCCAATCTCGAAATGATAGAGGCAACGGGTTTGTTTTCAGATCAAACCTGCCCCACCGGCGATTGCCCCGGGTCCATTCGGTTCATTTTCAGAAGTCAGATTTCCCGCACTGGACTGGAATCCCAAATTGCCAATTTACCTTATTTACAAGATTCCATATCGGGTGATGTCATGTACCCCATCACCATTAAACCCGTGGCCGATACCGCCATCAAAGTACTGATTTTGGAACTGAGTAACGGCACTGTTTCGGTAGGCCGGGAACCCCTGGTGACCAATTTGTTTTCCCCGGTGCCGCTGACCATTAACGTTGCCTCCGAGTTGAGTAATGGGATGTTTTTGAGCAGCAGTAGCACCTTTTTGCCCCAGCACCCCGACTCGTGTCAGGCGATTGGTATTAAAGCAACGCTGGAAAACGGCATCCTCAAAATGCAACTTAACCCGCCGGTGACCAGTCAATTTGGCTATTCCTATTTGTGGTCCAATGGTTACGCCGGCCCCGATTTGGAGGTGGATTTTTCGCCGGGCACCTTGTACACGGTTTCGGCAATTCCGGCTAACAGCGCTTGTGCCGCATCGGCTATGCTCCGTTTGCCCAACGCAGAAAAACTCCAAATCAATACACCTACCTTTGAAGTCACTACCCAAGGAGCCACGGCTGCTATTTTTCAGGAAGGGGTAGAAATTCAATGGACCAATGCCGAGGGGGTACAATTTAGCACCAGCAACATCAACAATAAGGAGGATTCTTATTTTATTGTGGAAGAAATTGCCCCTTACAAAGAAAATGAAAGCGGCGACGCAACACTAAAGTTAAATGTTCGCTACAAATGTGTCCTCGGTTCCGGTAATGGTACCGGCCTCCCGGCAAATTCCGTTAACCTGACGGGATCTGGTGTTATTGCCGTAGGTCAACAATAATCTTTTACATTTTACGCATAAAAAAACCGAACCGGACTTTTCCGGCTCGGTTACAATACGAAATTACTAAACACGGGTATTGTTTTTTTATATGCTTACAAACCTCTTAAGAAGGTTATGATACTTTGTTGATCAGAAATAACCGGACTAACCGATGAAGCAGCATTGTCACTCACTACTGCTTCTCCGCTACCCAACCAAAAATGTGCGCCTGTACTGGAGACCGTTACAAATCGAATATCCTCACCTACGGGGGCATTTTCCAAACAAAACACCCCTTTTTCGTCAATTTTTGGTTGCATTTGCACCGTTACTGCCCCATTTTGCAAAAGGGCAAATACGCGTGTATTGTCGAGATAATACTGCTTAGGTAGTTTGACGCAAAAAGTTATGGAAGCGTTGGGTGTAATTGGGCGAATTGCACTCACCCAACCCATTTTTTTTGTTAACAGTTGGTAGCCCTGGTACGGCGACGCCGATCCGGCCACGGTCCAGGTCGCATTGTACACCGAATTGGCGGCCCCGGTTTCCCAAGCCGTCAACTTTTGCTGGGCATCGGGTTGGGCGTAGGCAATGGTATAATTGGAGCCATTGGACGAATCCGGGATGTATAGTTTGAGGTGGCGATTGGTGTCGATGAGTAGATTATTGGCATCGCAGGAAATTTTCACGTGTACCGCCCCGATGTGTTCCGTCAATTTATCGACCTGGTTCACCGCTGGCAAGCCGCGACTTAGCCAATCGCCCGTCCGCAATACCTCGGTCAATTCCACTTTAACGGTATTGCAGGAAGTACAGGGCTGGGCCGTACCATTTTCCAGCGTAAACAAAAAATTGTTGTTTTCCAATTCCAACCGCACACCACCCGGCGTTTCCAACGTGGTGTCGTTGATCAGGTCGGTGCCTTTTAAGGTAAACACAGTAGTGGTCAGGCTGGAAGGAACTAAACCCAATAATGCATCCAGTTCTTTTTGACTGTTGGCATGTGGGTCAAAGGTTTCATTGTCTTTGCGGCACGCCGGCAGCGAAAGAAGTATAAAACCGATAGCAAAAAATGCTTGATAGTTAATTTTTCGATTAAACATGGTATTTTGTAAGTAAAATTGTTTGCCTAAAGGTTGATTAAACAATAAGAAGTTAAAAAATGCGGGACACACCTAACCGTAAGCCAATCAAGTGATACCGTTGTTGTAATGGATATGTTTCTGTGGATACAGGTTTAAGTATTGCTTGATAATACGGCTCCGCAAAAATACGCATATCACGCCTGAAATGCCAGAAGAACTGGGCACTTCCTTCAAGACTTAGACCAGTACGCGCATTAAATACCTCAACACCAGAACTGGTACCCGAATTGAATGGAGCCGGATAAAAAGTATCGGGGTTAAGAATAGCGCCTTTTTTCCAGAACAATACATTGAGCGCGGCCCCGCCTTTCAACTGCACGCCTTTACGGCCGCTGCGCCACTCGTAACCCAATTTAACCGGAATATGTAACATACCAAAACGATTGTATCTGGTAATGGTTTTTACCCCAAAAACCGCATCAAGGGTGTCTTGGCCGTTATTTTCGGTAAAATACTGCACAAATAAGTCGTCTTCGTACCGCATCACCTCGGTGAATTGTTGGTATTGTAATCCCGTTCCGATGGAATAACGCCGGTTCAACACGCGGGTAATGCCCACCCCGGCTTGGTATCCCCAACCCATACTTTCCGTTTCGAGGCGCTTTTGGCGGTAGGCTTCCAATTCCAAATCACCGCTTCGGTTGTCTAACTGTTTAGCCGCCATCAATGGCCCGCTGTACACATCCAGAAGCCAAGCGTTGGGATTTTCGTCAAAATCATAACAATTTTGCCGTTTTTTAATAATATTTTCGGGCAATTCCACGCCTTTCAGCCGTTTAACTTTTGGAGCGGCTTTTGGAGTGGCAATAGTAACCGGCAACATTGGGGTATTTGCCCGGTTATTCACGGCCCTTTTTTCCGGCACCGGAGCCATGGCAAGTGGTTTAACATTATCGGTCACCAAAGTTTCCAGGGATACGGGCGTAGGGTCAGGAACGGATGCCTGATCAAGTTCCGGTACTTTTTTGGAAAACTGAATTTTGCCTTTGGCCGAAAAGGCGCGTCCGGTGGCTGGTTGTGCCTCTTGCCCGGCCTTCGCCGCATCGGCGGAAAGCGCAACGGCATTGTCGACGGGCGACAAAGGCTGGCCATCGGGACCAACGTGGTTGCGGGCAGTGGCGTCGCCCGGGGGAGTGTCCACGCTGCTTTGCGCCACCGTATCGGTAGCATTAGCCGTGGTTTGGGTGTACATCCACCAGCCGGTCCCCATGAGGGCTACACCGGCGAAAGTAAACCACCAGAATATCACTTTCCGTCGTTTTTTGCGCAATTCACGCTCTACCCCCGGCCACACGAAAGCGGGTGGTGGAACGGAGGCATTTTCGAGGCGCTCGCGCAAAATCCGATCTGTTTGATGTTCGTCTTGCATATTGTTCAAATCAGTTTTTCACTGGTTTTAAGGCTGCATCCAATTGATCCGCGAGCCATTTGCGCGCTTTGGTCAATTGCGACCGCGAGGTGCTTTCCTGGATTCCCAGGGTTTGGGCCACTTCGGCGTGCGAATAACCTTCAATGGCAACCAGGTTAAATATAACACGGTAGCCATCGGGAAGTTGAGCAATTAATTTTAATAATTCTTCTTCCGACATCCGCGAAATAGCGTCTGGTTCAATGGCTTTATCGGGCAATATTTCGTAACCGCTTTGTTCCATATCAAACCGTTGGCGTTGATAGGTTCTCAAAGCAGTATTGACCATAATTTTGCGAATCCACCCCTCAAAAGAGCCTTGAAAATGGTATTGATCCAATTTGGTAAACACCTTTACAAACCCCTCCTGAAGCATATCAGCCGCGTCGGCAGAACTACGCGCGTACCGCAGGCACACCGCGTACATTTTGCCGGCGTAACGCTCGTACAAAATCTGCTGATGCTGTGCTGAACCGCGCAGACATGCTTTTATGAGTGTTTCTTCGTTCAATCTTACAAAAGAAAGTTAATGAGTCTTTTATTTCTGCCGTTTCGGAGAAATAATACCAGGCAATTGTTTATTGGTCGCAGGTCTTGTACTTCGCTAAACTTGCCCGAAGATACACATCTCCCTTAGATACAACCAAATGTTTCTGCGCTGCCTGAATATTTGAGCCTGTTTAAATTTTCCTGCCGAGGCCCAAAATGAGGATTTTTTTTCCTGATTTTGGGCTTTTTGAAGGAGCATAGTGGGGCTACGTGACTGAAAAAAGATGAAAATCAGGGGAAAAAGAACCATTTTGGGGTCGGCAAGGGAAATTTAAACAGGCTCTAAAAATGTTTCTACCAACAACTTCTTAAAATAGGTTTAATTTTGCGGCTTCATTTCACCATTTTCACCCGCTATCACAGTGATATTTGATATGCCCGAAGTAAAATTATTCTCGTGTACTGCATCCGAGAGTCTCGCGGCCGACATTGCCGAACACTACCAGACCAATCTGGCCGATAAAACATTGGCTAAGTTCAGCGATGGCGAAATGCAGCCCATTATTAACGAAAGTATCCGTGGTTCTTTCGTGTTTTTTATCCAAAGCACCTGCCAGCCGCACGACAACCTGGTAGAATTGTTGCTCTGGATTGATTCCGCCAAACGCGCTTCCGCCGGTTACATCACGGCCGTTGTTCCTTACTTCGGTTATGCCCGCCAAGACCGTAAAGACAAACCACGGGTTCCCATCAGTGCCAAACTCATGGCCAACCTGCTCACCACTGCCGGTGCCGACCGTATCATGACGATGGACCTGCACGCCGATCAGGTGCAAGGTTTCTTCGATATTCCGGTGGATCACCTGCGTTCCGAGGCCATTTACATGCCTTACCTGGCCGAAACCGACCTGAGTTCCACCATTTTTGCCAGCCCCGACGTGGGTGGTGTGAAACGGGCGCGGTCGTACGCCATGCACTTTGGCCGCGAACTGGTGATTTGTGATAAATACCGCACCAAAGCCAATGAAGTAGCCTCCATGACGGTCATCGGTGACGTAAAAGGTGCCGACGTTATTTTGGTGGATGACCTCGTGGATACCGCCGGAACCCTCTGCAAAGCCGCCGATGCTTTGATCGAAAAAGGGGCCCGTTCGGTAAAAGCCATTTGTACCCACCCCGTTTTGTCGGGCAAAGCGTACGAAAACATCGAAAACTCAAAATTGACCGAACTGATCGTGTGCGACACTATTCCGTTGCGCCGCCCGTCGGAGAAAATCAAAGTATTGTCCACGGCCAAATTATTCAGCCGCGCCATTCGCAATACCATTGAGTATAAATCCATTGCGGCCCTGTTTTTGCAAAAATAAATGCAACTTACCCTCGCGCGTCTCAACGAACAACCGGAGATTTTTTACTCCATTCAGGGCGAAGGCAAAAGCCTTGGCGTGCCCTCTGTATTTGTGCGCACTTCGTTGTGCAACCTGCACTGCATCTGGTGCGATACAGATTACACCTGGAACTGGAAAAATACCCGTTTCCCCCACGCCAATGACGCAACGCCGGGGTATCGTAAATTTGAAAAAAAGGACTGGATTGTCAAAATAGATATTGAAGCAGTGGCTGATTTGGTAGCAGATCAGCCCTGCAAAAATATCATTCTTACCGGGGGCGAACCACTGTTGCAGCAACCGGCCCTGGCGGCCCTCATGCGAGCGTTGCGCGCGCGGGCCACGGGTTATTTTTTTGAAACCGAAACCAACGGCACGATGGTGCCTTCGGCGGAATTTGACGCCGATATTGACCAATACAATGTTTCTCCAAAATTAGAAAACAGCAATAATTCGCGGAAACTGCGCGAAAAACCGGCGGCTTACCACTTTTTTGCCCAAAGTCCCAAGGCAAATTTTAAATTTGTGGTGGCTGAACCCCAGGACCTCGCCGAGGTATTGGAACTGATTGAACGATACCAGATTCCCGCCGAAAAAATATATTTGATGCCCGAAGCATCCACCGCTCCCGTACTACAAGAAAAACGCCAATGGGTAGTGGATATTTGTAAAAACCACGGCTTCCGGTATTCCGATCGTCTGCACGTGCAGATTTGGGGCGGAAAGAAGGGGGTTTAGTTACCACTGGCAAGATCACTAGTCCCACAACCCCGAAGGTGGTTGAATGTGAATAGCCCCGGATGCAATCCGGGTTGCAAAATGCCGTATCCGACCGACTCTGAAGGAGTCGAATGTAAGAATTTAGGATGAAATGTTAACGTAAATCCCTAAACTCGGATTGACTGGAATGGTATCTATCGTGATCTTTATTAAAATCTCCGACATTCGACTCCTTCAGAGTCGCTGACATGAGGCACCTTTTGACCCGGATTGGCATCCGGGGCTATTCATATTCAACCGCCTTCGCGGTTGTGGAATCAGTACTAATGTTGCAATAATATAACGTGAATTCGGGAGTAAAATTCCTGCTATTTTGCTCATTTTACCTCGGCTAACGGGTCATTAGTGCTGCATTCGGTTAATTATTGGCAAAACCACCAACGCCAGCACCCCACCCACAATATTGTAAAAAATCTGGATGGCGAAAAAAGAAATATTGGCGTACGAAAACGCATCGCCGCCGTTGATTTGATACAGCGACAAACTTGCAATGCACAACGCGTGGTAAGTGCCCATGCCGCCGGGCGAAGGAATCACAAACCCGAGGGTACCAAACACAAAAACCATCAGGGCGGCTCCGGCGCTCAACTCGGCCGTGGGCGGAAATGCCTTGAGGTTAAAATAGCACTGAAGGTAAAACATCAGCCAAATGCCCAGCGATAATGCAATAAACAATACGGGATTTTTTAAACGAAAAACGCTGCGCAAACCATCGCGAAAACCCGCAATAATACCCGCAAATTTTTGAAAAACGGCCAATTGCATCAATCGGTTGCGCAATAGCCAAGCCGCGACCAACCCCAAAAATCCCAACGCCAAAATGGCCAACACAATGGGATTGGACAATAATCCGCCTCCGCTGCCACCCGATTGGCCCCGGTTGATAAACTCCAGCAATACCCCGCCCTGAAACAAAAATGCCAAACCCACCACCAGACCCAAACACAAAAAGTCCATGAGGCGGTCAACGACCATCGTGCCCATTACTTTTTCCAGCGGCACCCGTTCGTACCGGGCCAATGAACCCGCGCGCACCACTTCACCCATGCGCGGCAAACCGAGATTGGCAAAATAACCCAGCAAAATCGTGAGCATACTGTTGCTCAACCGAATTTGGTAACCCATTGGCTCGTGCAACATTTGCCAGCGCAGGGCGCGGAACAAATTACTGACCGTAAACGCCAGCACAACCATCAAAATCCAGCCAATATTGACCGTTGAAAAATCGTGGAGTAGTTTATTAATCAGGCTGCATTGGTCGGTGGGAACGCCATCTAAGCGGCATTGTTCCTGAAATGCCGTGTTTTGGGAGCGATAAACCAAATAAAGGATAACGCTGCCCAAGCCAGCAAAAAGAATAAATTGTATGATTTTTTTCACGCCGCAAAGGTAGTAAACGCATTTTATTTCGCACTAATGGCCGGCTTCCAATTGTAACCGCAAATTTTTAATCATGTCGGCACTCATGGCATCGAGGTCAAACTCCGGTTTCCAGCCCCAATCGCGCCGCGCCTGACTGTCGTCTATGGACGCAGGCCAGGAATCGGCTATTTTTTGGCGAAAATCGGGTTTGTACGAAATGGTAAATTCCGGGCAAATTTTTTGAATGGACGCGTAAATTTCGGCGGGTGTAAACGACATGCCGGCCAGGTTATAACTGGTTCGGATGGTAATTTTGTCGGCGGCGGCTTCCATCAATTCAATCGTGGCCCGAATGGCGTCGGGCATGTACAGCATGGGCAACGAGGTATTATCGCGCAAAAAACACTCAAAATGTTTGTTGCGCACCGCAAAATGGTAAATATCCACGGCGTAATCGGTGGTACCGCCACCGGGCATACTTTGGTAACCAATAATGCCGGGATAGCGCAGCGAACGCACATCGGTGCCATAGCGGCGATAATAATAATTGGCCCAATTTTCACCGGCCACTTTACTAATGCCGTACACCGTTTCGGGAATCAAAACCTCGTGTTGCGGGGTATCGTAATGGTTCGCCTCGCGGCCAAAAACCGCAATGGACGAAGGATAATACACTTTTTTAATCCCCTTGTTGCGGGCCACTTCCAGCACGTTGAACAGGCTCGTCATATTGATATTCCAGGCCCAAAGCGGGTCTTTTTCGCCGGTGGCGCTCAAAATAGCGGCCAAATGGTAAATCTGGTTGATATTGTGGCGGGTTACCAGGGCGTTTAAGGCTTCTCCATCGAGGGCATTCAGCACTTCGGTGGGGCCACCGGAATCGGGCAGAGGGCGCAAATCAGAAGCAATCACCTGATCAGTACCATAAACAGAGCGCAACGCATCGGTCAGGACAGAGCCAATCTGTCCACCAGCGCCAATAATAAGAATTTTTTCTTTGAACATGTGGTGGTGGTTAGTAATGTTTTATCAGGGGCAACACAAAAATTATTTACAGGGCCAAAGGTAATCAGAGAGTTCATATTTCCCCGAACGATACGAAAAATGCCACCATTCGGTGCGAATTCCCGCAAAACCCTGGGCTTCCATCACCTTCCGGAGCAGGCGGCGGTTATCGAGTACTTTTTGGGGCAATTTGGTGTAATCGTAATGGGCTTCTTTGCCAAAAAAATCATACGGCGTTCCCATGTCCAATTCTTTACCGTTTTTATCCACAATGGTCAGGTCCACGGCGGCACCCCGCGAGTGCATCGACCCTTTGGCGGGCGGTGTCACATAATCGGGGTTGGGTACTTTGTCCCAAAGGCGTTGCTGGTACGGGCGCGGGCGATAACAATCGAACATTTTTAAACCGCCGTAACCCTCTTTTTTTAAGGCTTCGTGCACTTTTACGAGGGCTTTGGCCGCCGCCGGGCGCAAAAGACATTCGGGGCAATCGTAAATTTTGGCCTTGGTAAAATTATCCGTGGTGGCGTAGCGAATATCAAGTCGAATATCCGATGCCAGGTCTTTTACGCGGGTAAATTCGTCGGAAATTTTCGCCTTAACCGGAGCAGGGGCGGGTTTAGGAGTCCCTTTTTCGGGTTTAGGCGGCGGCGTTTTTTCCACTTTTTCAACACCAGCGGCCGACTTGGGCGGCGTGGTTTCGGCCGTTTGAGGGGCAGCCTCTAGCGGGTCCGGGGTTATTGTTGGCACCGTGGTATCTGCCGTTGCCGATACCGTGGCGGGCGTGATAGCCGGGCTGCCCGTCTCCGGCGTGGGGGTCGAATTGCAGGCGACGAAAACGAGAAAAAAGGCAAAATAGCGCATAAAATATTCGTTTACAGGTTAACCCCGCGTTTCCAAAACATAAAATCGTCCTGACCCAACTGCATGGCTTTGGTGTCCATTTCCCCCGAAGCCAGGCGAATGACGTATTCCAAAATTTCTTCGCCCATTTCTTCCACGGTTTTTTCACCGGAAATAATGCCGCCGCAATTGATGTCAATAATATCGGGCATTTTTTTGGCCAAAGTATCGTTGGTCGACAGTTTGACCATCGGGCTAATGGGGTTACCCGTTGCCGTGCCCAATCCGGTGGTAAACAACTGAATGGTCGCTCCGGCCCCGGCCATACCCGTGGTGGACAATACATCGTTGCCGGGGGTACACACCAGTTGCAACCCCGAAGTGCGGGCGTAGCCACCGTACCCAATGGCCGCCGTAACGGGCGAAGTACCGCCTTTTTTGGCCGCGCCCGCCGATTTAATCGCGTCGGTGATAAGGCCATCGCGAATATTGCCCGGCGAAGGGTTCATGTCAAATCCCGCCCCGATGGCTTCCGCACGGCGGGCGTATTCGCGGCTGAGGGACACAAAATCGCTGGCCACATTATCCGATACGCAGCGGTTAATCAGTTCTTGTTCCACGCCACAGAGTTCGGGGTATTCGGCCATTAAAATTTTTCCGCCGAGAGCCGCCAGCAAATCGGCGGTGTGCCCCACTGCGGGATTAGCAGAAATACCCGAAAACCCGTCGGAACCGCCGCATTTTACGCCAATATTGAGTTGACTGAGCGGAGCCGGTACCCGGCGAACCTGGTTGATTTGCGCCAACCCCTCAAATGTTTGCAGGGTAGCCGCCGTGAGCATATCGTATTCGGTGGCCCATTTTTGCCGTTCAAACACCAACAATGGTTTGGCAAAATGGGGGTCTTTTTCCAATAACTTTTCGCGAAACAAATTCACCTGCGCGTGTTGGCAGCCCAAACTGAGCACGGTTACGCCCGCCACGTTGGGATTCACGCAATACCCCGCCAGCAGGGCGCACAGGTTCTCCGAGTCGTCGCGGGTTTCGCCGCAGCCGCTTTCGTGGGTTAAAAACTTGATCCCGTCCACGTTGGCGAAAAGGCGTTTGCCCGTTGTTTGGGCCGTTTTTGGGGCAAATGAAAAACCTTCCGTGGTGCCGTTTTTTTCGTAAAAATTCGCCAAATCACGCACCTGATCGCGATAGGTATCGGGCTGGGCGTAACCTAATTCTTTTAAAAAAGCGTCTTTTAAAACGAGAATATTGCGGTTTTCGCAAAAAACCAAAGGAATCACCAACCAAAAGTTGCGCACTCCCACCTGACCGTCGGGACGGTGGTATCCCATAAATGTGCGGTGGCGAAAACGCTCCACATCGGGTGGTGCCCAGTGGTATTCACCCTGCCGCGTACCAAAATTTTCGGCGGCGTGACGCAGGTTATTGGTGGAAATAAGCCCGCCCGAAGGAATTTCGGTGGTGGCTTTTCCCACCAAAACGCCGTACATTCGCACCGCATCGCCGGGTGCAAGGGATTCAATTGCAAATTTATGTTTGGCCCCTACGGCTTCCCGGAGCACAATGGACTGCCCCTGAAAAGCGATGTGTTCGCCCGGTTGCAGATCTTGCAATGCCACCAGCACATTATCGGAAGGGGCAATTTGTAGCACTTTCTTCATGGCGGGCAAAGGTATAATTTTACCGTAAAATTTTTGTTCCCTCCGCAAAATCCTAATTTCGTTTGCATAAATATGACATTAGACGCACACCAACACTTTTGGAAATTTGACCCCATTCGCGACCAATGGATCGACGATTCCATGCAGATACTCCAACGCGATTTTTTGCCCGACGAGTTGACGCGTTTGTACGCCCAAAACAATATTGATGGCTGCGTGGCGGTGCAGGCCGACCAATCGCCCGCCGAAACCCGCTTTTTACTGGACCTGGCGGCGCAATATCCTATTATTAAAGGTGTCGTGGGTTGGGTTGATCTTCGCGCCACCGACCAGGAAGCGCAGTTGGAAGCGTATACCGCGTTTCCGGTGCTGAAAGGGTTCCGGCACATTGTCCAAGGCGAACCGGATGTCAATTTTATGCTTCGCCCCGATTTTCAACGCGGGATCGGGCTATTGGGCCAATACAGTTTCACCTACGATATTTTGATTTTTCCCCACCAAATGGGGGCCGCGCTGGAGTTGGTGCGCGCTTATCCGCAGCAGCGTTTTGTGCTCGATCACCTCGGCAAACCCTATATCAAGGATGGTTTTTACGCCGGATGGGCCACCATGCTGCGCGCTTTGGGGCAATGCGACAACCTCTGGTGCAAGATATCGGGCTTAGTCACCGAAGCCGACTGGCACCATTGGACCGATGCCGATATGGCTCCGTATTTGGACACGGCCTTTGAGGTTTTTGGCCCGCAGCGCCTCATGTACGGCTCCGATTGGCCAGTTTCGCTGCTCGGCGGGGAATACGCACGGGTAAAGGGGATCGTGGATCGGTACCTCAGTCGCTTGTCGGAAACAGAACGTGGTTTGGTGATGGGGGAGGTTTGTGCTGGTTTTTATGGGGTTGGGAAATAAATTAGATTGTACCTTTGCCCATCTGTTAAAAGCAGCATTATCGCATAAAAAATATGGCAAAAAAGCAACCCGCCGCCAAACCGGCCCCTTCAAAGGCAGTTAGCACCCCGCAACCGGAGGTAAAAACCTCGTTTTTTAATGGACTTTTCTGGCGTACGCACTGGATTCCGGCCCTGCTCATGATGCTCGTGTCCGTTAACCTGTACTATGCTTCTACCAAGTTCGGGTACGTGCTCGACGACGAGATGGTGATTTGGAAAAACACCTACGTGCAAGATGGCGTGTCGGGTATCGGGAAAATATTCGGGGCCGACAGTTTTATGGGGTATTTTCAAAAAAAGGAAGACCTGTATAAAGTAGAAGGTGGCCGTTACCGCCCGTTATCGCTGGTGAGTTTTGCCATTGAAACGGAACTTTTTGGCAAAGACAAAGCCGATTTGCCCAAAGAAGCGCCTACCCGGGGCGTACCGACGGTGCAGGGGCGCGGCAATCCGCAAATTAGCCACTGGATTAACGTGCTGTTGTACGGTGCCAACGGGATTTTGTTGTACGCCGTGTTATTGGGGCTTTTCCCGCTTTCCGACGGTAAAAAATGGTATACCAGCGTGGCGTTTTGGGCATCTATGCTTTTTGTTTTTCATCCGCTGCACAGTGAATGCGTAGCCAATATCAAAGGTCGCGACGAAATTATGGCGCTCATGGGCAGTTTGGCTGCTTTGTACGCCACCATGAAATATTTTGACACCCAACAGAAACGCTGGTTGGCTTTTAGCGCCGTTTGGTTTTTATTGGGGCTTTTTGCCAAAGAAAATACCCTGACGTTTATTGCGGTCATTCCTTTAACCGTTTGGTTTTTTGGTCGGGTTCCGGCCAGTCGCGTTGCTACGGCAGCGGCACCGTTGTTGCTGGCGGCATTTATTTTTATCGCCATGCGCTACAATGCCCTCGGTTATATGCTTAGCCACGGGAAAACGAACAATGACCTGATGAACGATTCGTTCCTCGGGATGAACCTGGGCGAACGCACCGCAACGATATTTCTCACGCTGGGCTGGTACATCAAACTGTTGATTTACCCCTCGCCGCTTACCCACGACTACTACCCTTACCACGTTCCCAAGGTCAATTGGTCCGATTGGCGTGCCCTCCTTTCGCTGGCGTTGTACGTGGGCGGCACCGTGTGGGCTTTGCGCACCCTGCGCCAACGCAAGGTTCCGGCCTACGCTATTTTGTTTTTTATGCTTACGCTGAGTATCGTGTCCAACCTGTTTGTATCGGTGGGATCGTTTATGAACGAGCGTTTTGTGTATATGCCTTCGGTGGGGTATTGTATCCTGGTGGCCTGGGCCTTGTTTGAATGGCTGCCCCGTTTTGCCGAAAACAATGCGGCCGTAAAATGGGCGGGTTACGCCGTTTTAGCGCCGGTTTTGGGCTTTTTTGCCTGGAAAACCCTGCAACGCGTACCCGATTGGGAAAATATGTTGACGCTCAATACTTCGGCGGTGATTGCATCGCCCAACAGCGCCCGGGCGCAAAGTTTTTACACTACGGCTTTGTACCAATACACCTATAATACAACAACCGATAAAGAAGAAAAACTCCGACTGGTAGACACGATGGCCGTGCACGCCAAACGCGCGTTGGATATTTACCCCAACTATGGCTCGGCTTGGGCGATGTATTGCAATATTGCATTCGCCCGTTTTGAGCAGGACCGCCAAATGGATCGGTTGTTTAACGAATTAACGTATTGCCTGGAACACAACCCCAGCAATACCCTCATGCGTAACAACATTGATTCTTACATGAAATACCTCGCCACCAGCGGCGGAAATCCGAACAAAATATGCGCTTTTGCTTACCGCATTGGCTACGAGGAATTTTATAAAAAGCGCAAAGACATCAAATCGGCGTTGCAGTTTTTGAACTACGGCGACATGGCCCAATGGCACGATGCGCGCCTGTACGATGCCCTGGTAGAAGTGTACACCGCCGCCGGACAACCGCAAAAAGCCGCCGAAATGAAGGCTAAAGGCGACGCGGCGCGGGCGTATTAGAGCAAGCAAGTACTTTGGTACAATTTTCGCAACAAGAGGGTTAAAACGTTGTTTAAAACTGGCTTGAAATTTTTCATCGGGCGCGTTTTAAAGAAAAAAAATTTGTTTTCTCAAATATCGCCTATATTTGAAGCAAATTCCTATGCTATGTTTCGAAAAATTGTACTCCCAATCGTCGCGGTAATAGCGATCATCAGCACCACCGAGGCGCAAATTGCTCAGGAACCACTGGGTATTATTTATAATTTTGAGACCACGTACAACCTCAAACTGACCACCAATCGCGGTTACGTTTTTGGGATGGAAAAAGGTCGGCTCCGCACGTACGATCGAACGACGTATTACCACTGGAGCATAGGAGAAATTCACAGTCCACGCGAAGTACGCCAAAGTGCGCCGCCGCAAACGCGTTATCGTTCGTTTGTGTATGGCAAACAAAACGCCCTGTACGCACTGCGCGCG
>Ga0075154_10001596_pt1 | contig 15949 bp, 7 predicted proteins | sample JI71714BDNA_FD_70965 | JGI IMG/M metagenome (GOLD analysis project Ga0075154, IMG submission 70965) | Wastewater effluent complex algal communities from Wisconsin, to seasonally profile nutrient transformation and Carbon sequestration -... | ecosystem: Engineered > WWTP > Effluent > Algae... | reverse complement strand
AAGGTCGGAGTGTGAACACATTTCAGGTCAATGTTGACAGATAGCTCTATTAAAAATTATCAGTAGAAGTTAAGAAGTCGCGGTCGAAATATTTTTCAGCACTAAATTACTCAAAAATGAGATGAATAAATAGCTTGGTTTCATAAATGAGACCGCTCTAACAACGGTACAATCAATGTTTTAATCCAAGATCCTGGTGTGGTTCTCTCTGATTTAGTGAACGATGAGACAATTCCTGAACAATTATGCCATGTTGTGATACAGAGAACCGCGTGCTAGAACATGTGTTTAAATAAAAATTCTACTCATGAACTACCATGTTAAAATTTTCCTTGGTGATGATTCATCATTTTGAATTTTGTCCATTAAATTGAGTTATTTTTTAGTTTTTCGCTCTAAGATCACTTTGTTTCTTCCTCTTCTTCTGTCTGTTACTTTCCTTTTTCTTTTCTTTCTTTCCTTATATTGTTTTGGGCACCGCGCGTCATACAACGTTATTTCTTAATACAAAATCGATTTGCTAGATATTTTTGCACATTTTTATTTCATTTTCTTCAACATGTCACGGCAAAAAATGTTTTCAGCATGTCAAAATCAAATATCAGCCGCAGAAAGCATCTCAAGTGGAAGAGATTGGCATGTCACGGCAAAAAATGTTTTCAGCATGTCAAAATCAAATATCAGCCGCAGAAAGCATCTCAAGGGGAAGAGATTGGCATGTACTAATTGTGAAGATGAATCACATATTTTCAAGCCATTAATATTTCCCAAATATCTAGTTGTGAAATTAGACATAACTTCATATGAGGGACACGAATGACTTCGTCTCTAGGCAATAAGATGCGCTTAATTTTGTATGTATGAACTTGACTACTGATGAAAATTAAATAAGTGAGATAGAGTGAAAACAAGACAAATTGAAACTGATAGTTGTTACGGATCGATTCGCGCAGAGGTGCATTATATCAAGGTTTTAAGCATGTTGCGGTTGAAAAGTGGAATTTGTTTCCAGTCTTTTTGGCGAGTCTTTGACACGTCCACTTTCCTTGTCCATTCTTTTGGGATTTTCGTAAAGTCAACCTCGTTTGTTTGATCGTCCTTGTAAGGACCAAACCACATCCAAAATGCCTGATGTAAGAAATCCGCTTGTAACTGATCAACGACAGCCTTGTCCAAATATCCCGCTTCACAACATCGCGCAAACAAGTCTTCAATCGAATGTTTTCTTTCCTCATCATTCACAATATGCTCTTTGCATACACGAAAAAGTTGACGGTATGTAAAGCTATCGGGCTCCATATCCGGTGAACGCTGAATTTCGTCAAGCACAGACAATGCAACATTTAGAATCCTTGATCTGTATTCTTCACTCCTACTTTTAGTATCTTCTTTTGCACAAGCATGTAGAATAGAGTTGTAGGTTTCGATGCTTGCTTTTGGGAAACCTGGTATCGACACGACCCAATTCTGAACTTTGCGTAAAACTCCCAAAGCCCCATTCACATCTCCAGATCTAGCGTAGGCCGATATCACAATATTGAAAAACGAATCATCTAGTTGGACGCTTCGTTCATCGTCTTCTTTGTTGAAACCTTCGGTCACAAACAGATCAACAAGATTGTCTAGCATTTTATTTGCGCGATCAGCTGCTCCTTCCTGATAATGTCGCATCGACCATCCATGTAGAAGATGTGAATAGGTGAACATGTCCGGCCTCATTTTTTTGTCGCCAAGTTCATATTGCTTCGCCATAAATCTTACTATGTCCTCGACTCTTTCCATCGCGTTTACCTCGGCACTATTGACCCAGCACAGTATCAAATGATTGTAGGTCCATCGATTCGGGGACAAGCTTTTATCACCAAACGCTTTCATCCGAGAAATAATAGCTTCAGCTCTATACGGGGCATCAGGGATGTTGTCCTTTGCTAATGCAGATATTATTGTGCTGAATGAAACAGTATCTGGACGACATCCTATATCACCAGTTTGTCTGAATCGTAATTCCATCTCTTGATGCAAATTTTCGACCAGCGTTCCAATGTGACCCTTCTCCCCATTCTTCATAACAGCTGCCATGACACTACTGTATGTGATTTTATCAGGACTTACGTGCAAGTTTCCCTCTGCTTCAAGGCGTTCCATTCGACGCAGTAGCTTTTCAGCCTTTGGTATGGCATCAGAATGATGCATTCTAGAATATGCGCTGATTACAGCATTATACGTTGCTGTGTTGGGTCTGGCGCTATTGACGCCTTCGACGTAAAGCCTTTCCATTCTGTCTAGAAAACTTTCAGCACGGTAGACTGCGTCACGTGACTTGCTTTGAGCCCAAGCAGAAATTATTGTTGTATAACTATAAACATCTGGCTCTATACCGGACCCACTTTGGTACAACTCCTCAAGTCTCCCAAGAAGTTCTTCGGCCTTTAAAATACCACTGTCATCAGACAAATGATCAAAGGTGCAGGTAGGTAGGTTCTTCAGTACAGAGTTGAACAAGTATGTACTGGGCTTCATTTCTTTGTTTCCCTCCAAGTATGACTGCGTCATCCAGTCAAGGTACCATAATGCCCGTTCCATGGCTATCTTGGACATCTCGCCTTTACCTTTATGTTTCTCACACAAACGACACCAAGCAATCAAAACTGTACCCATGGCAATCACGTTGGGTTTTAACGAGACATCTTTTTCTTTTTTGTAACATTCCTCCATCTTTCGGAGAACAGACTCAGCTCTACTGATCCCGTCTGAAGTACCTGACTTGCACAGAGCATTCGATAATGATGCATACGTAAAAACATCGGGCTTTACTCTTTCACGACCTACTGGGTCAGATTGATATAATTTAACCATCTTCTCAAGCACACGCTGAGCTCTTTCACCTGGATCAGTAATTATGTTACAGCGAGAATATGCGGTTATAAGCATATTATACGACATGTTGTTAGGCTTGGAGATGACGTTCCTGCCATGGGCATAATTCTCTTCCATTCTTTCGATGATACGTTCCATTTCAGTAGGAATATTGGACTCGAATACACTTTTTGGTGGTTGCCCTCTGAGACTCTTATTAATACTACTTAATGTACTTGAAAGCGCACTAAGCACTGAGTTATACGTAAATAAATTGGGTCTGTATGCTTCATTTCCTTGCTCGTATAATAGTTCCAACCGGTTTAGTATCGACAAGGAATTTTTTGCCGCTTCTGTGCTTCCGCTCTTGGACCAACCGACTATTACCTGTAGATGTAAGTCAAATGAATTAATATATGTGAACCACCAATAACAATTATTGGGCGAAAAAAGGGATTACCTGAGTACAAGCATTTGCGATCCCAGCGGATTTGTTACTCAAATATTGAAGATTTTGTATATCATCCTCAAGGACGGCGTCCAGCAATTCTGAACATCTTTTGGCTCCACGTAAAACATGTGCACCATGGACATTCGACTTCCCCCACAAGGTTGACCAAGAATGGATATTGGTAAGAATTTGCTTTCTTGTGATGAATGCCAACATAGGTTGACCTACTTTTTTCTGATTACGTCTTTTGAGGGATTTTATTGTTTCTAGCAAGCTACGCGACTCAAGTTCCAGGTGCTCCACCACTTCGTGCAAATTGCTCTTTGTTACAACATTTTTGTCGTGAAACTTATACGAGTACTTGTTATGAGGTTGTGCGGAAGGATTAGAATAAGAATCTTTTTCAGGTGAACTTTTTATGCCATGCTTTGGCGTTGGGTTATTCATATGGGTGATTTCTTCTTTAGTGTACCATGACGAAGCGAAACGAGCGCAATGGTGTGCCAAAAATTTTAATTCCATCCGTGGATGAGAGACATGCAAAACGAAATCTTGTTTCCCAAGGGTTTGTAATTCTACCAAAGCATTTGAAAAGAAATCCCTGTTTCGCGAAGCGTCAAATGAGAAACACGGAATGGAACTCTTGGGTTGCCGAATCACACTTCGTGAGATTTTTGACAAAGATCTACGCATGTTACAAGATATTGAAGCTATCCCACCTCAACTATATCTTCAGAGGTCAAAATCAAGTTTGTGTTTCATTCCGTTTTGGTGAATACCTCACGCGTGTATTTGAGCGTTATCTATCAACAGGAACGAAGTGACTACTGTAGAGGAAATTTTAAATAACATTTATGTTTGTGGGCGTCAAATTTCTATCTATCGTCGATTTTTTTGGATAAAAAATACCCTTTTGTTTAAACGAAATATGATTGGCCAGTACTAAAAAAAGAGCAAAACCATCGTATCCTCAAAGATGGTTAGGTTTTTGATTATCCTCGAATTTAGAACTATCTTCGCTCTTTTTTCACACAAACCGCAAAAGGACCATACGAGTAAACCGTGCTCCAATTGACTAAAGTAAATGATCAACGTTACTCTAAAACACTTGTATTTTAATCCTATAGTAAATGATTAACGTTATCTAAATGATTGAGCTGAAGTTTGCCTACTAAGGTAAAGCATTATTGAGGTACAAGCGAATGCTAAAAGCTCTAGATTAGAACGTGGAGTATTGAGAGTGCTTTGGCTTGAGGGAATTGGTTGAGTCGAAGTAAAGCTAATAAATCGTCTTGCTTAAAATTAAGAAGTTGTTCTAAAAAGTTAGTTATGTATATTTAGGCAACTAAGCTTGTTAAAGACCAGCTAATCCTTTTGTCTCTTTGCTGCATTGTTGTCTTGTTGGGTTCTTCTCTTGGCGTTGCTTTCCTCAAGCAGATTTGCATTTGGTGAGGCGCTGTTTGCTCCAGTCTTGAACATTATATTTGTTGATTCCTGCTTTTCATCTCCCAGGACTGCCAGTTCCTTCAAAGAATTGTCTGCAAACCTTCCATCATCCACATGGTGATACAACACATTCACACCAAATGAATTTGCAAATTTTTGGAATCCCATTTTTGCTCTAATTAACTCTGCACTTGTATTGTCTTCTTTAGGGAAAACAAATGACAAATCACTGAAGTGCTCAATGAAAACAGTAGCTACTCTGTACCCTTTGATAGTCAGTGATCCTTTGATATGTGCAACAACCCTGCTGTTGATGATTCGAAAGTGTCCACTAAACACATTGTCCCATTTCAGTGGTTTCTTTTAGCTTACTGTTGCCTTTTTGTTCCTCCAAGGTTTTCTTGTAGCTTTGCTATATGCGCAAGTTAGACGAAAAGTGACATCTGTTGAGTTTAACCTTTTTGGCAATCTACACTGTAATGCCATGAATTTGCTTTTGGGAATGACATGTGATTCAACTTCAGGTGCCAATGCCATAAATCTCTTTGTAGTTTGTCATCTTTCTGTATGTGCTGTGATTCTTCCATTTTATGTGCGCTTTCATCAAGTTGAAGGGTGTTATTGGCTCTATGTCCTCGTCGGTTTGATTCTCTATGTATGACTTAGGTTTCTCAATATCTCGCCATTTATCATTTGACTGTCCAACTTGAGAGCTCATAGCAATAGTAATTTTTTTGTATTTTTGGTATGAAGGGATAGTTCTTATGAACCCGCAGTTGCTGTCTTTATCCATGGTTATTTGTTCGAAAATTTCCACCTTCCCAATCAAGTATCATTTTGTTGTGTTTGATCATACAATATATGCCATCTGGGTCTCCATTTTGTTGTCCCCTATGTTGGGGTGATAACAGGTGGTAGGGTGCTTCTGGGGCCAGTAGTGTGTTAGGTATCAGAATATCATGCATATACTGTGATCTTCTTCCATTCGGAACTTCAAAGTACCCTTGTGTTTAATTTTGGTGGACCTGTTGAAACCTTGAATTGTTACATTGCACTTCTGTAATATTCCTATGAAGTCTTGTTTGCTTTTCAAAATGCTGACTGAGCAGCAGCATCTATTGCAATGGGATTATTTCTTGTTCCCAATGTTCTTTTTTGATTTTCTTTTTTTGAAGACTATTGTGTTCATGGCATTCACTTTTATTGCTTTAGATGTGTAGTGAATCCTTGGTTTTAGGTTACGAATTCCATTTCTCTAGTGGATTTTGAAGTAATATTTATTTCTCCCTTTTCTTTTGTTCGAACTTCTATTGTTTGATTTTACCTTTGATTTGGAAATTCGATCGATCTTTGATTCTTAATATAATTGCTCTAGTCAATGTTGACATTAGTGAATTGATGTAAATATAGATGATAAAATGATAGCTAACATTTATCTACTATCAGTAACGTAGACTGCCAATATTTTCCTGAACCAAAGACTTAGGAGTCATTCAACCAATTCATCATCATCCTCCATAGCCGATAGTGCTTGTTTTAGTTGTAGTTTATTTCCTTCTTCTTTTTGTTGGTGTTGTCTTCTTTAGGATTTTCCAATTTACAATCTCTTGCCTTGTGAGGTTTACACATTTTGTGCTTAGTGCACCAATGGTATGTTTTCCCATTCCTGTCTTTGGTATCCATAACATCATTGGGAGCCTCTTTTTTACATTCGAATTTTTCCTTGAATTTTTTATTCTTTTCAGATTTCTTCTTATTGGTAATGGACTCTTGTTTTGCTGTCAGCGCCAGTATTTCCGTCTGCTCCTTCGATGGTGCATTCCATTCTCCAGATTGTACGAGAGACTTGAATTTGTTCTCTGCCATAGTAATCAGATCATCTTCTTGTACGTCTTGACCTTATTTTTAATCATTCCTCTTTTGTTTGTTGTAAGTTGCAAATTACTTGCCTGGAGCCTTTGAACAGTTTCACCATCACATCGCTTGATGATTCACCTCTGGCTATCAGGACGTCCAGTTGAAGTCTTACAAATTCATTTAAAGTTGTTACATTTTTATCCACACTTGTCATATTTGTTTCTACACTTGTAATATAATTGTTAGCTCAGATAAAGTTCTTCGGATGTAGGATACTGTGGACCTTGAGTCATTCGTCGCCCTCAAGATTAGGATCCTCAAATACAATGGCCTATCTTGTACCATTTCACTTTGATCTATTCTTGACTTCTACTTCATAAGTCTCTCCACTAGTCACAAATTTCATTCCACATTCATTGAAAATAGAAGCTTGGATACAAGTAAGCATTTGGGTAGACATCTGTGATTGCTTCTTGATCACTAGCTCTCTGTTTTGGTCAAGTTTTAGACACCCCTGAGCTGCCTTCTTGCAATCAGAGATCGAGATAGTGCTGTATTGTGTCAATAGGTCTCAGCCATCCACTTTGGTTATAGTTTTCCAGCCTGCCATATTAACTCTTTAGGCCAACCTCTCTAGAAAGATCTTCAGGTTTTGAAGACCTCCATCGAAAATGTTGTCACTTAGATTTTTGGTGGATTCAGTCCACTGTTTGAGTCCCTGTGTCATCAAGTAGTCGATGGATTGATCAGATGTCAATCCTGGTGTAAACGCAAAATTTGTTACATTTTAGGTTTTCAATAATTTTCTTATTAATTTGCCTTGTGCAGAGGAAGCATGTGGGAGTTGGTTTAGTCACAAAAAAGCTAATAAATCAATTTGCTTAAAATAAAGAAGTTGTTCTAAAAAGTGAGTTATATATATATATTTAGGCAGCTAAGCATGTTAAAGACCAGCTAATCCTTTTGTTGTTGCTGCATTGTTGCCTTGTTGGGTTCTTCTTTTGGTGTTGCTTTCCTCAAGCCGATTTGAATTTGGTGAGGCGCTGTTTGCTCCAGTCTTGAACCTCACCTTCATTGATTCCCACTTCTCATCTCCCAGGACTGCCAGTTCCTTCAACACAGGGATTCGGCCACCATTATTCATTTCCACATGGTGCTTTTGTGCCTTGACACCACGCCACTTGTCTTGCTAGAATTATATTCCCAACCTTAGACGGATGCACCCTGGTCCTAGGACCTGTTCAGAGATAACCATAGAATGCACATTTAGAGTTGCAATTGTTTTTCATATTATTTAGTCTAATTAAGTTGCTCTTTTCAAGATTTTAGGCATTTTTTTGGGGTGGATTCGTGCTTGTAACGATGTAGTCAAAGTTGCGCAGATCTGATTGGCTAATCCGGAAGTTTCCAAAAATTTTAAAAATAAGAAATACAATGGAACTTTGACAACCACTATTATATTTATCACTTTTGATAGAAACTTGGATCAAAAGGAATCGGATGAAGATAGGTTGGATTTATTTAATTTCTCAATCCGGACTGTAAAAATAGTTTGATCTGTCTGGAAAAAGGTTTGATGATCATGAAAAAAAGGTTTGATGATCTACACTTGAACAAGATAATACAAATTAACCACCCTTTCAATTTACCTCTAGAATAGAAATAAATGCTATCACCACTTGTAGCGTGGAAAACGGCAGTTACTTAAGATGTAAATTACTACCGGTAGTTCGATTCAAAAAATATGAATTTTGCCTATGCATCGTCTAAGAGTTACATATCGTCAGTCTTGGACTAACAACTTTCGCTTCTTGCCAGATTCTGCCCCTTCCTGATCGCTGTCTGGATCTCTACTCTTTTTGCGCGATGTAGGAATAAGTTCTTCATCACTTTCTTCGTCTGTACTTTCCCCAAATAGATTCTTTGACTCAACCTTTTCATTTTCAGAAACCTCTCCGTCTTCCTGTGTTTTCACAACCGGCTGCTTATCAGGGGGGCCATCATCGTCAGAGTCTGATGAATCGTCAAATAAATGGTCAGCTGCGTTGGGTTCAGTCTCTTCGATCATATCATCATCCACTATGAACGCCTGTGGATTGGAGCCTCCTTTGTTCTTTTTGGATTTTTTCTCTGAGACGAGTTCTTTTTGTCTGTTTTCTACTTCCCATCCTTGGAGGAGATTGGATACTTTGTCCATTTTAAGCCTCGCCTGCAACAACCCAAAAGACAACTCATGAGTTATTGTACTGAAATCTGAATTAAATCACATTCCAATATGTACTTACCTTTCTTTCGCGAAGTGCTTCTTCTTTGGCTTTTCGCTCTTTTTCTTCCTGCGCTTTTAGTTCGCGTGCAATTTTTCGTTCCTCCGCTTCAAGCCTCTGTAGTTCTCGGGCTTCGTTCGCCTCTGCTTCTTTCTTTAATTCCTCTTTCAGATGATTTTCTGCCGTTTGAATGTTGGCTTGGCACTGCGCAATGAAGGTTGCAAGCATGGCCTTTCCAATAGGTACTTTTTTGTTTTCGTTTTTCCACTTCAACATTTGTTGCACAGTTTGCAAACTCTCGTTGAGACCATCCAGTGAATTTTGGACTTCAGCCGACGTTCGAGGTATATTTCGGGCCAGTTTCTGAAGTACGCAGTTAGCCGCAACGAGCCTAGACATACACCAATCATATTTCAAGGTCATGTTATCCTTTTGAATAACCATCGCTTTTCCTATGTATTCAATACATTTTGCATATCTCTCATCTGCAGGAGCTGCCTTGGCATTGTTGAAAAGTTCAGTTTGCCTAGCCCAATCGAAGTATGCAAATGCTATGTAGAGCAACACTTCAGCTTCCTCTTTATTAGCGTATTTGCCTAGTCCTGTTCGGGTCGTCTTGCTCATGTAGTTATTATACATTTGCAAAGCTTCAGGATACCTCTTTAGAGCAAGGTAAATATGTCCCAAGTTGAGTAGAGTATCTGGTATAGAGTCATCACTGACTTCTCTCACTCGGTTGAAAATATCCTTGGCATTGTTCAAGTCGCCCTTTTCAGCAAGGATCGTACCAATACCATTGGCAGCGAAAAAATTCGCCTTGTCAAGTTTAAGGACTCGGCGATAAAAGTCGGCTGCATAATTTAGATGCTTTTCATACCTGCCAGGAGTACTATTCAAATTGCTGAAATAAATATTTCCTAGACTCAAAATGCTGTATGCCTCTACGTTGGAATTTTTCATGCTGAGTAATTTATCAAACAATGATTGTGCAGGAGACCAATCGTTAAGGGAGAGGTGGAGATTCCCAACCAAAGTTAACACTTCGGCATGCTGAGGAGCAACCTTTACTGCACCTTTGAGCCATTCGCTACAATCTTCAAGAAGACCGCTGTCACGAGCTATGCACGCAAGACGTAAGTAACAGTTAACGTATGAAGGATGCCTTTCCAAAATTGCTTTGTGGAGCTCTACTGCGGCTATGCTCCGACCTGCGTCTTCGTGGAGTCGTGCAATGTTGAAAGCAATCGTGACTGCTACAGGATATTTGAGCAAAGGTGTTGGCTTCCTGATGAGGACAGGGAGTTCATTCTTTTCTTCATCTCGTGTCGAATCATTCGCATCGCCATTCTCGTAGAATGAAGAAGGTTGAAAAACCTCACGTAACCGCAGATGCAGAACATCGTCTCGACGAATCAGTTCTTCTATCTCACACGAGAAATCATCGGTCAATTTTATATGATCCCCAGTTTTCAAGTTTGAAATCAAATCTTCTTTTGGATCCAACACTCTTAATATCGCAGTGCCTTCAGGTTCTAGTGGTTTCGCAATTTTTATGCCGGTGTCGTGGAAGTTCCAGAAAGATGTATATGATTCTTTGGATATTGGACGATTGAAAGTATTTTCGGTTCCCGAGCCACTGACTTCATGTGCAGAGTGCTTAACAGAAAGCACAGACATGGCCTTCTCGTACATCTTAAGCGCATCATCGAACTGTCCAGTTTCTTGATGTATAGCTCCCATGTTTGTCCAGACATGAGGAGGTACAGCGTCTAAAAGGGGCCCATCGTCATCGCCTTGCCCTCGTTGCGCTTCCATCATTTCCACGGCCTTTTGGTAACGCTCTAGTGCTTGACTATATTCTTGCTTATTTGTCTGGAAAACTAACGCCTGCAGCAAGACAAAATCAACATTTAGCGGATCGAGCTCTGTTGCTTTCTTGAGATTTCCCAGAGCTTCTTTACGGTCATAGGTATTCGAAAGGTGTACTTGCAATAAACCCAAAATCGCATGAGCTTCCGTAGCCTGAGGGCTTTGTTCGATCACCATCTTGAGATTAGTAGCAGCTTTATCATACTGAGCGAGTGAAATTTGGCATTGAGCAAGACCCCAGCGAGAGGGAGTAAAGTTCGGCGCTAAAGTGGTCGACCGTAGATAAAATTTAGAAGCCTCTTCAAGATCACCCTTGACATGCATTACACGAGCCCGATGAAACAATGACTCGGCCTGAATAGCAGGTACTCCTGTGGATGTGTAAGCAGACTTAGCCATGTCATCAACACGGTCATAGTCCTTCTTCCAGAGTCTCAAGTTGTCCATTGAGTCCATCGGCCATGCTTCACGAAGAGGAATCTTGGTCGTACCTCCTCCTATGACTTCATCTTGTTCTGAACTTAGTGCAACTGCTGTTTCAAAGTCTGGTCCGATTCTTACACGCTCTCCGGGGTCCAAATTTAACGGTACATTGCTCTCCATAAACTTCTCGCCCCGCTTCACAGTTACTTTTACTCCACTCACTGAGTCCCATTTCCAGAAGTAATGATCTGCCAAATGGTTCTGCACCATGGCGTTGTTTCTATCCATCAAATTGGCCATGCTTAGTAACTTGATGGCATGTTCCTGCTTCTCCAAATACTCTGGATCTGATACATCAAGAGCAGCCAAAGTCAGTATGGCGACGGACGCCATAGCTTCGACGTTTTGAGGGTCTAATGTATGGGCTCTTGTGAATGCGGCCTTGGCTCGATCGACCTGTGATAGGAATTCAGAGGGAATATAAAGATTTATTTTAGACGAGAGAGACAGAGACAAGGTAATTTTTGTACCTTGTAATTACTTACTTGCCCGAGCTTATAGCAACACATTCCAAAACCAACGCGTACGCTTGCGCCACTTTGCTTGGGATAGAGTTGAATAGCATTTCCATACAACGCCAGGGCATCGCGATATTTGCCTTCTGCATATTCAACAGCTGCCATGCCAAGTAAAGCAGGAAGAACCGGTCCAATGTGTTTGAGAGTAGTTTCAAAGAAATATCGCGCTTGGTCCAGTTTATGATTGAGTACGTTTAGCATGCCCTTCCCAACCCATGTCATAGGATACAATTGATCCAAACGAGTAGCGGCGGTGAACCTGTCTTCAGCCAACGTTTTCCACTCCTGAACCTCTGAAGAAGGACCTACATCTCCATTCAATGGTGCGACTCCCAAAGCCAGGTCATTTGGCTTGCCTGCAGATGACTTCTTGCCACTCTTGTCATCTGATGAGCTGCCTGAAGTGGCAGCAGTCCATAGACTTCCCTTGATCTGAGACAAGTGCGCTATGCCCATACTTGCGAGCAAACGAACCCGATCATTGCGATCCCCACTCAGAGTTTGTTCTTGGCTGCATGCTTCCTGGAGAACACGTAGGCCTTCCCGACTTTTATAGTGCTGATAGAACAATAGTGCCGCATCGGTCCAAGTGCTAATGGGAGCCGATTCTTCTTGCATGACTTGTATGAGAGTGGATGCTGGAATAGTGTTTTCTGTGCCAGTTGCAGCGATTTCCTCAGGAAATATTTCGATATACAAATCATTTCTGCCATCACTGCTGTTTGACGTAGCATTCGAAGTAATGGGGATGATCAGGGGTTGTGGCTCATCCCAAAAATCATCATTAGTGTTTGCATCTAGCGCAGTCTTGGTAGAATTTGGGCCGCGTGTGTCGGTTGCTTCGGCTATATTATCATTGCTTGGAGTTGTTTCATCCACATCATCGTATAAAGCATCAAACCTACTGGAAGAATATGATGCCATGGTCCCGGATATCCAAATAAGCTCTAAGTCAAGCTTGATTTAAATAATTCGATTTCGTTCTTAAGACATGCGCTGATAATATGTACTTGATACGCTGTTTATGTACTATGGATAGGTTTAAATTGTTGGGTGGTTATTTAAATAAAAACACCGACCGTCAGAGTAGATAGCAGTTCATGGATGGACTAAATGAGATTTAGATTACAAGCCAGACTGGGGGTTTGTTAAGTCGAACTTACTTGTGAGACTACCGTAGATCATAAACTAGGACGTCAACATCCTGATGGTGTTCTGCTCCAAAGTTTCGTGCCGCTACAGTAGCATTATGTATTATGCTATCTGTACTTACTAGTGTACTAGTTGTTATTTATGAATAAGATTGAATAAATAAATAAATATATTCAATCAATCTCGATATAAATCAGTACTTCAAAAATGTATCATGAAGCTTGAAACTGCTATCGATGACATACTACGAGCATCTTGATCTTATTTTAAGCAAATTTGGATTCAATTATTCAGGAAACGTTGAGTTAGTTTTATGTTAAGCTGAAACAACTAACGACGATTGATCTGGGGTGTTCAGTCATCTCAAAAGAATGGCAAATTTGAAGATGGACAAGAAAATGAAGTATCTACATGATCTTATAGCAATGGGAGAGCTTCTTAAAGCGCTGACAATCTCATCGACACTAACAGATGAAGAGTTAGATTTGCAGAATCGCATGGGAACGAACCGGCAGTCTCCAGTTGGAAACACATTGTTGGAAAATGATTTATCAATAGATCCAGTGGTTGTGGCATCCCCATCAGTTCGACTGCGACTTCCATTATTGCTGCGATACTTATCTTCGTTGCAGCAGAGTCCCTACACAATCTCCTCAACGATACCAACTAAATTTAAAAAAACTGCCGAGAAAGATGAAGGAGAGTTAGAAGAAGAATTACATACTCGTCAGATACAGGCAACTGTTGACTCACTCGAATGCGTTGCAGCAACACATCCATCTGCAGAAGAAATGGAAGTTCTAGTTTCTTTCTTGGTGCCGAAAATTTCTAAACGCCTCTTTAACTTCTCGGCCTCATCGTCGACGATTGATACTCCATTATCCTCAAATCTACCAGCTTCTCTTCCAAGCAGTGCGAAGAAAAATGCTCAGTCTGGAACTAAACAAAATCTTTTACTTAGACGTATAACGCCAAGCCACCCCTTCAATACTCCGGACGAAGCCGTCTGGCGTGGAGCCTGGGACAAAAGACCCCTCAGAAAGGCTCTAACGGCCCTCTATGGCACCGCCTCTAAAGATTTAGAAAGCACCAACCAACAACTCGATCCCGAAGAAGATTTGCTAGAAGTTGACATAGATATAACCGACCATTATGGAGACCAACAAGAAGATGTAGTTCATATAACTGGCAACAAGAAAAAGAAACGTTCGCTATCACCCCTAACAAGTAAAGTGGGAAACACTCGCCGGAGGACTATCAACAGTGGTTCATCTCGATCCATGCTACAAGACTCACAGGAGTCGAATGCGGTTAAGGCTATGTCTGAACTCATTACTCTATTACTAGCTTCCTTGGATACATACATGTCGCCTAGATTTCAAATGGAATCTTTTAGAGATCAAATTATGAATTTCAGAGAAGAATGTTCAACACGAGACAAAATTAAGCTGCTTCGACACATATCTTCTGTAATCATTCCAGTCAAACCGGATTCTTTGTGGATGGAATATTCTTCAAATGTGGGCGGGAGCGCCGCAAGCGGTGCTACTGACCTCGCCGCTGTACTCACTGCATTCATGCACAATTGTCCTGTTTTCCGGCATGTTCATGTCGCGGTAAGTTGTAAGAATATCTGATCTTTCTTCACCCAACTATTACTTACAATGCGCCTGTTTCAGAATGCTGTCTGTCGCACTGGCATTACTCGTGTGCAATACATCAACGTTCGCATGGCGGCTAACTGCCCGGCAGCATCTCACTCCATCATTCGCGGATGCGTTGATGCTTACTTGCAGGCGAACAAGGCAATAAACTTGGCTTCTGCTCTCCTCCAGGGACTTAAAGATGCCTCAGCTATCTGGGGAAAGCCCAGCACCTCGACTCTATCCACTATTAGGAATTCAGACAAAACCAAGTCTCCAGACCGAGAAGATGGCGGTGTCGAAGATCATTCAGATGGTCATCAGAAGGAGCTCGAGGATATTATCTCACAGTGTCGCGGTATTTGTGTTGCATCGTATCTCTCTATAATACAGATTGCAGAGTTGTCTCATCGTGAAGCCTCAACCGCTATTCGTGCGGTTGAACAAGTGTACAATAGCACCAACGGAATCATGCTAGACATTTTGTTGGAGCTATATATGACCCATGACTCGCATTCCGCAGTTCGCTTGATTTTGAAAGAGTTGCGAAAGCCGATCGGTAAAAACAGTGCTGAAATCAATTCAGAAGTAACTTGTTTTAAAAATTCATCCGAAAGCCAAAATATGGACGAAGCCAAGCACCCCTCTCCTGCTATTGAAACAAAAAAACGTACTCGGAGAGTGAGAAAAGCGCCTGATCGCGCTTTGTTCAATCCTGTCAAAGTCATCTCTAATACGTTGAAAGACTTATTGAAGGAAAATGAAGAACTTTGTTCGCTAGTGCGTTCATTTTTCTTGAATTTGTTCGCCCGTCTCAAATTAGATAAATCCAAGCCTACATGCTTGGAGAATACTTATTTGGGCGCTGACTATTTTTTCTCTTGTAGCCTACAGGCACTTGCAAATATAATACTTCACACCGGAATACGTCTTGAACCTACTAGCCACGAAACTACATTCGTCACCGAGCTTTTGGTTTCGACTCGGAGTATTTTGGATCTAACGCGATTTTTGAACAAACGGGAAACCGATAGAAACGCAGGAGTGTTTTGTGATTCTCTTCTGACTAATTACGCGGCAGCGTTCATCGTGTTGTGCACAAAATCCCTAGCTATTGGGCATACAATAAATTCTGTGCATGGCATGGAAGAATCCAACTTAAAATTCATCCAGGAAGTTTTTACAGAATTATTATTTCTCGGTCCAATGTTACAGCGTGAGTTTGGTTCTTTCATAGCAGGGATTGCTAGATGTATATTGTCTCGGAATGGGCTTGGATTTAAACGTATTGTCCTTGACACATTGCGTTTCGTTGGTGAGGGATCATCGGCTCTTGATGACGCCTTCATGAACACTTGCCTCTGGATGCATAACATACTCGCTCACGATTTTCTCAAGCAAACAACCACC
>Ga0075154_10001595_pt1 | contig 15952 bp, 7 predicted proteins | sample JI71714BDNA_FD_70965 | JGI IMG/M metagenome (GOLD analysis project Ga0075154, IMG submission 70965) | Wastewater effluent complex algal communities from Wisconsin, to seasonally profile nutrient transformation and Carbon sequestration -... | ecosystem: Engineered > WWTP > Effluent > Algae... | reverse complement strand
CAAATTTTTGATGATGGGAGTAATGGATTTGTCAATATTGTTTCAAACGGAGGGACTAACAAGCAAGTTGGGATCCGCTTATCTCCATGGTCGGGTAATTTGGATGCAAGCTCAATTATTGCTCAAGATATTGCAGGTAGTGCTCATTTATTATTTTCGACTTCTGGAAGTGAAAGAATACGCATTACATCAGCTGGCAATGTGGGTATCAGAAACACCAATCCAAGTTACGCATTGGATGTAACTGGTCGCTCAAGATTCCGTAGTGGGGGCTTGTCCTCCACTCTTTCAGCAGGTTTTTGGTTGACAAATAGTGCCAATACAGCTGATCGAGCTTTTCTAGGGATGAGTTCGGATACGTTGGTTGGTTTCTTCGGCCAAGGTTTTGGTGCTTTTGGTTTATATATGAACGTGAACAATGGGAATGTCGGAATCGGTACCTCTGTTCCAACATCTTTACCTACAGAAAAGCTTGATGTGGCTGGAAATATTCGTTTTTCAGGTGCTTTGATGCCAAATAATCTACCGGGAACCGCCGGGCAAGTCCTCACATCCGCTGGAGCCAATACCGCTCCTACCTGGACGAGTCCAGCTACCTACACGGGTTCTACCTCAGTAACGCTCAGTGGTAACAGCTTCCAACGCGCTGCTTTAACAGGAGATGCGATAGCAGCAGTGAATGCGAATGCCGTAACGGTAACAGGTCTTCAAGGCCGCGCTGTATCAGCGACTGCTCCAACGTCGGGTCAGTCTTTGGCTTGGAACGGCACGGCGTGGGCACCCACAACCATCACCACTACGGCGCAAAACATTTACAATACTGATGGGACATTGACGGGGAACCGGGTGGTGACCATGGGAGCGAATAATTTAGTGTATAGCGCAACCACAGGCAAAATCAATATAGGGAATAGCTTGGGTGTTTCCAAATTAAATGTTTCACATGATTTGTTGGCAACACCAACGGTCAATGCCACTGCCTCAGTACTCACTTTAGAGCGTCCAGACAGTCCAGGCGTTAAAAATAATAATGTTGCTCGTTTTAATCTAGGGAGTTATGGTACCAGTGTAAATGCGGAAAGTCGAATGGACTTAGCCATGACAAATGGGTTTACCAACGTTCCAGATGTTAACGTAATGACCTGGTTGGGTAATGGAAATGTTGGGATTGGTACAACGGCTCCAAGTGCACCGTTGCAGTTTGGAAATTCAACAACCAAAAAGAAGTTGGTATTATTTGATAATTTGAATAACGACCATCAGTTTTATGGTTTTGGAGTTACGGCAAATTCGTTTCATTACCAACTCAGTAGCGTCAACGACAGCCATATCTTTTTCGCTGGGTCGAGCCCAACTGAATCAAATGAGCTGATGCGGATTCGGGGAAATGGCAATGTAGGTATTGGTACCGGGTCTCCTTCGACGCAATTGCACACCACGGGCGGAGTACGTTTTCAGGGGTTGACAGGAACGGGGACGCGCATGGTGGTGGCTGATCTGAATGGTGTTCTAAGCACGCAGGATGTTCCGGTTTCGACAGTTTACACGGGTTCTACCTCAGTAACGCTCAGTGGTAACAGCTTCCAACGCGCTGCCTTAACGGGCGATGCAACAGCAGCGGCGAATGCCAATGCGGTGACGGTGACGGGTCTTCAAGGCCGCGCTGTATCGGCTACTGCACCAACTTCAGGCCAATCTTTAGCATGGAACGGAACGGCGTGGGCTCCCACGACGATCACCACCACCGCACAAAACATTTACAACACAGATGGAACCTTAACAGGGAACCGGGTGGTGACGCAAGGATCTAACTCCCTGACGTTTACCGGAACAGGTAATACGATTTTGAATTCGGGAAATGTTGGGATTAGAACTTCAAGTCCTGCCTATCAGCTCTCGTTAGGAGGAAATCTTGCCGATACTAAGTTAGCGCTGTGGGAAGGGGGAGCTGGAACAAGCTATGGGTTGGGTGTTCGAACCGATCAGTTTAGATTAAACTTGGGCTCTCCCTTTGCCCGTTTTTCATTTTTAAATGGAGAAGTTGGTACCGAGGTCATGACGTTGACAGGCTCGGGTAGATTGGGGATTGGAAATACGAGTCCAAGTTACGCATTGGATGTTACAGGCCGTTCACGATTCCGTAGTGGAGGTGGATCCGCTGGTTTTTGGCTAACAAATTTAGCGAACACGGCTGATCGAGCTTTTCTAGGAATGAGTTCGGATACGTTGGTTGGTTTCTTTGGCCAAGGGTTTGGCGCTTTTGGTTTGTATATGAATGTGAACAATGGGAACGTTGGAATCGGTACCTCCGTTCCAACATCTTTACCTACAGAAAAGCTTGATGTGGCTGGAAATATTCGTTTTTCAGGGGCATTGATGCCAAATAATTTACCAGGAACTGCAGGGCAAGTCCTGACATCAGCAGGAGCCAATGCCGCACCCACTTGGACAACTCCAGCTACCTACACGGGTTCTACCTCAGTAACGCTCAGTGGCAACAGCTTTCAACGCGCTGCCTTAACGGGCGATGCGACAGCAGCAGCGAATGCCAATGCCGTAACGGTAACAGGTCTTCAAGGCCGCGCTGTATCAGCGACTGCTCCAACGTCGGGTCAGTCTTTAGCTTGGAACGGAACAGCATGGGCACCCACGACGATCACCACCACCGCACAAAACATTTACAACACAGATGGAACCTTGACAGGGAACCGGGTGGTGACGATGGGAGCGAATAACTTAGTGTACAGTGCGACTACGGGCAAAATCAATATAGGGAATAGCTTGGGGGTTTCCAAGCTAAATGTTTCACATGATTTGGCCGCTACAGCGACAGTGAACGCTGCTGCATCAGTATTGACTTTAGAGCGACCAGATGGTCCCGGTATAAAACATAATAATGTAGCTCGATATAATTTAGGGAGCTACGGGACGGGTGTCAATGCACAAACACGTCTTGACCTAACCATGACAAATGGGTTTACCAACTCGCCAGATGCTAATGTAATGACATGGCTTGCCAATGGGAATGTGGGTATTGGGTTGACTAGTCCAAATTACCAGTTTTCATTAGGTAATAATATAGCAAACACTAAATTAGCTTTGTTTGATAATGGGGCTGGAACTAGCTATGGATTGGGTGTACAATCCGATCAGTTTAGACTTAATCTGGGTTCTACCTTTGCACGCTTCTCATTTTTAAATGGCGAGACTGGAACCGAAGTCATGACGTTGACAGGATCGGGTAGATTAGGTATCGGAAATACATCCCCTTCTTTTGCACTAGATGTAACCGGCCGCTCAAGAATTCGCAGTGGCGGAGGTTCCGCGGGATTGTGGTTGTCTAATAATGCAAACACGGCGGATATAGCATTTATCGGAATGAATGGTGACGATGCAGTTGGATTTTTTGGACAAGGGGCAGGTGGGTTTGGAATAAACATGAATGTCAATACAGGTAATGTCGGTTTGGGGACCGCCACCCCAACACAACAACTTCATACCACAGGAGGGGTTCGATTCCAAGGTCTAACGGGTACCGGCACAAGACTAGTAGTAGCGGATGCAAATGGAGTATTGTCAACACAAGCTCAGCCTGCTGCTGATAACGGTTTAACTCTGGAAGGATCAACAACCGTTTTAGGGGGAATTTTGAATCGAAATACCACTATTTCGACTTCTGGATTTGATATGACTTTTGGAGGTTCTGGATCATTTGGTTTCGGGATTAATACATGGTCCAATACAAAGTTTAGAGTAAACGGAGGTGTGGCAATTCAAGGAGGAGATGGTGACTCATTCCCACAGGATGGAACTTACATTAACTGGAACAACAGTTCCTTAGTCGGAGGGGTCGGGGGCTTAGGTTATTCAGGTTTCGTCAATCATAAAGGTGTTGGCCCTGGAGGTTTTATTTGGTCCTTGACATCTGGATCAGGAGCTACGGTTAATGAGGTGATGAGAATCAACAATTTGGGCAATGTGGGAATTGGTGTTTCTGATCCAGACCAAAGATTAGATGTGAATGGTAATGGTCAATTTCAAGGTGAACTTTATGTTGGAAGTGGCGTTAGTGCGGCAAATGTCAATTTACAAGTAAATGGATCTATCTATGCTAACGGTAGGGGTACATCAAATGGAGCGGGTACTTACTTGGTTTGGAATAACAACACAATACAGGGCGGCAGTGGCTTAGGAGTGACCGGATTTGTAAATCATCAAGGTACCGGATTAGGAGGATTCGTTTTTACTAGAACAAATGACAATACAAACTTTGCAGAATTGATGCGTATACGCGGTGATGGAAATGTTGGTATTGGTATTACAAATCCTCTCAACATCCTCCACATCAACGGCCAAGGACGTGCTACCAACTCGGCATGGGCAACCACCTCCGACATGCGAATCAAGGAAAATATTGTGAATTATACCAAAGGGCTTAACGAACTCATGCAGATTCGTCCCGTGGAATATAACTTCAAAGCGAATGTGGAAAACATGAGTACCGAAGAAAAAGCCAAACGCCGCGTGGGGATCTTAGCCCAAGAAATTGAACAAGTGCTTCCTAACACCGTCACAAAAGTCAAAGAAAATGGCTTGGAAGATCAGCGCGTGTTTAGTTCAGATGAATTACTCTATTTGTTGATTAATTCGGTGAAGGAGTTGAAAAAAACAGTTGATGAGCAAGCTAAGCGCATCATAGAGCTGGAGAAAAGATAATCGTTGAGGAGGAGGAAGGCAGATGTTCTTTTCTCCTCCTTCGGTTTAAGTTTATGTGATTTTACTTTATTTTGGTATGAAAAAAATAAACTTTTTTTTAATAATTAATTTTTTCTTCAATTTAATAGGTTTCTCCCAAATTGGAATGAAATTGGGTACCCAGATCGGCACCAAAGCGCCGAGTGCGATTTTGGATTTATCGGGTACCACCAACCAAGGCCTCTTGATCCCCAGGATCAATTTATTGGCCACAAATAATTATGCTCCGCTCACCGGGACGCCGCTCGCAGGTATGTTGGTGTACAACCAAGCCACCGCCGGCACGTCGCCAAACAATGTCACCCCCGGTTTTTACTACCATAACGGGACAGTATGGGTGCGGGTTGGTGAAGATCAATCGTTTACTTCACAAAACATTTATAATACCAACGGAACCTTGACGGGAAACCGGGTGGTAACGCAAGGATCTAATTCCCTGACTTTCACCGGAACCGGAAATACGATTTTGAATTCGGGTAATGTGGGGATTGGTACATCAACGCCTACACATCGGTTGAGTTTAGATGCTGGAGCTGGGCCAGCTGGTTTCAATATGGTGAATACCTCCGGAGAGTTTAGAGTTGGCGTATCAGCAGGGCCCACAAACTTTGGTATTTCTGCGGGTAATGTGATGATTCAGAACAGGTCTAACAGCGGTTTGGCGTTTGGAACCAACGGAGATAGTACCCGAATGTACATCAATAATTTAGGTAATGTGGGTATTGGCACAACAGCCCCCGCAGCGAAATTACAAATTTTTGATGATGGGAGTAATGGATTTGTCAATATTGTTTCAAACGGAGGGACTAACAAGCAAGTTGGGATCCGCTTATCTCCATGGTCGGGTAATTTGGATGCAAGCTCCATTGTTGCACAAGATATTTCAGGTAGTGCTCATTTATTATTTTCGACTTCTGGAAGTGAAAGAATACGCATTACATCAACTGGTAATGTAGGTATTGGTACGGGGTCTCCTTCGACGCAATTGCACACCACGGGCGGAGTACGTTTTCAGGGGTTGACAGGAACGGGGACGCGCATGGTAGTGGCTGATCTGAATGGTGTTTTAAGTACGCAGGATGTTCCGGTTTCGACAGTTTACACGGGTTCTACCTCGGTAACGCTTAGTGGTAACAGCTTCCAACGGGCTGCCTTAACGGGTGATGCGACAGCAGCAGCGAATGCGAATGCCGTAACGGTTACGGGTATTCAAGGCCGTGGTGTAGCGGCGACTGCCCCAACGTCGGGTCAGGCGCTAGCTTGGAACGGCACCGCGTGGGCACCCACAACCATCACCACCACTTCGCAAAATATTTACAATACCGATGGGACCTTGACGGGGAACCGAGTGGTGACAATGGGAGCGAATTCCTTAACTTTTTCAGGTGCTGGAACTGTGAATATTCGGTCAGGGGCCGTAGGCTCTCCATCTCTCTTATACTTTGGTCGAACGGCCACCGAGTCTGAAATTGGTGTGGCTGCGGTTGATGGCCAAGGTTTAACAGCAGCAACGATTGGGGATACCTGGTTCAAGACAAATTTAAGTACTGGAAACTTACTATTAGGGACAGCATCCAATACAGCAATGAAGTTCATAACTTCGAACAACTTAAGAGTTACCTTAACCGCGGGTGGAGATTTGGGTATAGGAACGGATGAGCCGGTCGTGCGATTGGATGTGATTGGGGGGATTCGCGCTGGTCAAGGGGGAGCATTACAAGATGCGTTCCCATCCCAAGGCAGTTATATGGTTTGGAACAGTACGGCTCAAACAGGTGCATCCGCCCAAGGGATGACGGGTTTTGTGAACCATAAAGGGACCGGACCTGGAGGCTTCATTTGGTCGTTAACAAGTGGAAGTGGAGCAACTGTAGCTGAAGTTATGCGAATCAATAACTTTGGCAATGTAGGGATTGATGTGTCAAGTCCACAAGATAGATTGCATGTAAGAGGTAATGGCAGGTTTGAAACCACATCTGGTGGTATTTTCTCTCAAATCAATGGTGGTATGTTTGAGGTAAACGCACAGAATACCAACTCAAATGCTATTTTGGATCTGCATGCAAGCAGTGATGCCAGTCAAAGTGATTATTCTTCAAGAATAATACGCACCGCTGGAGTAAATGGGAATTTGGATTTCTTTAATCAAGGTTCAGGCTCAATAAATCTTGTAACAAGCAATACCGCCAGACTAACCGTAACATCAGGTGGAAACGTGGGAATTGGTACTGTAACACCCGACGAAAGGCTCTCAGTTGTTGGTAATTCCGAAGTTACAGGACGTTTAGCTGTCGGATTTGGTATTCCCTCAAATCAAGTAGTACTTTCCGCCTCAGGTTCTTTTTTTACCAACGGCACAGGCACAGGAAACGGCTCCGGTACCTATATGGTATGGAATAATGGTACCGTTCAATCGGGATCTGGTTTTGGTATAACGGGTTTTGTCAATCACAGAGGTACGGGTATTGGGGGATTCTCCTTTGTTCGAACCAACGACAACACTACTTTTGAACAATTGTTTAGGATTCGGGGGGATGGTGCTGTCGGGGTTGGTATTGTTCAGCCGAGCTTTAAGCTGCACGTGGATGGCAACGTTGGAGCTACAGCCTATTCAACAACATCGGATGCGCGACTTAAAAAAAATGTACTCCCTTTAACCAATTCTTTGGATAACGTACTGAAACTTCAAGGGGTTACTTTTGACTGGAACCAGAATTTTCATCCCGATCTGCATTTTGACAATAAAAACCACATTGGATTTATAGCCCAAGAAGTGGAAAAAATCCTTCCGCAGGTGGTTACTACTGCCGAAGATGAGAAAGGAACCAAATCGGTTGCTTATTCTGATATTGTCCCGGTTTTAGTCGAAGCAATTAAAGACTTGAAAAAGTTAATTGACGAACAGGCTAAAGCCTTGGACGCAACCCGAAAAGAACTCGAATTACTAAAATCAAACCGCTAATTTTTATGCAAAAGTTCATTGTTATTTTATTTTTGACTCTTTCATTTACTCAGGTATTTGCTCAAGTTGGAAAGGGGAGTACCCCTTTGGTTTCCTCAAGCTCGCTACACAAACAAACGTATGAGTTGGCCAAAAAACGAGGTGATGCCATGACGGCCATTGTGAGTTTAAATTATTTACTTGCCTCTGGTGGGCCTGCTTCGTATGCCGATACGCTAGCTCAATGGTATGTGTATAGCCAGCAATATGCGCAAGCGAAACTGCTGTCTGATGAGTTGCTCCTCAAACGCCCGCAGGATGAGGCCTTGTTGTCTATCCAAGGTACGAGTTTGCGCGCGCTAAATCAAGTAACAGAAGCGGCAGAGGTGTACAATAAGCTATTTCAAATGACTCGAAACTATCTATATGGGGTTGAACTCGTTCAATTGCAATGGAGCCTGAAACGCTTGCTAGAATGCCAACAAACGGCCCAAGCTTTGCGTAGCCTGACCTACAAACCGGAGCAAACTCTTCGGGTGCCAACGCCGGATAACAAGGATCAAGAACCTGTCGCAGTGCCAGCTTTTACTTGGTATATGGAGGGGTTGAGTCATTTAGGTGCAAATCAAACCGAGAAAGCCAAAGAAGCCTTTCAAAAGGCATTGTCTGTTACAAGTCAATTTTCGCTGGCCACGTTCCAATTGGCTGAAATCGAGAAAATGACGGCTACTGAAAAGAAATAAGTATGAAAAAGGTATCAAACATCCTGTTGCCAATAAAACGATTACTTGGCATTTGGCTATGCGTATGCGTGTCATACCATGTATTTGCTCAGTCGGGTACCCAAGGGAGTACCTTCATCGGGCCGGGCCTTGAGATGGCAGTATATCAAGATCATTCCTTTCGGGCAGGGTCAGGTTTGGTACCAGGTGGGTTGATCGGTACTGAGCGGACCTTCCCGTACGGGATCTTCTCTTTCGTGGAGGGCAGTCAGTGGAACGGCGCTACGGATAGTGCTTTTGTTGATGGTTACGTCCGAAAATATGGTACTGGGCTATTTACTTTCCCCATCGGAGATAATGGTAAGTACCGCCCACTTCGCGTTTCAGGAACATTTGGGACGGACTCTACCCATACCGCTGCCTATTTTGGTGTGTCGCCGGGCGTTGCGGTAACATCAAACCTAGCAGGTGGAAACTACGGGCCTTTACCGTTTGGTACAACGTATGATCCTGCCATAAAGCAAACCGACGTCGGTGGTGTATCCGAACGTGAATATTGGCACTTGATGGGCGATGCCCCAACCGTGGTGTCGTTAAGTTATGATGCCAATTCGCAAGCTGGATTGCTGGCACAAAATGATATCACCCGACTCCGAATCGTCGGGTGGCATACGGCCAATCAGCGGTGGGAAATCATTAGCTCATTGCGTGATGCTATCTCGTTTCAAGGGTATGCCTCCACCTTGGATTCGGGTTCCATTACCACCATTTCAGCTATTCGCCCTAGTGATTATTCGATCATTACCCTCGGCGGTACAGCGATTGTAACTTGTATCGATACCGATAATGATGGGATTTCGGATTGTGACGATCTATGTCCTTTAGTTCCAGGGGTTGCACCAACAGGCTGTCCGTTGGGTGTCCAAGTGGCCGCTAAAGTATGGCTTCAAGGCGCTCTATATGGCGAAACGAACCCGTTGATGCGGGATGATTTGCGGGTGAAAAACTTAATTCCCTTGCAAAATCCATACCCAAGTTTAGGTTTTACTTTAACCGAGGCTTCAGGGCCTATTCAAGCCTCTGTTTTGCAAATGACAGGAGCCGATGCCATCGTGGATTGGATTATTTTAGAATTACGAGACAAAAGCGATTCTACTCAAATCATAGCGTCGAAAGCTGGCTTGGTTCAACGTGATGGCGATATCGTCGATTTGGATGGAACGAGTGTAATGACGTTCTCGGGCATTTCGCAGGATGACTACTTCTTGGCTGTCCGTCACCGGAACCATTTAGGCGTTATGACAGCCTCAACGTCTGATTTTCGAGTTGGTACAGTGACTATTGACTTCAGGGTTCAATCCACCTCAATCTACCGGAATAATTTACTCGCCCAGTCACTCCCCATGGTCAGTACGACGCAAGGGATGGCGCTTTGGGCGGGGAATGTATTACACGATCCATCTGAACAAAATGGGATTATTTTCCAAGGAACTGAAAATGATGTGAACCCCATATACCAAATGATTTTTTCTAGTCCGGGGAATCAAATGTTCCAGATCCCGTCCTTTAAACTACGTACTTACAACCCAGGGGATGTGGATATGAATGGGGAGACGATTTTCCAGGGAAGTCAGAATGATGTCGAATACATCTACATGAATGTCATCATGAATCACGGGGGCAATTTCTTACGCGTTCCCAATTTCATCATCCGAGAACAATTACCCTATTGAACTAAGGTATGAAAAATAAATACACCCAATGGTTGCAAGGCTTCTGCTTTTTAGCAGGAGCCTTTTGGGGTTTTGTCCCGGTTCATGGACAAGACAAGGAACCCAATGTATGCCAAAACCCCCCAGCTCCGTATAAAAAAGGAGGCGATTTTGTGATCAAATACCAAGTCGGCAGTATGGCCAACTACGTGACCGAAATTTGCGTACCGGCCGACGGCCGACCTGTATTTTTTGAACCCGTCAACGGAGAACCAAGCCTGACCGAGGTGAAGTATTTGTATGATGTGCAAGATGACAATCTGATTCCACGTCCAGAGGCATTGGCCTTGGTGAATCGAGTGGGTATTTCGGTCGCCGATGCCGGGACGTATTGGATTATGCAGATCGCGTACAATGATAAAAATGAACCCGTGGCGCAATGTCGAGCTTTGCAGATCAAAACCCCAACGGATTCGCCTATCTTAACTGAAAATACAGCTTCTTTCGATGAATTAGGAAAAATCAGCGTCACCTTGCAACCGAATGCCTACGCTTCTCCGTACCGACTTTTTCAAGATGGAAAATTGCTGGTGGAGGACAAGAATACCCAATATGAATTTCCTAAACCTAGTGAAAAACCCGCCTGCTTTACGGTCAGTTATTTAGGGGAATGTCAACAATGGACACCCCCTTCGCCACCCTTTTGTGCACCTTGGTTGGCATGGGATCCAACAAAAATGCTTATGGAGTGGCAATTGCCTACCGATTATGAACAGACTAGGTCAACCTTATATGCCTTGACTGAATTTGGTATTCGGGAGGTCGTCTGTGAGGAATGTAAACAACCTTACGCATTGGATATTCAATGGTTAAATCGGAAAATTCAGTTTGAGGTCTTGGTCGAGATTTTTCGGAGCGGTACGCTTGCGGGGGCATGGTCCAATCAGATCGAGCTACCCGCTATTCCAATGCCTATTTTTCCGACTGTTTTTACGCTAAATAATGACGGTTGGAACGAAGAGCTTAAAGGCGTTTTTCCGGGACCGGTTCGTCCCCAGCACATGCAAATACTGAATCGGGAAGGCCAAGTTGTCCGGGAAATATCTGATCCTTGGGTATGGGATGGGAAAAGCCAAGCCGAAAAAGAATTGGCTCCCGGTCATTACATCTGCCGCGTGGTGTACAAGGTGCGGGAGTATCAGTTCGTTTATACCCAATCTTTTCAGTTGGTACGGTGATGAACGACATGTAGTTGTCATTCATGTACTTAGTTTGTTGATCGTCAACATTGTATATAAATGATAGGCAATAATATAGGATATTCGTTCAACCTATGACTTATCCTATGCGTATCCCGACTTTACATTTTCAACAAATTTCAGAGTTATTCCTTCAAACACAGCAGCAATTGGCTTTTCTCGAAGACAAGATGAAAGGCACGGCGCGATTTGCTCACTTTGAAGAAAAAGTATTTGGGATGCACTTGCATTTTACCGCCCAGGTACCCATTCGATTTAACTGGGTGTATGAAGGGCTCAATTCGTTTGTTGTGGGTTTGTTTAGGTGGGATGAGGCTACCGGTGAAGTTGAAACCAATACGGTTTTGTGGGATGGAATTTCCCCTTCCTCGCTTACCCTAGCTCAGGTATTTCCCAACCTTCAGCTGGAATTTCAGCCCAAGCAAGACCGACGTATTTTATTGCTCTTTTTTTCGGTATATGCCTTGGATGATCAGTGGTCAATGGGGAAATACACGGAAGTATTAACGTCGCCAATCTACCGGCAACGGATTACGTCTCTATTTGAGTCCAGTGCGTTTCAGATGGAAGTTCGAAGTTTGATGCGGTTGTTAGGCCCTGATATTTATTTTCCCCAAGAAATCATCTCCACCTACTTGGGCGCTTGCTTTGACGTAGCGCGCAAAGTTTGGCAGGAAGAAGAAGTTATGTCGCAAGATTCTGTGATTACACATCGGCTCATTGAAAGCCTTTGTGAGGTGCGTTTGTACGAAAAGCCACTTTCCGGAACTGAGTATGCCGCTCGCTTGGGGATGTCACTCAGGCAATTGAACACGTTTTGTTTGAATCAATACAAGTTGAGTTTTCTGGATTATTTCCATAAACGACGCTTCGAGCAAGCCAAGAGTTGGTTGGAGATGGATAGTCTTTCCATCGCGGAGGTTGCTCGGCGATTGCATTTTAAAAATGCCTTTTATTTCACCAAGAAATTTGAAGAATACATGGGCTGCCCACCCAAGAGCTTTCGAGTTAAACAAACTTTTTCATCCCAAAATAACGCGGTATATGCAAACTAAAAACGTAGTATTCGGTGCTTTGTCTGTCTTGATTTTTTCAGCCTGTCAACCGGAACCTGAGGTAGTTCCAAGTGAAACGTTGGCGACAACTTTTGTCCAAGATTCGCGCATTGCACGAACCGAAATGGGGTGTCCTGCTGACATCCCGGCTCCTTGGCCAGGGGCGCAAATGGGGCGAGATTATGGGTGTTACCGCGTGGAGGGAACCCGAGGGCAACAATTGATTACGAATAAAGGACGGTTATTCAGCGAAGCCCAAGCCATTGGTACGGATGCCTTTGGCTTGTTGGCGGAGGCCATGTTGGAAACCGAGAACATGGGGACAGATTATGCGTATGGGGATACCTATTACCGAAATGGACAGCCTGTAGCAGGTTCTGGAAAAAGTGGAGATGCCGCCAATTTTGGGGCCTGTAAATGGAATGTGTACGAACTGCGCATTACGATTGACGCGTATAAGCGCATTCGCGGCGTTGGCGACAGCGATTTAAATCCTTTAATGGCCAACTATGAAGGGTGTAGCCGAGGGGGGCAGTTGACCACCGTGGATGGCCGTATCTGGAATTTACCAACCCGGCGAGGTTTTAACGATGCCTCATGCTGGCGATTTATTGCAGAAAACCCAAAACGATACGATGGTGGGGGATTGAATGGGAGTCCGCGAGTAGAAGCAGAAGTTTATAAAAAGACCAAAGGGATTTTAGGAGATCGTTTCTTTTTTATCCACCGGTGGGGGCAAAGTGGAAATGTCCAAAATGGGTGGTCTCCATTGGATAACGATCCTTTCTGGGGACGGCCAACGTGGAATGTGATCAATAACCGCACCGAAGCCTATTGGCGGGTGGATGTCGCCCGCTTTAAGCGCGCCTACGAATGGACGCGCGAACAACTCATACGCAATCAAAACCAATACGATGCCTTACGGTATTGGGTGAATATTGGGGGGATTTGATGTACGTATATGGATAAGTGTTTTATTTTCCTAACCTATAAATTAAATTATGATGAAAAAAATTTATGTTTTGTTGCTCTTTTCTATTTTGGTATATTCCTGCCAAGATGAAAAAGAAATTTCACCTAGTGGTATTTCGAGAGAAATTAAACTGGGTGATTCTCTTAGTAATGATGAGTTGAACGCTTTAGGTTTTAAAACTCAAAAGCAATGGTTAAGTACTGACAACTGGGTTGATTCTTCTGTGAAACAAAACAAAGCTAAAGTTGCGTTTATTGAAGATTTACATATGGATGATGTCCGTCGGTTAGGATGGTCAGATCATACATTAAGAGAATTGTATCAAATTAATGGAAATTGGCCGGATGGTATCTTTTTTAATGGTCATAAAACTTCACATGGTCGTGGTGATTGGTATGCTGGGGCTCAAAAGGCACTAATAGTTTTACATAATAATGGAATTCCTTGGCAAAAAACGGAGGGTAGATCAACTGGGGCTTGGGTCCGTGTTGGTGGAGGAGTTTATCCCAACAGAACCTCCGGTAAAATAACGGTTACGGATTGGTACGAAGAAGCAATAGGTGTTAAAAAAACACACAGTGTAACGCATAGTGTATCTTTTGGCGTTGAAGCAAGTTATGGTGTGGTTTTTCCTTTGGCTACCGTTAAGATTGGTTATGGGTTTGAATGGCAAAAACAATCCGAAACCTCAAATGTCCGAACTGTTAAAAAACAACTAGCCGTAGAGGTTATGCCACGAAAAACAGTTGAGGCGCATATATTTAGACGAAGAATTAGTCAACGTGTTCGTTACAAGCAAGGATTTAACTTTGCAGGTCAAGTATCATCAAACTTCCCAAGACGGGTTAATGGCCATTTCGTTTGGTTTCAACCTGCGAGTAAAATGTTAGATGGTAGAAATAACGTTCAGGAAGGCTATGTTGAAGCTGAATTATATGAATATACCATTAGAACTAGTGAAAGGTAGTTCCAGTACTTTCATTTATTAAACTGATTCAATCATTAACCACACAACTTTTTTTCTTTTCCTATACTTAAACTTTTACCACCTATGATGAACGCACTACAACGCGTATGGATGATTTTTGTCTTTTTGGCCGGGAGCCAGGTATTTGCCCAACAAATCAAGGGCAAGGTCTTGGAGGATGGAAATGACAGCCCGGTGATCGGGGCTACTGTTAAAATTGCAGGGAAAACCCAGGGTACCCTCACGGATGTCAACGGGGAATTTAGTTTGGCCGTCCCAGCCGGAACTTCGCTTGAGTTTACTTTCATTGGTTTTGTGAAAGTCGTTCAACCTGCCGCCGAAGGTATGGTCGTACGCTTAAAACCGGATGCGACGACCTTAAATGAGGTGGTTATTTCGGTGGGTAGCCGGAGCTCTAAGCGTACCTTGACGGACACCCCCCTGCCCGTCGATATCGTCGGGAATCGAGATTTAGTGAGTACCGGGCAACCTTCTTTTGACAAAGCGTTGCAATACCGCATTCCGTCATTCAACACGGTACAAACGCCGGTAAATGATGCGACCTCCCTCTTGGATCCGTACGAAATTCGGAACATGGGACCAAGCCGTACCTTGATCTTGATCAATGGAAAGCGAAAGAACATGAGCTCGTTGCTGTACACCCAAACCTCGCCAGGTCGTGGAGAAACGGGTGCAGATATCTCCGCTATCCCAACGGATATGATTGAGCGGGTTGAAATCTTGCGGGATGGTGCCTCAGCGCAATACGGTTCGGATGCGATTGCCGGGGTTATGAACATCATTTTGAAGAAAAATGTAGACCAAGGCCAATTGACTGTCCGTACGGGTATCACCCACAAAGGGGATGGTGAAATGATGGGTATTTCCTTGAACAATGGCCAATCGTTTGGGAAAAATGGGTTTGTGAATTACACCTTAGATCTTTCTCAAGTAGGCCTAGCCAACCGTCCAGGTACAGTCGATGCCGAGGGGGAAGCAGCTGACTTTGGTGCGAACATCAACGATGTACGCGCATTCCTAGCGAAAAGACCGGATGCAGGGAATATCAACGGTTCGCCCGAAACAACAGCTTTGAAGTTTGCAACCAATGCGGGTGGCGACTTGGGCTCAGGCGAATGGTATGCCAACGGGGCGTATGTGTACAAAAAAGTGAATAGCTTTGCTAACTTCAGAACGCCTTATTGGAGAACGTTGAGTTCATTCCCTTATTTGAAAGATTTCTTTGGCGATGGTACTCCAGCTTCTTATCAAGGGTACGTGCCTACTTTTGATGGAGATTTGAAAGATTACAACGCGACCTTAGGTTTTAAATCAGAGAAATTGGGTTGGACTTCCGATGTCAGCTTGACCATCGGTGGCAATGAGCAAAGTTATACCGTTACGAATTCACACAATAGAAACGGGACCAAGAATGCAGACGGTACCAACAAATACCGGGAGAATAGTCCGATCATTTTCAAACCTGGTGGAACACGGTTTAATCACATCGTCGGAAACTTAGATTTGTCGAAGGCGATCTCTGAAAAAGTGACGTTAGCCTTTGGTTC
>Ga0075154_10001594_pt1 | contig 15958 bp, 4 predicted proteins | sample JI71714BDNA_FD_70965 | JGI IMG/M metagenome (GOLD analysis project Ga0075154, IMG submission 70965) | Wastewater effluent complex algal communities from Wisconsin, to seasonally profile nutrient transformation and Carbon sequestration -... | ecosystem: Engineered > WWTP > Effluent > Algae... | reverse complement strand
GATGGTACTGCAACGGCTACAGGTTCGGGTGGGGTTGCTCCTTATACCTATTTTTGGTCTAATGGACAGGTTGTGGCTACCGCTACAGGTTTGGGTGCTGGTGTGCATAGAGTTACCGCTACAGATGCTAACCTTTGTGCTATTGCTACCCAAATTACGGTTACTGAACCTACTTTGGTTATCGCTGGAATTGCGACTGTGGTTAATGTAAATTGCCGCGGTACAAACACAGGTTCTGCAACTGCAACTGCAGTAGGTGGTGTTCCTCCTTACTCTTTTGAGTGGGAAGACGGGCAAACAACTGCTACTATTTCTAACCAGTTTGCTGATTCTTACAACGTAACTGTTACTGATAGAAATGGCTGCTCAAGTGTGGCCGTTGCTACTATAACTGAACCTAATAGTAATGTGGATGCTACCGTAGCTGTAACTTCTAACTTTAACGGTGCGCAAATCTCTTGTTTTGGTGCTGCTAATGGACAAGCTACTGCTGCTGCAAGCAACGGAACTGCTCCTTATGCTTTCGCTTGGTCGAATGGACAGGCGGGTGCAACGGCTACAGGTTTAGTTGCTAATGTTACTTATGTGGTTACTGTTACCGATAATAACGGTTGCCAAGATACAGCTAATGTGGTATTGACACAGCCAGCAGCTATCACGCCTTCAATCGCTAGCGTTACAAACGTTGATTGCCGTGGAAATAGCACAGGTGCAGCTACTGCTGCTGCTGTTGGTGGAACTGGTGCCTTTACTTTCGTATGGAGTAATGCAATTACCAACGCTTCAATCACAGGTGTTCCTGCTGGTTTATACACGGTTACTGCTACTGATATTAATGGTTGTTTTGCTAACACATCCGTTAGTATAAGCGAGCCAGCTACCGCTTTAACCGCAAATGCTGTTGAATTAACCCCTGCAACTTGCAATGGTGGAAGCAACGGCTCTGCACAAGTTACCCCTGCTGGTGGTACTTCTGGTTACAGCTTCGTATGGAGCGCAAGTGCTAACAGCCAATTGACCGCAATAGCTACAGGTTTAACAGCTGGTACTCATACGGTTACTGTTACTGATGCCAACTTGTGTACAACTACCGCCACCGTTATTATCACTCAACCTGCTGCCGTTACTGCTTCTATAGCAAGCTCTGCAAATGTTGATTGTAATGGCAATAGCACAGGCGCTGCTACAGCTGCTGCTGCTGGTGGGGTTGCTCCTTACCGCTTTGTATGGTCTACTGCTGGACAAACTACAGCAACAATTACAGGTTTGGCTGCTGGTTCTTACAGTGTTACAGTTACTGACTTCAACAACTGCTCTAGTGTTGCTAATGTGGTAATCACTCAACCTGCTGGTGCTTTGGGTGTGAATGTAGCTGTAACTTCTAGCTTCAACGGTTCGCAAATCTCTTGCTTCGGTGCTGCTGATGGTGTTGCTACCGCAACCGCGACCAATGGAACTGCTCCTTACACTTTCGCTTGGAATAATACTCAAAATACCAATATCGCTACAGGTTTGGCTGCTGGGGTCTATACGGTTTCTGTTACCGATTTCAACAACTGTAGAAGTGTAAATAATGTTACCGTTGTAGCTCCTGCTGTATTAAATGCTTCTTTGGTAAATCAAACCAATGTATTGTGTCGTGGAAATGCTACTGGCGATGCTACAGTAACTGCTGTTGGTGGAACTGGTGCTTATAGCTTTGTATGGTCAGCTTCTGCTGCTGGACAAACTACAGCCACCGCTACAGGTTTGGCTGCTGGTACGCATACTGTTACTGTTACAGATTTGAACCTTTGCGTTTCTATCGTTAATGTGATTATTACCCAACCAAGTACCAACGTTAATGTGGTTGCTTCCGTGATTACTGCTCCTCTTTGCAATAATAGTAATGATGGGGTTGTTGGTGCAAACGCTAACGGCGGGGTTGCTCCTTACACTTACGTGTGGGGTGGTGGTCAAAATACTCAAAACGTAAGCGGCTTATTGGCTGGTGTGTATAGCGTAACTGCTACAGACTTCAATAACTGCCAAGCTACCGCTACAGTAACCTTGACCGCTCCAAACCCTGTAACCGCTACTATCGCAAGTGTTAGCCCTGTTGTTTGTAGAAATACTGCTACTGGTGCTGCTACTGCTGCGGGTGTGGGTGGAACTGCTCCTTATTCTTTCTTCTGGTCTACCAACGAAACAACTCCTAATATCGGTAATTTGGTTGCTGGTTCTTACAATGTAACCGTTACTGACTTTGCTGGTTGTTCTTCAGTTGCGACTGCTGTGATTACTCAATCTACTGCTAGTTTAGTTGCTAACGCTAACGTTACTTCTAACTACAACGGTGCTGAAATTTCTTGCTTCGGTGCTGCTGACGGTGCTGCTACCGCTGTGGCAATAGGCGGAACTGCTCCTTATGCTTACTTGTGGAACGTGGCTAACCAAACCACACAAACAATCACTGGCTTGGGCAACGGTTCTTACCAAGTAACGATTACTGACGCTAACGGTTGTGCAATTCCTGCTGTGGTTACAGTTACCCAACCTAACCCAGTTAATGCCAACACAACTGCTACTGACGCGCTTTGCAACGGTACAGCTACAGGTACTGCAACTGCTAATAGCAACGGTGGTACAGCTCCTTACACTTATGTATGGTCTGCTGCCGCTCAAACTACTCAAACAGCTACAGGTTTAGCTGCTGGTATCTACAGTGTTACTGTTACCGATGCTAATAACTGCCAAGATATAGAGTCTGTTGTTGTGGGTCAACCTGCTGTTGCTGTTCAAGCTACCGCTTCTGTGATTTCTAACTATAACGGTGCTCAAATTTCTTGCGCTGGTGCTGCTGATGGTTCTGCTCTTGTTGCTGCTTTTGGTGGAACTGCTCCTTACAGCTTCTTGTGGAATACCAACTCTATCAATGACACTATATTCGCCGTTACTGCTGGTGCTTATAGCGTAAGCGTAACTGATGCTAACGGTTGTCAAACTATTACAACTGTAACCATAACCGAACCTGCTCAAATTACTGCTTCGATAGCTTCAAGTGTGAATGTTAACTGTAGAAATGGAAACAACGGCGCAGCTACTGCTGCTGGTGCTGGTGGTACTGGTGCTTACAGCTTCCTTTGGGATGCTGCTGCTGGCGGGCAAACAAATGCAACCGCTACAGGTTTAGCTGCTGGTTCTTACAACGTTTCTGTGTCTGATGTCAACGGTTGTTTACAAATTGCTACAGTGGTTATCACCCAACCCGCTAGCGGAATTGATGTAACTGCTTTGGTAACTTCTAACTACAACGGTGCACAAATCTCTTGTAATGCTGCTAATGATGGTATCATCTCTGCTTTTGTAGTGGGTGGAACGCCAACTTACACTTTCGTTTGGTCTAATGGACAATCTAACGTTGCTGCTACCGCGCTAATCGCTGGTTCATACTGCGTAACTGCTACTGATGCCAACGGTTGTCAAGATGTGGCTTGCGCTACTATAACTGAACCTGCTGCGCTTACTCCTCAATTGGTATCTAGTGTAGATGTTGATTGCCGTGGTAATGCTACAGGCGAAGCTACTGTTACGGCTGTTGGTGGAACAGGTTTCTACAACTTCTTGTGGGATGCTGCTGCTGGCAATGCTACAACTGCTACTGTTACAGGATTGGTTGCTGGTACTTACTGCGTAACTATTACTGATGCGAATAACTGTGTTAATGCTATCTGTGTTAATATCAACGAACCCGCAACGGCTTTGACAGCAAGTGCAACAGTAATCAGCAATTACAACAACCAAAACGTTAGCTGCGTAACTTCAACTGACGGTAGAATTTTGGCAACAGGAACTGGCGGAACTGCTCCATACAGCTTCTTGTGGTCTGCGAATACAGGTAGCCAACCTAGCGATACAGCGTTCAACGTTGGTGCTGGGGTTTATACCGTAACCGTTACCGATGATAACTCTTGTACAGCTACAGCAAATGTTACTGTTACCGAACCTACAGCAATTACCGCTACCATAAGCGCACAATCAAACGTGTCTTGTAACGGTACTGCTACAGGTACTGCTACAGTTTCAGCTGTTGGTGGTACTGTGGTTTCAGCTTACAGCTACTTATGGTCTGATGCGGCTGCACAAACTACCGCTCAAGCTATCAATTTGGTTGCAGGCGCGTACTTCGTAACCGTTACTGATAATAATAACTGCCAAGTGGTGCTTTCTACCACGATTACTCAACCAGCTTCTAACGTTGTGGCTAATGCTGTGGTTACTTCCAACTACAACGGACAACAATTGAGCTGCGCTGGTAGCAACGATGGTATCGCTACCGCAACGGGTAGTGGTGGTGCTGGTTCTTACACATTCTTGTGGAATAACTTAGCTGGAAACCAAACTACTGCTATCGCAACTGGTCTTTCTGCTGGATTTACTTACGATGTTACTGTTACTGATGCTGGTGGTTGTACTTCTGTAGCTTCTGTTACGCTTACTCCTCCCGCTGCGCTTAACGCGAGCACAACTACAGTAAATAATACTTCTTGTAATGGTGGCGCTGATGGTTCTGCGCAAGCAATTCCTACAGGTGGCGTACCTGGTTACACTTATGTATGGTCTGATGCTTCTGCTCAAACTACTCAAGTTGCAACAGGTTTAGCTGCTGGTGCTTATATCGTTACTGTTACTGATTTGAATGGCTGCCGCGCAACTGCTTTGGCTACTGTTAGCCAACCTTCAAATGCGTTGATTGTCAATCCTATCGTAACTTCTAACTTTAACGGTGCGCAAGTTTCTTGCTTCGGTACAAACGATGGTGCTGCTAATGCTAACGTAATTGGCGGTCAAGCTCCTTACCAAATTGTTTGGTCTGCTGCTGCTCAAACTACTGCTATCGCAACTGGACTTTCTGCTGGGATTGTTTACACTGTTACTGTTACTGACGCTTTGGGTTGTATCCAATCTGCTGGTTTGAGCTTGACTCAGCCTTCAGCTTTGACCGCAACTATCAACAGCCAATTTAACGTAACTTGCAACGGTGGCAACAACGGACAAATTTCAGTCTTGGGTCAAAACGGTACTCCTGGTTACAGATATTCATTAAATGGTGCTGCTTTCCAAAGCAATGGCGTTTATAGCAATCTTGTGGCTGGCAACTATACTGTAGTGGTTGAAGATTTGAACTTCTGTTCTATCACTGTCCCTGTAGTCATTAGCCAACCAAGCAACCAATTGGCGGTAAATGCTGTTGTTAGCTCTAACTTCAACGGACGCGATGTAAGTTGCGCTGGTGTTTGTGATGGTGCTGCTACCGCTACTGCTACCAACGGAACTGCTCCTTACAGCTACTTGTGGTCATTCAACAACCAAACAACTGATATAGCAACTGGTCTTTGCGCTGGTACTTACTCTGTTTTGGTTACTGATGCCAACGGTTGTCAACAATCTGCTTTGGTTACTTTGACCGCTCCAAGCGCGTTAAGTGCTAATGTGTTGAACACAACTAATGTTATCTGCGCTGGTGATACCACAGGCACAGCTAATATCCAAGCTGTAGGCGGAACTGCTCCTTATGTATTCAATGCTGGTACAGCTTCCAACACTACAGGTTCATTCAGCAACTTGCGCGATGGAAACTACACGATTACTATTACTGATGCTAATGGTTGCCAAACAACCACTAACTTCAACATACTCGCTCCGAACCCGCTCGTTATTACCTTTATCAACGTAACTTCTAACTACAACGGTGCTCAAATTTCTTGCAATGGTGCAAGTGACGGCGCGGCTACTGTGGTTGCTGCTGGTGGTACTGGTACTTACACGTTCTTGTGGTCAAGTGGACAAACTACTTTCACAGTAACTGGTCTTACTGCTGCTCAAACGGTAACAGTAACTGACCAAAATGGCTGCCGCGCAATCGGAAACGTAACATTGACTCAGCCCGCTGTATTGGCTGCTGTTGTTCAATCTCAAACCAATATCGGTTGCAACGGCGCAACTACTGGTGCGGTTACTTTCAACGCAACGGGCGGTACTCCTGCTTACACGTTCAACATAGGCACTGGTGCACAACCTAATGGTATTTTCACCAACTTGGCTGCTGGTACTTATTGTGTAACAATTACTGATAGAAACAACTGCGTGGCTACTTCTTGCGTAACTGTTAGCCAAAATACTGGTGTGATTGTTACCGCTGCTGTAACCTCTAACTACAACGGACAACAAGTAAGCTGTTCTACTGCCGCTGATGGTATAGCTGAAGCTTCTGCTACTGGTGGTGTTGCTCCTTACTCTTATGCTTGGTCAAACAACCTCACTGGTGCAATCGTAACAGGGCTTCCAGTGGGCACATACACAGTAACTGCGACTGATGGCAACAACTGTATCGGAACCGCAACTGTAACTGTATCTGCTCCCAACGGTTTGGCGATTAGCGTAAGCAACCAAACCAACTTAGCTTGCAACGGTCAACCAACTGGTACATTCAGCGTAGCTGCTACTGGTGGTGTTGCGCCTTACCAATTCTCTATCAACAACGGGGTAACATTTACAAACACTGTAAATTATACCAACTTACCCGCTGCTGTTTATAGCGTGATTGTTCGCGATGCTAACGGTTGTACCAATAATACTTCTGTAACAATTACCGAACCTACCGCTGTGGTGGGATTGATTACTAACCAAGTGAACGTATCTTGTAATGGTATTGCTGATGGTAGCGTAACTATACAAGGTCAAGGCGGAACTGCTCCTTACTTATATGACTTCCAATTCAGCGGTACATTTACCCCAATTCGTACTTTCACCAACTTGTTGGCTGGTACTTATACGGTAAGAGTTCGCGATGCAAGAGGTTGTACTTCTAACGTTCCGATTACAATCACCCAACCGAGCGTATTGACTGCAACTGCTTCTGTAACCAACCCAACTTGTGTGAATACTTGCAATGGTAGCATCCAAGTGGGCGTAACTGGTGGTACTGCTGGTTATCAATACTCTTTGAACGGTGCTGCTTTCCAAAACAACTCTGGTTTCAACGGATTGTGCGATGGTGGCTACACAGTAAGCGTACGCGACGCACAAGGCTGCCGCACAACGGTAACTGTAAACATCGTTCAACCTACTGCTGTAGTTGTTAATGCTAACATCACTAGCAACTTCAACGGTTTTGGCGTGAGCTGCAACGGTTCTACTGATGGCGCTGCTAATGCGGTGGTAGCTGGCGGTACTGGTGCTTACACTTACTTATGGAATCCAAGCGGACAAACTACAACTACAGCAACAGGACTTTCTGCTGGTATCGATTATGTATTCCAAGCTACTGATGCTAACGGTTGTATCGGACGCGATACGATAAGATTGACTCAACCGACTGCTTTAACTGCTGCTATCACAGACCAAGACAATATCTCTTGCAATGGTCAGGCTGACGGTGCGGTTCAAGTGGATGCAAATCCTGCTTCTGGTGTTGGTCCTTACACGTATGATTTAGGTTTAGGTAGCAATGCTTCTGGTATATTCACAGGTTTAGCGCAAGGTTCTTACACAGTAACCGTAACTGATGCTAATAGCTGTTCTATAACAGTTCCTGTTAACATAACTGAGCCTGCTGTGTTGTCAATTACATCTTTGAACGTAACTTCTAACTACAACGGACAACAAGTTTCTTGCAATGGTGCTACTGATGCGACCGCTAATGTGGCTGTAACTGGTGGTACTGGTGTTTATGAATATGTATGGTCTGTGAATGGACAAACAAGCGCAACCGCTACAGGCTTACCTGCTGGCAACCACACGATATTGATTACCGATGCTAACGGTTGTACAGTTTCTGGCAATATCGCCGTAACTCAACCAACCCCAATCACTGCTGCTATCACCACAGATTCTGCTGGTTGTAATGGCGCGGCTGATGGTTCAGTAACAATTACTGCTGCTGGTGCTGTTGCTCCTTACTTATACAGTGTGAATGGTGGCACTCCACAAGCAAGTGGTGTATTCGCTAATCTCGCTGCTGGTACTTACACATTGACTGCAGTAGATGCTAACGGCTGTTCAATTAGCCAAGTTGCTACTGTTGCTGACCGTTCAGGTATTGCGGTTGTTGCTAACGTAACATCTAACCACAACGGACAACAAATTTCTTGCAATGGTGCTACTGATGGTGCAGCTAGTGTATTAGCTACTGGTGGTGCTGGTGGATTTACTTACGTTTGGACTGGTGGATTGACTGGTGCTAGCGTTTCAGGTTTAGCTGCTGGTATCTACAGCGTAACTGCTACTGATGCTTTGGGTTGTGGAGTTTCTACTCAAGTTACTATCACCCAACCTGCTGCGATTAGCTTGGCTGTGGCTAGTGTTACCAACGCATCTTGCGGTAATAACAACAACGGTTCTGCTACTGTGAACGTAGTTTCTGGTGGGGTTAGTCCTTACACATTCGCGATAAGCGGTGGTTTTGGTACTCAACCTAATGGTGTATTCAACAACTTGACCGCTGGTTCTTACACGGTTACAGTTACTGATGCCAACGGTTGTTCTGCTACTACCAACGTGAGCGTTTCTGAACCTACTCCTTTGAGTGTAACTTTAGCTTCTACTGATGTATCTTGCTTCGGTTTAGCTGATGGAACTGCAACCGCTACCGTAACTGGTGGTACTCCTTTCAGCAACGGTGGATTTATCTACAGCTGGAACGTGGGTGGTGTTACTCAAACAATAGGCAACTTAGCTGCTGGTATCTACCGCGTAACTGCTAGCGATGCTAACGGCTGTACAGCTACAGCACAAGCTACTGTTACTGAATTGCCTGCTGTTGAAATTGCTAGTGTAAGTGTTACCGATGTAGACTGTAATGGTGCCAACAATGGCGGGATTGTGGTTACTGCTGCTGGTGGTTCTTCCGCGTTTGAATACTCTAACGATGGTGGGGTTACTTGGCAAGCATCTAACTCATTCGTAGGTTTGGCTGCTGGTTCTTACTCAATTGTTATCCGCGATTTGAACAATCAATCTTGTGATGATGTGTTGAGTGTAGAAGTGCTTGGCAATAGCGGTTTGACCGTTCAAGTTAACACCAACGGTGTGGCTTGTGTGGGACAAAACAACGGGCAAGCTACAGCCGTAACTACTGGTGGTGCTGGTTCTTACAACTACATTTGGTCTGATGGACAAACTACTCAAACTGCTACTGGTTTGATAGCCAACTTCCAAGACAGCGTATTAGTTGGTACTCCTTACAGCGTAACTGTAACTGATGGCAATGGCTGTACTGCTTCTGTAGGCAATATCGCTATCGCTACTCCTGATACTTTATCTGCTGATGCGGTTGCTGTTCAACAAGTTTCTTGCTTCGGTGGTGCTAATGGTATAGCCGCTGTTTCTGTAACTGGTGGTTCTGGTGCTTATAGCTTCGCTTGGAATACGGGCGCAACTACTGATACAATTAGTGGCTTGGAAGCCTTCAACTACTTGGTTGTTGTTACTGATGCTAACGGTTGTACAGACACAGCTACTATCGCTATCACTGAGCCTACCTTCCCATTGGTAGCTACTATGATTGGCGACACAACAAGCTGTTTCGGCGAAGACGACGGGATTATAACCATTGATACTATCACAGGTGGTACTCCTTTCGCTGATGGCAGTTATGAATTTGCTTTGGACTTAGCTGGTCCTTACGGTTCTGACGCTGTTCTTACCCAAGGCTTACCTGCTGGAAACTACACCGTTTACGTACGCGATTCTAACCTTTGCTTGTTTGCTGTGGATAGTGTAATTATTGCACACCCTGCTGATATTGAAGTTTACGCTTTCTCTGACGCTTCTATCAACTTGGGTCAAACGGTAGATTTATACGCTACTGTTAACCAAACTGGTATCGATAGCTCGTTGGTGTTCTGGTACTACATTGATGAAAATGATAGTACAAGAATCGTTTGCCAAGGCGGTAATTGCTTACAAAACTACACCCCTGCATTATCTGACCTTTACACTAGCCGTCAATTCTTCGTTGATTTGGGTAATGGTTGTAAGGATACAGCGAGTGTAAATATCGAAGTTGATACCCGTCAAAGTGTATTCGTTCCAAACGCCTTTACACCAAACGGAGATGGTATCAATGACTTGCTTACAGTATTTGGTGCTGCTGATGTACAAATAGTTAATGAGTTTATGATTTTTGACCGCTGGGGTGAGCTTGTTCACGAGGCTTCTAACTTCTTACCTGGAGATATGAACGCTGGATGGGACGGTAAATTCAGAGGTAAAAATATGAACCCTGCCGTGTTTGTATACTACACCAAAGTTACTTTGATTACTGGTGAAACAGTGATTAGAAAAGGAGACCTTACCCTCATTAGATAGTCATAGCTAAGGCGCGGAGCTTCGTGTTCCGCGTCTTTTTTTACAAAATTTTTATAAAAAACCTCCCTTGCGTTACAATAAAACACCTATCTTTGCGGTTAATTGGCTAACGTCTTAAACCGTTTTTCAACCAAAAATTTAAAAAATACGCTTGATTATCATGAAATTAGGTAAATTTATCCTCTCAATCTCCGCGCTTATTGGGCTGACTGTCCAATCTTATGCGCAAGACATACACTTTTCACAATTTTATGCCTCGCCTCTCAACCTTAATCCTGCGGCTACGGGAATTATGCCCTGTGATTTGCGGGTTTCGGCTATCTACCGCAACCAATTTGCAAGCGCTATGGGTTCTAAAGCCTATAATACCTTTTCGGCTGGTGTAGAGGGCAAATTCAACGCTGGACGCGCCGATTATTACGGCTTAGGTTTCAACCTTTGGGCTGATAAGGCTGGTGCTTCTGCTTTTAGTACTGTACAGGCTTCTATTTCTGGTTCTTATCACAAACGTTTGGGTGGTCGCCGCAGCCCCGACCAATTTTTGGTAGCTGGGGGACAATTGGGCGTAAGCCAACGGAGTATAAGCACAGATTTTCTACAATTTGGTACTCAATTTGATGGGGAACAGTACAATGGCTCTCTATCTTCGCAGGAAACATTCGGTCGTACTAGACTTACTTATGCCGACTTTGGTGCAGGTTTGCTTTGGTTCTCAGCTTTGGATGCCAAAGGCAAGAGCAATGTTTACGCAGGGATTTCATTCGGACACCTCAATCGCCCCGACCAAGCGCACATACTAAGCGCGCAAGGTTTTGAACCGTTGTTTATGAAATATACAATACACGGGGGAGGGGATTTCCGCGTGGGTCGCCGTTTTGCGATTGTTCCCAACTTCTCTTTCTACAAACAGGGACCTTCTATGCAAGCTAATTTTGGTTCTGCGGTCAAATTTGACCTCTCCAAACGCTCGTCTAGCGACCAAGCTTTCCATATTGGTTTGTACACTCGCTTGAGAGCTACAGATGATAGCCTTACTACTGCCACTAATAATGGTGCGTTTGAATCTCTAATTTTAGTAACTCGCGTGCGTTTTGGTAGTAATAATATAGGTCTTTCTTACGATATTAATATGGCAGCGCGCGTAGCTACAGGCGGGAATGGCGCGTTTGAATTATCTTACATTTACACCCTTTGTGGTGGGCGTGGGCGTCCGATGGTTTGTCCAACGTTCCAGTAATAGTATTACAAAACACTCAACATTTTCGTTGGGTGTTTTTTTACATTACAGTTTTAAAATTTGACAATAAAAATTATTATGACAAAAAATAAATAGAAATCAAAAAAAAATTTGCTTTGTATTTAGTATTGAAAACTTGTTTGAAAAAGTGAAATTAAACCGATAGAATTGGTTAAAAATGAAAAATTTTCCATTTCAGGGTCAAAAACGGTTTTATTTTTTAGAACTTTCTTACCTTTGCGCTGTTATACGAAAATAATTATTTAATCGATTTTAATAAAAAATGTCTATTCCAACCCATAAATGTGTAATCATTGGTTCTGGCCCTGCTGGTTACACAGCCGCAATTTACGCTTCACGCGCCAATCTCGACCCAGTTTTGTACACAGGACACGAGCCTGGAGGTCAATTGATGATAACCAACGATGTAGAAAATTTCCCAGGCTATCCCAACGGCATAGTTGGGCCTGAAATGATGGCTGATTTGGAAAAACAAGCGCGTCGTTTTGGTACTACCGTTCATTTAGGCACGCTTATTAATAAAGTAGATTTTAGCCAACGCCCTTTCCGCTTGTGGGCTGATGACGATAGCGAAATGTTGGCGCACTCGGTTATCGTGGCTACTGGTGCTTCTGCCAAATGGTTGGGTATTGAGGCTGAAAGACGCCTTGCCAACAAAGGAATTTCTGCTTGTGCTGTCTGCGATGGATTTTTCTACCGCAAACAGGTTGTAGCTGTAGTCGGTGGGGGAGACACAGCGGCTGAAGAGGCGACTTATTTAGCCAAATTGTGCCCAGAGGTGCATTTGATAGTTAGAAAAGGGGCTTTGCGCGCTTCCAAAATTATGCAAGAACGGGTGATGAAAACCCCCAATATCCGCGTACATTGGCATTCCGAAGTGGCTGATGTTTTGGGAACTGAAGCAGTAGAGGGTATCCGCCTACTCAATAACCAAACTCAAACTTATACCGATGTGCCTGTAGCAGCTTTGTTTATCGCTATCGGACACCAACCCAACACCCAAATTTTCAAAGGACAGTTGGATATGGACGAAACGGGTTATCTTATCACCAAAGCGGGAACTGCTCATACCAACATAGAGGGTGTTTTTGCCTGTGGAGATGCTCAAGATAAAGTTTATCGACAAGCCATCACCGCAGCTGGTACGGGCTGTATGGCAGCTTTGGATGCAGAGCGTTATTTGGCAGAAAATTGTATCATATAAAAACAGCTTAAAATTTATACTCTTACAGCGCATAGGGAAACACCCTTTGCGCTATTTTTTTTATCTTTTTTTTAACCTTTTAGCATCCAAATTTTATAAATAAAGCTATCTTTGCGCCACGTTTTAGCTTTTTATCGCCATCCAATCTTGTTGTAGTGTAAAATGGTTTTCGCCAGCCTTACTTTTATATTCTATTTTTTGCCCGCTTGCGTAGTTTGCTATTTTGCAATCCCTAATTTAGCGTATCGCAACGCTTTATTAACCTTCTTTTCGCTCTTATTCTACGCTTGGGGCGAACCAATTTGGGTGGGTTTGCTGATTTTTTCGGCTGGGGTAGATTATTTCAACGCACTTTGGATAGAAAAATACCGCGATACCAAATTAGAAATTTTGGGCGTTTATTCCTCTCTGATTGTCAATTTGGGGGTGCTGGTTGCGTTCAAATATAACGTTTTTTTGTACGAAAATATTAATTATCTATTCAATACCGATTGGAATGTGCCTAAATATGTGCTTCCTGTAGGCATCTCTTTCTACACTTTTCAGACGATAAGTTACACCATAGACGTGTATAAGCGCGAAGTTCCCGCCCAGCGTTCTTTTATGGATATGCTGTTGTTTGTGAGCTTGTTCCACCAATTAGTGGCTGGCCCTATCGTGCGTTACGCGCATATAGCCAAAGAGATAGAATCGCGCCCGCATCCGAGCGGGGAAATTTTTGACGGTATTCTGCGATTTTGCGCTGGTTTGTTCAAAAAAGTGTTCATTGCTGACGTAGCGGGCGAACTCTCACGCGCTTATTTGGATACAAATCTGAATAATCTACACACGGGAGAGGCTTGGTTTGGGATAATTATGTTTTCTATCCAAATTTATTTCGATTTTTCTGGCTATTCGGATATGGCTATAGGCTTGGGGAAAATGTTCGGGTTTCATTATCTAGAAAATTTCAACTACCCTTACATAGCGCGTTCCGCTTCCGATTTTTGGCGTCGTTGGCATATTTCGCTGGGTTCTTTTTTCCGCGATTATGTGTATATACCGCTGGGCGGGAATAAGAAAAACTTATATTTCAACCTGTTCGTGGTTTGGTTTCTAACTGGATTATGGCACGGGGCAAGTTGGAATTATGTGCTTTGGGGCTTATATTTTGGGGTTTTAATCGCTTTGGAGAGGTTATTCTTACAAAAAATTTTGGATAAAATATCCTTTTTCGCCCATTTTTACCTGATATTTATCGCCGTATTGGGTTGGGCTTTGTTCTATTTTGAGAGTTTGCCCCGTTTGGGTTTATTCTTTCAAATCCTATTCGCGCAAGCTGGTCAGGGTCTCTGGTCGTTGGAATTAAGCCTAAAACTGCAAGAAAATGCCTATTGGTTGGCTTTCTCTCTAATCTGCTGCTTGCCTTTATGGGGTTGGTTTTCCTCCCTTTATCAGCGCTTTACGGAGAATATGAACGCGACTTTGGTAGAAAATCTGACCACAGGGGCTAAATTTGGGCTTACCTTATCCTTGCTGTTGTTATCTGTGGCTATGCTGGCTGGAAGCACTTATAAGGCGTTTCTTTATTATCGTTTCTAATCCCCAACTTAATTCTCTATTCTGTGAAAACTTTTTTTAATATCTGTTTTTTCGCGCTGTTGGTGGTTTGGGGGGCTGCTACTTTTTTCCTGCCTGCAAGATTATACTCCAATATAGAAAAGCGCGAGTTGAAATCTTTGCCCAGTTTTTCGCTGCAAAAATTCGTACAAAAACAATACACGGACAGTTTGGACGGCTATTTGGCGGATAATTTTGCGCTTAGGGATGAATTTGTCAACTTATCTTTTCTACTCAAACAGTACAGAGGTTACAAATCGGATGAAATGGGTATTTTTGAGGGGAATATAGATTTAGACGCGGGAGCTATAGAGGTAGAAATTGATTCCAATAGCAACAATCCACCCAATCAGAGCTTAGATTCTGCTGTTTACAACAACGAGGGGGCAGCTCAAGACGTAGAACAAATGCACCGCAAGCTGTTGATTTACAACGGTAAAGCGATTCAAATTTTCGGGGGTGAGAACAAAACAGCGTTTGGGTTGAGCACAGAATACTGCGCCAAAATGGCTGACCAGTACGCAGATAGCTTGCGCGCTACAACGAGGGTGTTTCTAGCCATTCCCCCCGCATCAGGAGAATTATTTTTACCCACCGCTTACAAGCAAGAACAATTATCCCAAAAAAGAGACGAGCGTTATTGCATCCAAACCACTTATAACTACCTCAAATCCGCTAAAGGGGTGGACATTTGCAGCGAATTGCACCTGCATAAAAACGAATACCTGTATTTCGGCACAGACCACCACTGGACGGGGCGCGGGGCTTATTACGGCTATGTGGCGTACTGCCGACAAGCTGGGCTAAAACCTTTTCCCTTGGATAGTTTTCAGCGCAAAGTTATCCCCAATTTCTTAGGCTCTTTGTACAGACTAACCCGCGATAGCCGCCTCGCTGATAATCCCGATTCGGTGGAGTATTTTATCCCCCCACATATCCGCACAGCCGCCTACAGTATGGAGGGAGCCAATTACGACCAAAAGGTTAAAAAACAGGTTTGGGCGGAGATAGCGAAGGGCGAAAACTCTTATGGGGTGTTCTTAAGTCGGGATTATCCCTTCTTACTTATAGAAACTAACGCGCCAACGGATAAAGTGGCTTTAATCATCAAAAATTCTTACGGCAATCCACTAACGACTTTCTTAGTTTCGCATTATAAACGGATTTTAGCTATAGATTATCGCAAATTCAAAGGGAATATCTTAGCCCTTTGCCGCCAGCACAAAGTTGACGATTTAATCATCTGTCAGGGGGTTTTTGCGGCTAATACTGCCAGCAATACCCAAATGATACAAAATATGCTGTTCAGCAAGCTGATAGTGCCCACGATTAGCCGCGATACTTCAGCTTTTACCCCCAAATTAAAATAGATTTATGCTTATCGTAAAAAAAATACTATTTAGTTTTTGCATCGCTATCTTGTACCAATCTTGCGCGTATAGCCAACCCCAACTACCAACTGATAGCGAGCCGTTCAAAAAATATAATTATCTCAACAGCCAACAAAACGCCCTACAATTTTTCAGCCCACAGAGTATAAACAGTTT
>Ga0075154_10001590_pt1 | contig 15967 bp, 10 predicted proteins | sample JI71714BDNA_FD_70965 | JGI IMG/M metagenome (GOLD analysis project Ga0075154, IMG submission 70965) | Wastewater effluent complex algal communities from Wisconsin, to seasonally profile nutrient transformation and Carbon sequestration -... | ecosystem: Engineered > WWTP > Effluent > Algae... | reverse complement strand
TACATGAATAAATTCTTTGATAGTGCAATTGTTGCACTCAACCTCCGGGATATGCTCATTTGCATTTGCCAAATTATAATCAATGTTGGCACTCCTATTCTTGAAATATTCTAGAACTGGTCCATATTCATTGTCACCATATATTCATTTGATTTTGAATAATACTTCTTGATAGTACTGCATGGTACTATGCTAATTGAAAAAAATCACATGTTCGATATTTGATTTTTTTGGATATGTTTTACAAGAATGGCAATAAATTATAAAGAAAGTGACAATATATTGTTTCAATTCTTCTTGTACTGCAATAAGTTCCCTTGGAATCTCAGTAATATCGACAACTACAGGCATTGGTGTTTGTCACATAGTTTTTCCCGTGAGGGATGCTACCTCTGGTCCAAAGATTGTTTCAGCCAGGATTATGTCATCAAATTTGAAAGGACAGTCATTGATAGCATTGTTTTTTTATAATGCGCTTGAGATCTGCCACACTTGGACATCCCTAAGTGTGCATTAATTCTCGTGCTCTTTTGCACACGCTAATTGTCTATCAATATAGAAACTTTTGTTGTCGTGAATCATTTGTACCAATATGGTCCCATTCTTGAGTTCAGGTTTATATTAAAATAGTCCTTCACTACACTTGAATGGACCATTTTCATGTAGAGAACGAATGATCAATATATATCTTTTCTTCTATCAGGGCCAATCTTAGAACATTCATGCCCTTGCTGTCAAACTAGACATCACATAAGCCAGGCAATGTTGTGTGCAAATTAGTACTTTCATTGACAGCATTTTTGTTGAATATCATCGTGGTTGGTGATTAATGGATTGGTTGCAGAAATAGTGAATTGCTGGTTGATTTTCCAATAAGATCCAATTATTGTCGGTTTCCATAAGATCATACCAATGTTTTCAATTGTAACCATTTGTTTTCCTGGCAACATGTAGTGGTGGATGACGATGTCCAATTGTTGGATTATCTGCTTCATTTGCACTCATGACTTGTTGGATATGTTGTACTTCCTTATTTTAGTTGATCTGACATTCAGTCCACTGATGAGAAATGACATTCCTTATACAGCAAAATAGCACACACCTTCTGTTTGTGCAAATGTGAGTTACGAGATTCTTTATTTTGCGTCAGATGTACTATTTGTGTACTTTTCGTTGTCTGCTTGTCTCTTTATTATTCTTTTGCTTATCTCATCCTTCGTCCCAGAGATGTTAATCAAGAACTGATCTTGCTTCATCTAGTGATTTTAATACTGATTGTGATGCAAAGAGTATAAAGATTTGTGGTTGACCAAGAGAGATCCAAAATTGGCTTGATCAGCATGCTCAATGTATAGGTATGCCATGTATCTTTACCATGCTGTTGTAATTTTCTTGTTTGGTTGTTGATGAGGTATCATTTTCAATAATCTTGAGTAGGACTATAAGCCCTCCAAGATGCGCAACTGCAATATCTCACACCAATTCAAATCTTGCTGTATAATGGATGAGGATCATCTTCCTTCTGCATAATGTTCATAAAATTCTTCAATGCATCATCAACAATTTGGACATCATATCTGTTTTCTTCATAGGTCAGTGAACAAAGCTCAAAGGTTTTCAATAGCTTGATAGGGTCATTTTTTAATTTATAAATAACTTTGCCTATTCTGAATCTTATACTAAAACCGCTTTGAACATTGTGACCAATACGCTTTCTCTGAGTTAGCTGCATAAGCCGTTTTTCACTTCAGTTAAAGCTGCAACTCCACCTTGAAAAATGTCTTGTAATCCTCATCTTATTGTGCCCTCAAATCCTCATCCTCATTTGTTGATTGGCTTCTCTTTGACATTATAGCACTAAAATCAAATCATTTCTTATTGTCGAATGCCTTCTGCATATCACATCCATGAACATATGTACGCTATAAAGGTAAGTAAATACTATGTTATCTCAGTAAGCTCACCTGCTTTTTTGGCTCCAGATGCTATCTCATAGACTTGATGGGTTTTTGTGGACTTTATTTCTCTTTGGACTGGATATATTCATGTTAGATGAAGCTCTCCCACTTGCTCTAGCTCTTCCTCCTCCATCTCTGCCTCTTCCAGACATTGTGCGCTCGATCCTTTTTGCTCTTTGACTTTGACTTCTCTCAGTGGACTCTGTCTGTTATTTCTCCTAAGGACTTTTTGGGTGATTGTGTTGTAATTTCAATTGGCACTGGTGCTATTAGGCTATTGCTCAGTGTCAAGCTGTCTTCCAATAGCCACCTATGGATCCTTGTTAAAAGTTCCTAATCATAGTTATACTTAGTGCCCCTCTATTGATCCTTTATCTTGTCCCTTTTTGTTGTTTTTTATTGCTTTGATTTTCCTGTGCCTGCTTTGATTGATTGTTCAGACTGTTTCCAAATACTCAAGAAGTGACAATGCTGTTGCGGCATTTATATGGCAATCTGTGTGGCATTCTTTCACCTGGCAACTTTTTGTACTAGTGTCCCCATAGAAATTTCTGAAGAAATTTCTGTACTGTAGAAATTCTTTTTTATTTCTAAAATGTTCCAACAGTACCCTTTGAGCAGATTATCCATGATATCACTAAAGCTCTTTCCTATTTCCCCCAGAGCATCAAGCTGCATGAACTCATTGAACTTGGTAATGACCCTATGCTTGTCTAGTTCAGAGAGCATGCTCCTGATATATGTGACCATGGACCTAGAGTTGATAGTAATCCTTAAAATCAAGATTTTGAGGAGCATGGGTCCATCATCAAATGTCTCCTTGTGAGATCCATTTGTGACGACAATAGATGGCTTGAGGCTGCTTGTTGTTATCTTCAGTGCGCACGCCTTGTTGATTTATTGGATGAGGCACACATACATTTGTTGTGAAAGCTGTCCATTGCATTTCAGAACTATCGGCCCATTGTGTCCAACTCAAAGCATGTCTTGACATTATCCTGATATTCGTCCATTGAGATGGTACCATACTCTTTCAGCAAGTTCTTACCATTTATGTTGCATATAGACAGCCATTCTGAAACTTTGGCCCTAATTGCCACTGTGTATAGGAAACTATGAAGCATGTTATCTTCTCTATTGTATAATTCGTCCTCTAATTTGCAAGTTGCTGTGGTCCATTGTTTGATACCACTGTTAGTGGTGTAATCAATCACCTCATTCATTGACAAGCCTGGGGTCAACCCTTTTGTGCTATTCATGGTATTTCCTGTGTAAGAAAGCTTGAATGCCCTGCAATAGGGGTGTTTGTTCTTGAAAATGTCCTGCAGGTGAGGCAGTTGTAATTATAGTTGCCTTTTATTTAGGGGTGACAGTGACCCATGTTAGAAGTGCTGACCTCCAATTGGGTTCTTTCATAAGAGAAGATGATTTGAGTAAGAGTTTTATATTGAGCAGTCATGGATGGTGAGTCTGTAAGATACTACGTTTGCACATCTCAACCAATCCAATCCATTTAGTTTGTGAACTCTGTAGTGATTCAAGACTTCCCTGGCGTTCGAGAAATGGGACAAATAGTTTTTGGCGTGCCCTACATATGCGCGAGAATCATTTTCTTTGCATTATGTACTTAGCTTATACAACAGAACTGTTCTAAAATTTCAGTGGTCGATTTCTTCATGGTTCAAGCAGTCCGGCTGCTCAAGAGACACTCGACAAACAGGATAAATTTTCGTACTGGTCATTTTCCGCGACCTTTTTCAAGAAGCAAAGAGATACTAAGAGTTCTATAATCAGAGACAGTTACACAGTCAAATGTGTGTTGCAGAGTATTGCATTATAGTTCATGGTCTGATTTAAATATTACAATAAATCATTCGATTAACTCACTACCAGTGTGGAATGATAAGTTTACCCCTAGCATTCTTCCTTTCATCTTCAAAAAATGTCAGGTCTTCCTGGTCGAATTCTGGAGACTTTTTTTTCACAGGCATACCATTATCACCGAATTCCCATGATACGATCTCGTTACACCAATTGTAAATCTTGTCACAAAAGCCTTGTTGCGGCAAAATCGTGAAAGGTTCTTCCATCTGAGTTGCAAGCTCATCAATACCAAACAAAAACAGAGATATGACAGCTGTTGCTGGTACCATACCCACATGATTCCATGTGCCTTTAAACGGTTCCCAAAGGGCGAATGGCATCAATATCAACCATAAAGACAAGAATCTAGCTGTGTGTCGTGAATAAAACAAAGGCACAGGTGATGTCAACAATCGTTCACTGCTTCCTAGATTGTCTTCGAATATTGTCACCGCAGTGTGTACTTCATTCTTTCGCACAAAATGCATCGGGCAATTCTCAATAGCTATAGATAAATCAAATAAGGCTCTATTCGGTCTATGTGCAGCTTTAATAATTGCTTCTGCTTGTCTCTCAGGCAATTTCTGGTAAAGTTCTTGTCTGAATTGCTCCTCGTCCTCCCTTTCAGGGGATAAATGCCTTTTCATTGCACGAACAAAAGACCAAGTGGCGAGGCTTACTGCTTTCAAGTCTTCTTTTCTCTTCTCTGGTGAAACGTTAGTGTCGTCGTAGAAAGCATTTGCCATTCTCACAAGATCCCTTGTGTGATTAATATTCATTCCCCAGTTTTTGCGGGCTTCGTCCCATCGTTTGTAAGCAGAGTTAGTTCTGAAAACTAGATGAGCAGACAAGTCAAGTGGAAATTGTTAAAAAAGTTACAGCACATTACTATTCCCAAAAGTTGATTCTTTACTTACTCAAAAGAAGACCCAAGGATGGGCTTGCCAAAGTGAAAGGCGCTAGTGGAAGACCAATCACAGGAAGATAAATACTCTGAAAAATTGCCTCGTGAGTAACTCCGCTGAAGTCAGTGAATCCTCCAACAAGATTATTATATACGCAAATAAGAAACGCAATCGATGTGGTTGCTAAAATTTCATTTCCAATATTTTTGTACACTCCTGACACTGTCATGGCAGTCAGTTGACGAAGAAATCTATCAGGTGAACGATGCTTAACCCAATCATCATGAGTATATACTGTTCGCCTGTAAGTTCGGCTCTCCTCTCCGTAAGAGATGTCAGTTATAGGTGAAAAAGGTGGGGGGTACACAGTGTTTCTAAAGAGTACCGTGGTGCTTGCTTTAGTCGAAGACGTCAAACTTGGTACTATGAGAGCATGGGTGCGCTTGTGTGTTATGAAAATCAGAACGAAGCTTAGGGCGAAGTAAATTCTTGCGAAGCCCATTTTGAAACTCTCACTCGGTAGCGTTCAATTTGCCGGTTTCTGATTAGGCCAATTTCAAGATTTTTAAATTAAATGTCAAACTTATTTTAAGCATTATCTGCAAAGATTCACTGACGTCTTGCAAAGCGTTGATGCTTGTTCGCAAGTCGGTTGTAAAAACTGCACAGTTCGCTGTATATACGTCATTTAATCTCTAGCAAAGATCGCGTGTTGAGAACAATATATATAAGTTAGAGCTGCGAAGTTACAATCCTTGTACACAACATGGAAAAAATTTGTACTCTTCTTCAAAGTAAAACGCGACTGTGTCTAGAGAACTGCAATAATTTTTGGTTGATGGTATGTTTGTAGAGGTCAACTGTTTTCACAAGATGCATTCTATGTCAGACTACAAACTTCCGAACGTGCGAGAGCCTTTTCGGCATGAATTAACGTCTTCTGCAAAAATCAAATTAGAAAACATTCTTCCATGATAATTTTTTTCAAACACCAATTCTATGTCCGACAACAAACTCTTGAACATCCACCTCGCATTTTATTATCAATCAACATTGTTTGTCAACTTAGGAATATGTTAATTTATCATTGCTATGTAATAATAAATAGTTCCTCATGTTTATCCTATAAATGCTCTAAGGCGCGCTCTTTTAGACATATCCTTCTCTTGAGTCTCAGACGCTTGGGCTACAGGCATTTCTCCTGTTTGATGTGCAGGAACTGGCTGACCGTTATCACCTGCCTCCCATGAAACAATTTCATTACACCAATTATAAATCTTGTCACAAAAACCTTGTTGAGGTAAGATTGTGAAGGGCTCCTCCATTTGGGTAGCAAGTTCATCAATACCGAAGAGGAAGATCGAAATTGCCGCCACTGTTGGAATCATAGCTATATGGTTCCATGAACCCGCGAAAGGATCCCACAAACCAAATGGTAGCAGTAGTAGCCAAAAGGACAGGAACCTAGCTGTGTGTCGAGAGTAGAAGAGCGGTACTGGTGAGGACAATAAACGTTCACTACTTCCAAGATTGTCTTCAAAGATAGTAACTGCTTTGTGTACTTCGTTTTTCCTCATAAAATGCATCGGTAAGTTTTCAATGGCAACAGACAAATCAAAAAGAGCTCTATTGGGTCTATGAGCTGCATCAATAATCGCTTGTGCCTGCTTTGGAGGCAGCTTTTCATAAAGTTCCTTCCGAAAGTCCTGTTCATCATCTTTCTCCGGAGATAAGTGCCGCTTCATCGCACGTACAAATGACCAAGTTGCAAGACTTAAAGCCTTGAGATCCTCCGCGCGTTCTTCGTTTGACACACCAGTCTTATCATAAAAGGCCGTTCCCATCCGAACAAGATCACGAGTGTGATTTATGTTCATTCCCCAATTCTTTCGTGCTTCGTCCCATCGTTGATAAGCCGCATTCGTTCGGAAGACTAAAGGATATGCCGAAGAAACGTTATTCACAGATGAATCACAATTCATAAATTCAAAAGACTTAGACACTTACTTAAAAGTAACCCCAGTGATGGGCTCGACAAAGTAAACGGCGCTAGAGGCAACCCCACCACGGGAAGATAACCACTCGAAATAATTGCGGCATGATTAGTACCCTCAAAGTCAGTGTATCCTCCTACAATCAAGTTGTAACCCACCAAGACTGTTGCAATGCCTGTTGTAATCAACACCTCATTGGCCAGAGATTTGTATACTCCAGACACGAATATTCCAGAAAGATTTCTCAAGAATCTTTGAGGTGAACGATGTTTAACCCAATCATCGTGAGTGTACACCGTCCTTCGGTATTTGCGGCTTTCCTCACCGTATGAAATGTCCTTCACAGGCGGAAGGGGTGGGGGTTGCTTTGTATTATCAACCTGCAAGATTGTTTTGCTTACTTTCACGTTCGTACGTGAGGGAGCGACAAATCCCGAGCAGGCAGTCAAAGAGAATCCTAGGAGGAGAAAAGTACGGATAAAAAACACCATTGTGGTTCAATATTTAGCTTTATATGCCAAGATCTTGTATCTCGCTTAAGAAAAATATAACCTCCCAAACTCGGGTTTACGCTCAAAACTCCATTAGAATGACATCATCGATGTAGGGAATCTCCATTGCCCCCTTGCGTGAATTTGTGCGAAGCCTGCCGTCATCCAGTCTTCGCATTCCGAAGCGTATACAGGTGAGGGAGTCCTGCGACAAATTACATGAGAAGATCCTTGAAAACACTCCAAGGCAGACTAAAAATCCTACGAAATAGGAAAACTTTTCTAGGAATTTGTTAGTCTAAACAAAGAAACTTCTATTGTTCGTGAAAGTTATTTTGTTGCCGATCTCTGGCAACTTGAGAAAAATTCAAAGCCATTTGACTACTAATGATCATTTGATTTAACTGTCCTTTCCATATTAACTTTCATCATATACCTTTCCTAATAAGTTTCTTGGATTTGATGAATTGAATACACATTTTCGGACTTGGAGAACTCGAAAAGTGAAAGCGTATACCTTATATTCTGGTATATCAGAAACGAAGTCAATTCGACATCATAGAATCAGTTTGTGAGAGATCCTTGCTGAACAATTGATGGTTGATTATACCTGTTATGGAAATTTAATCGATGCGTTTGTTTACCAAACTAATTTGATTAAAACAAGCACTAAATTATGACCTGGTAGAAAAAGCAAAAACTCATAATTTAAATCGTCCGTGCTTACAGAGCTTATAGATAATAAATTCCATTGCAGAGGTTTTCTTTGTAATAATTAGGGTTCGAATCGAACTATACTCGCGCGTCAGAATACTAAATCATTATAAATTATACAAATGTTTCTTGGATAAATGTAATTATATATCCAATCAGTTATTGTTAACTTATTTTTATTGTACTTAAATGTGACATTCCTAGTCAAAAAAGATGAAATAATTATGTTTGCTAACTTTTGTGCAAAATTCCACAAGTTTGATATAACTTGTTAAAGAATACTTCACAGCAATTCTGATTGAAATCACAGATAATAACTGGTAGCTTGAAATTGAAGCAAGGACACATACATATAATTTTTTTAATATGCCCCTTACAGTAAAGTAAATCATCAGCTAAAATGTTGTTTGAATTGATGTTGTTTTCAACAGGGGCCAATCAGTCAGATTTTTCTTAACTTTCTCGTAAGCTTCCTCATTTTGCTTTAACAGCTGATCCCGTCCCGTCTAACGGTAGCTGTTTTACGACAAATACCAGATAATGCAAAAGTTTAAAGCCACATGTAACACGATTGAAATTTAAGAGTTACCATAAGGCTCAACTTAGTTTTACGACTTTTTGATGCCATGAACAAATAATCCGAAATAAGCAATTTTTGCGATAATGTATTTTGCTCATGATCCAGTGGACAAAAGTCCACCAAAAGAAGGGATCACAAGGCCTCCTCGCGGAGTGCTTTCTTTCATCCGACCAGAGTCTCTGATGTTATATCATTTTGATGAAACATTGGTGCACAAACATTCCGAGCTATCTAGACGAATGTGCAAGAGGCATCGCCGTCGAGCCGCACGTAGAGGGAATTTGGGAGTACACTCAGGTCAAGAAGAAAGTTATCAACCTCCTGTCTCTCCGCCATCAATAGATGAAATAGAATTTACAGGTTATCAAAATTGCGAGAATCCATTCAATGTAAATGCATCACATTTTACTCTGTTCTTTTTCGGAGCACCTTACTGCTTTCATTCACTTAAGTTCATTCCTAAATTGGCCAAATTCATATATGAACAGAACAAGCAGTACGAAAGTTCATCTAACTCCACCCAAATACAGCAAATCGAAAACGTGGATGCAGCACACATTGAAACATATGCATCTACATTTGGGAGTGAAAATAAACGCGTAAAACAGCTTCAGTGTATTTTTATACCAGACTCCCTTCATCAGATGTCAATTCAAAATCTTTGCCGGGGTACTGGAATTTATTTTTTCAAAGAGCCAAATGACAAAGGGCTGAGTTCTGTAAGATCTCTCTTTCAGGTGACTTATATTCCTACAGTGATTGTGGTGAACAATGAGACTGGTAAAGTGGTCACAGATTGTGCTCGCACTGCAATTGAATTCAATCCGACATGTGCTGTTCAGGCATGGCACTCAGGGAACTCAGGTGCCAATATCATAGTTAGGTTTTGCACCATGTCTTGAAAGCTAAGGGGGTTTTGTTAGAGATCACATGCTGCTTCAAGTATTTCAGCAGAAATAGTTTTTCAAACACAACAAGATACTTAGGAATTAGTAAATGTCTCACTTACATTTTCAACTCGTTCATAAATATTTCTGATATGGAAAGCAAGAGGGATATTCAAATATGTGATTGCTGACTTTTGAAACCTTATAAATTTGTAAATACCTTAATAGTCTGTACTTGCTGAAATGTCAATTAACAAGACATCCTATTTTTGCAGAATATTTCCCAGCAACATTGCAAAAAATTGCACAAAAGAGAGTGAAAATTACTGAATAACTCTGAAATCCAAAAAACCCAATATGTCAAGGTGCAAACTACTCATACAAATGAGTTGGATGATAGGGAAGTAAAAGCGCAGTTAGGTATTCATTTGGCATGATGCATTAATTAATACTTTTAGGAGCTGACCAGAAGGCCAAGCATGGGGAGCTGAGTATTTCAGTCAACTCCAAATAGTTTTTTAAGAGAGTGCTAAATGGTGAGTTTTCCCAAAAGGCTTCCCATGAACAAAGACAGAGATTATGTTTGTACTCAATGGCATGATTTAACTCTTGGCATTTTTAGTCTTTCTAAGGTTGAGTTGCGACAATGATTTGATCCTTGATTGTTTGATGTGGATGTAGAACAATTTCATGTTGAGTGCTCATATTCATGATTTGTGGCACTCTTTCAATTGTACCAAATGCAACTTGAGGGGCTTGTTTCCTGAAGGAATAGAGAAAGTTCAAATTATCATCTGGGAGGTCTGAGCCAAACTCAAACCGCACTGAACCTAACATTTATGAGGCATGATCAGAAGACAAAAATATTCCAGTTTACTGTCGTGATGAGATCAGGGTGCACTTTTAAACTGCTGAATACGTGGAGCATCATAACTTGGTAGTAACAAGATTATCTTGCAGAAATAATCAAATAAACATGCAAAGTCTCCCATGGAAAGCATTAGGTTTTTTACAACAAGTTCTCTCACAAGCCTCTAATAAAAATCGGGATTAAGTATCTCCACAGGGAACATTGCAATGGTTCATCATTAATCATCAAGTGTTTAGTGTCAATTGTTGTGATTGATTCCCAATTGTTGAAGTTTTACTTTTGATGGTTAAATGTTGTTGCCAATTGTTTTAGGTTGCTTGTCACTTGTTGAAGGTTGATTAGTCGAGTGATGTTCTATTATCGTAAATTTTTTGCTTTGGCTTTTGCCGAACGACCTATTTTTTTGAGGCAATAATAGCAAACAGGATTTCCTGGACAAATAAGATTGCTTTATTTTTCTGAATTTGAATGAAAAAATCGCCATTACATTAATCAATAATCTTAATGGAATCGTAAACTTTGGTGTGCCGTGTCACAAGTTTATTTCAACCGTGCCTTCGAAATGAGTAAATTCAATTTTAAATTCGACCTTGACTTTTGTATGTACATACATTCATGATTTATCAAAAGTTATCCAATTTGGTTATCCTTTGAAATTGTGAAAAACTAATTTCCTTAATAAAATCCTGCATTGCTGGGAATCAACTTCTGTTATCTACACTATCAAAAGCGATGTATGGACTCTTCGATTGTAATGAATAAAATAAGTATTCTTTGTATTTCTTTCGTGTCGCCGCCAACTATTGATTCTAGATATGATTTGTAACTGTCAATCTCAGTCAAAAGTCCTGATGATATAGCTTGCGATAGCATGGCTGAAGCTGATTTAGGAGCTTCCATGCTTGATAGTCCCCCAACAACAGGATTACTCTGTCTCAAAGCATAGGCATTGTTGATCCACAAAGTAAGAACTTCGGCAATACATCTCATGTAATATACTTTATCCTTTGTTGACCCTTCTTGTTTCAATTCGGCAAAAAGAACACTATAAGTGTGGAGAATATCATGAAATGAAACTCCTGCCTTTGAGAGAGCCAGTGCAACCCATGGATGAACTGCCGAGGATCCGTTACGTCCATTGGATGTGATGTCGATAAATGCGGCACGAAAAACTGAGGTATAATGATCCCAAGCAGATTGTGAGTATGTTCTGACCGCGCAACATTTCTCTCAAATGTTATACTTACTTTCACATGTTGGAATAATAAATGATAAAGGAAAAGTGTAATCTGCGCCCTTTCCCCAAAGCTCTAGTCCGATACTTGTTATCTTGTTAGACAATCTTAGAGCCCATTCTCCGTCGATGAACTGCTCGCCTCTTTCATCGATACTTGGCGACGCTTCCAAGGAAGCCAACAACTTTTTGATATGCTGGTCGGGGGTCCAAACATGAAGCTCGCGAGCAATAATTCTGGTCCAAAGTGTCTCAATAATGCCCGCGTCGTTGTTTTTACACACGTTCATAATACTGAGACAATTTTCGTATTGTTGTAAGGGTGCTGCGAATGTATTGAACAAGTCCGAAACTGAAAGTAATTCGTGTCCAAGCGAATGCAGTTGATCAGCGTCCAAAATCAAGGGACTGTCCCCAGTTTGCACCGAAGATAAAACTCGACTTTGCAAAATCGCAATCTCGAGTGTGTCGTTTAGACCCCTGATCTCGGCCGAACTCACGACACTAAAGGAATCGCACAGTAGTAAGCAAGAATATTACATCAAATGTTTGATTTCCGAATTGTTGTTCACTCACATGTCATGCGGATTATTCATGTCTGATGAAGACTTAGCACTTGATATGGCTTTCGTCAAGCAATTGATCCTTTCTCCAAGGGTTATTGTATTGTCTTTAGCTCTTGCTCGCTGAATCATCAAATTACATGCCCTCCCATGCTTATCGTTAAAAATAAAGTAACTATATAGCAGATCAACTCCCGAAGAAAAACCACAATCTTTGGCTTTATACGAACCCAGCCATTCTTCCAAATATGGAGTCTTTAAACTTAGAAGAAAGGAACTGTAGTTGTTTTCAACGAGTGATGTGTAAAGAAGACTGTGGAACTCATAGTCTGACGAGGAGGCGCAGACGAGCAACATTTCTGCAGCCAGTTGCCTACAAGTAGATATGGAATGTCCACTTCCGTTTACGAAGGCTGAATCACCTCCACGGAATAGCAGCCTAAGAAAATGTATTACGAGCGAGTAGCAAAACTTTCTCACATCATTCGCTATAGATTCACGCTCTGCCACATGAATTAAGGGGTTGGTTTGGCCTACGGAGTTACTGCCATCTGCTACATCTGGAACCTGCCGATCGTAGCCACGAGAAAGTAAGTCATTGTAATAAAGATCATTTTCCCACTCCCACATCGCATGAGAATGCGTAGTAAGTTTTTTTTCTCGCTGGACATCATTAGAGCATCGAAAGTTCGAAGCACAGACGAGGCAAACTTCTACAATGGCCGGTAGGTTAGGGATTCCATAAAGAGAGACACATGCCGTCACAAGCGGGGATGTAGAATAAACACTGCCGAATGCAAGCTCTTCGGTTTCCTCTGGAAACTCGAATTCACAAGGCAACTGCGTACCAAATGCATTTGCTTGGAGTACTTGTCCAGTGACAACCTTCGAACTGAACGTATGGATGGGAGGTAAAGATTATGAGAAATCAAGTGATTATGGGAACTTTTCCTAGAAGTACTTACCTTCTCCAGCAAATTGCTGCTCGCTTCCATAGATCTCCAGCATCTGTGCAAAATGATGCATATTTTAAGCTTCCGGGGATTTCTGCAATCGCAGATGAATTAGCCGACAGTGCTTTTTGCGCTAAAAAGTCTGCCTCGCTAAAGAAAAGGTAGCATTCTTGCGATAGCTGACGTGCTATTTGAAGGGAATAATCGCAGTTCTGATCTATATTTCTGCGTCCGCGCAGCCCCGTGGAGTATTTGTTTAAAGACAACAACATGGTTTGAAGTAGAACCGTCAATCTATCGGCAGCGTCTGGTGAACACACAAGCTGATAGACTGTCAAGTTATGCAAAAGTCCCCATTCGACTTCTCCAAGACCGACAGAATTTCTTTGGCCGAGTTGGTGTAATAATTTCCACAGAGCAAGTAACTGAGTAGTTCGCGAGAGCAGCCGATAAATGTTGTGGATTGACGACTCTTCTAGGAAACGCGCAGTGGCATTCATGTCAGTTGGTGGGCCAGCCATGCCAATGTTGTCCCCTCGTAAAGCCAGCTGTCTCCTGTGATGATCACTTGATACCATAGTATAGGATAGATAACCTAGATGAGGCGCAGCGGGTTCGAGCATAGTTTCATCGACATTCATTGCTTCAGTTCCAGACTCAGCCGGTGATGAGCCCGGAACCGTTTCAATTGAGTGGCGAAATAGCTCAAGCATTACTTTCTCAAGAGATTTTAGAGGACGATAAACCTGTTCAAATGTTGTATTGCAGTCCAACAGAAACTCCACTATGGACGGTTTGGGAAGCTTTTTGACTCCTTTTCTTGCCTTATGTGTCTTTCGAGTTGCCCTCTTAAGTAAATCAGGTGAGACGACAACAACAAGGGGTTTTAGCCAGACAGGACGCAAAAGTCTGCCTAGAAGCTTGATGAGACCTTTTTGCAACGAGCTGGAATGGAAAGAAGTTATCGATCCGCTGCGTTCAGTGCTAGAGCAAGAATCTGAGATACATTCGGACTGCAAAGGGGAGATTAGTAAAGCCTCACTGGCCGTAATTTGACTAGCCATTCCTGGAGCTCGGTAACCTGGGCGACCTCCGAAGGTTAAAGCCATTTTTCTACCGCGTTCCATGAGCTCAACGCTTGAGGAAGTTGCGATTGCAACGGCCAAGCTCATAGCACAAACTTCGTCTTGCCCATACGCAGTAATGAATTTAAGAAAGGTTCTTCCGGCGGGACTTTTTCTTACACTAGTCGGAGAATCTGGAAAAGGCAGTATGGTAAGCAAACTCGCGAACAGTTCTAGAATTGTCACGGGACGCAGTATGTGAATACCGCCGCTGTTCAAAACAAAGATTTGAGACTTGGGAATTTGCTTGGAGGAAACGGTATTTTCAAACAGAAACTTGTGAAACTGGTTGACAAACGGTGACAAGGGTATGGCCTTGCTGAAATTGAACGAGCCGACGAATTCTGAACAACTCTTGGATCGTAGAAGCGGGTGGTCTTTGAGAAGAAAGCCGCGCCTCCATTCGCCAAGCGGTGCCATTTGGTATTTAGAACCTATAGACGCTTCACGACGTGCCACAACGGAGGAACACGAAGGCAGATTTACAAGGGATCGAATCCATTCTGGTGACTTAAGGGCGGGCGTGACACTATGATTCGCAAGTACCCACAGCTTGCTGTTAGTTTGGTAGCTTGTTCCGGCAATATGGCAAATCTTCCCCCCGGGGAGTAGAGCACATTCAGGATTGAAACGCTTTCCGGAATGGTCTCTCATAACCGAAGGAATGCTTTTGGGAAGGGGGCAAGAAACGATCTCGTTGAATCCTGCTGATTTTTTGGTGTTGACAGATGACAAAGCTTGAACAGGCATGGATATAGATGGTGAAATAACACCAACACCACTCCCCCCGATAGAAGAATTCATAAGATTATCTTGGACTTCGACTTTACGGAATGCTAAATCTGGAAGTGTCGCCAACAATCCGTCACTTGCTGTACCTGCGATTTCAGAAAAAGATGGGACAATGTCATTACCGTTTAGGCCAAGTAATAGAATCTCATCATTCGTGTCGAAGTAGGATGCTACAACGTGCACAAATGGGCTTGATCCAGATACTGTAGAACCGTCCTCACTATCGCCCCTGCGAAAGGAACCATTCGCGAAAGATGAAAATAGTGGTTTGTTGTCTATTTTGAGAATGCCTGGAGCAACGCCCTCTTCGTCGCATAAATATTGCTGATGTCTTTCAGAGGTTGGAAATTCGGTCAGTGTGTGGGGCGGAAGAAACAAATTCACAGAAGGCGGAGGACAACGTATGTGACATAGCTGGCGTCTACTCCAAATATGAGACATCGTCTTGAATGAATTCGAGCCTGAAAGAATGCCGCCGGAGTTGTCAGGTAGCGAAAGATAAAACCTCAATCCTGCTTGGGTGACAACGACAAGATAGATAGATTCGGATGTGCTCGGAGGCACTACAAAGCATCGCGATGGGACCAAAATGCCTTGGAGATCCGAAGAGTGCCGCTTCAATGGGTCGTTAGATGGTCCTGGAGATGAATCAAGTGCCAACTTGAGAAGAGTACGAGCAGACTCCGTAGAGGGCGACCTCGATGAGGAACATGCCCCTTGTCCACCCAAGCCTGATAGGGCCGACGCTGCTCCGCCCGCGAATATGTAGTCTTTGGAACTTGAATACATCACGTGCCTTGAGAGAGATTCAAGATAAGACTTGGAAGTGTTGACCAGATTGATAGAAGTCAATGATGAAAGAACAACTGGAACTTTGGTCTTGGTGTCAGCAGAAGGATCGTTGAGAGCAAAAGTGGAGAGGGCGCCCATTGCCGAAAGTGTATGCAGTACACCGCGGGATTCGTCAACGACCATGTCTAAAATGGGGGAGGTGTCTCCGGTGGTACTTCCCGAAGTTCCAGTGAGCACCAATCTCTG
>Ga0075154_10001589_pt1 | contig 15979 bp, 15 predicted proteins | sample JI71714BDNA_FD_70965 | JGI IMG/M metagenome (GOLD analysis project Ga0075154, IMG submission 70965) | Wastewater effluent complex algal communities from Wisconsin, to seasonally profile nutrient transformation and Carbon sequestration -... | ecosystem: Engineered > WWTP > Effluent > Algae... | reverse complement strand
GCCGCGCGCCACTCACCGCCGATGAAAAGTCCAAACCGTGCATACATCAGGACAGCTCCTTCACGGCCACGACGCGGCCCTCGTTGATCGACTTCAGCGCAGCTTCAGCCAGCACCAGCGCCAGACGGCCATCCTCGAAGCCGACCGACGGTGCCCGGTTCTGCTCGATCGCTTCGACGAATTCGGAAATCTCGGCATCGAAGGCTTCGCGGTAGCGCTCGATGAAGAAATTCAGCAGCGGCTCTGCCCGGTCAGTGAAATCGGCGGTGTGCAGCGTCATCTCATGCGGGCGCCGGTTTTCCGAGATCGCCATGCCCTTGGTGCCCAGAGCCTCGACCCGCTGGTCATAGCCATAGGTTGCGCGGCGCGAGTTGGTGATGATCGCCTGCTTGCCACTGGCAGTCTTCAGAACGACCGTCACCGTGTCATGGTCGCCCAGCTTTTCCATCAGCGCGGGATCGACGAGGCGCGAGCCAGTGGCGAAGACCTCGGTCACCTCCTCGCCCAGGATGAAGCGGGCCATGTCCAGATCATGGATCGTCATGTCGCGCAGGATCCCGCCCGAAACCTGCAGGTAGGCTTCGGGAGCCAGCCCCGGATCGCGTGAGGTGATGACGACCTGATGCAGTTCACCGATGTCGCCCGCATCAATCGCTCTGCGGACAGCAGCATGGCCGGGATCGAAGCGGCGCACAAAGCCAAGCTGGATCGGAAGGTTGGTGCCCGCAATCTTCGCTGCACACTCGTTCACACGGTTCAGGCTCAAGTCGATGGGCTTTTCGCACAGCACCGGCTTTCCGGCCGCCACCGCAAGCTCCAGCAGATCGGCGTGGGTATCAGTGGCTGTCGAAATCAGCACCGCGTCCACATCAGCGGACGCAAAGACCGCCTCTGCCGACGGAAAGACTTTAGCCCCAGTTTTCGCCGCAACTGCCGCTGCAGCCGGCGCGTGGATGTCGTAGACTCCCGCAAGAGTAGCCCGAGGATGTGCCGCGATGTTGGCGGCATGCATCACCCCAATGCGCCCACAGCCGAGCACAGCGATACGGATCATTCTCGTCCTCCCGATTCCTGAGTGCAATATTCATTGCTGTTAACATCTATTGTCAACAGCCAATGTGTGCGGCTATGCTATCGCAACATTCGAGGGAGGAGATGGCATATGGAACACTCGACGATTCGCCTGACCATGACTCAGGCACTGGTGCGTTGGCTGACAGCGCAGTTCACAGAGATTGACGGCCAGCGCGTGCCCTTGTTCGCCGGCGTCTTCGGCATTTTCGGCCACGGCAACGTCACCTGCCTGTCCGAAGCGCTAGAGGCCGTGCAGGATCAGTTGCCCACCTGGCGCGGTCAGAACGAACAGTCGATGGCTTTGGCCGCGGTCGGCTTTGCGAAGGCCAAGCGGCGGCGGCAGATCATGATCGCCACGTCCTCCATCGGGCCGGGTGCGCTGAACATGGTCACGGCAGCGGGCACGGCCCATGCGAACCGCCTGCCCATCCTCTTGATTGCCGGGGACACGTTCACCAACCGCTTGCCCGACCCGGTCATGCAACAGGTTGAGCACTACGGGAATCCGACGATCACGGTGAATGACGCCTTCAAGGCCGTCACCCGTTACTGGGATCGGATCACACACCCCGCGCAAATCCTGCACTCGCTACCGCAAGCCGTGGGTGCGATGCTCGACCCCGCAGATTGCGGCCCGGCTTTCCTCGCCCTGCCGCAAGACACGCAGGAGCTCGCCTTTGACTACCCGGTCGAGTTCTTCGCCGAGCGGGTTTGGACAATTCCTCGCCCGCGGCCCGACCGCAAGGCGGTGGCCGATGCAGCGGCCTTTCTGAAAACTGCGAAGAAGCCGCTGATCATCGCGGGCGGAGGGGTGCGCTATTCTGGTGCTGAAGCGGTCGTCGCGAAGTTTGCCGCCGAGCGTGGCATTCCTGTGGTCGAGACCATCGCCGGAAAGGGCGGCCTGACGCACTACGATCCGGTCCATGCCGGCCCGATCGGTATTGTCGGATCGACGTCTGCCAACGCGCTGGCGTCTGAGGCGGACGTGATCATTGCCATCGGCACACGATTGATGGACTTCACGACCGGGTCCTGGACTTCGTTCCGTCGGGACGCCCGCTTCATCTCGATCAATGCGGCCAGGTCAGATGCCCTGAAGCACCAGGCGCTGGCCGTTGTTTGCGACGCCCTTGAAGGCGTAGATGAACTGGACTCGGCCCTTGGCGCCTGGAAGGCTCCTGCAGACCACCTTGCTCATGCCAAAGCGCTGTTCAAGACGTGGGACGCGCTCTTGGACGACCACCAGACCCCGACCAACGCCCCGATCCCGACCTACGCCCAGGTGGTCAACGTGGTGAACAAATCGGCTGGCGAAAGGGACACCCTGATTGCCGCCGCCGGTGGCATCCCAGGCGAGGTGCAGAAGGGCTGGCGTGTCAAGGCACCCAATACCTTCGACCTTGAGTTCGGATTCTCCTGTATGGGATACGAGATCGCCGCCGGATGGGGATGCGCCTTGGCGCAGTCCGGGCCGGGTGGGGTAGGTGGCACACCCATCGTCATGTTGGGCGACGGCACCTACATGATGATGAACTCCGACATCTATTCGACCGTGCTTTCGGGCCACAAGATGATCGTCGTGGTCTGCGACAACGGCGGTTATGCCGTGATCAGCCGCCTGCAGCAGTTCAAGGGCGTGCCGGGATTCAACAACCTTCTGAAGGACTGCCGGATCACCGACAAGGCCAACCCCCTGCATGTCAACTTCGCCAAGCACGCAGAATCGATGGGGGCCGCCGCCCGCCGCTGCGAAAGCCTGGCCGACCTTGAAGCCGCGCTGGAGTGGGCCAAGACCAACGACCGGACAACCGTCATCACCATCGTGACGGACGCCTATTCCTGGGTGCCGGGCGATGCCGACTGGGACGTGGGCGTGCCCGAAGTCTCTGACCGCGATGCAGTGAACAAGGCTCGCGAGAGCCAGATAGCGATCCGCGCCAAGCAGCGTGTGGGAGTCTGAGAATGAAAGCGAAACTTGGAATTGCTCCGATCGCCTGGTGGAACGACGACCTTGCGGAACTTTCCGACGACGTGAGCCTGGAGGAGTGCCTTCGCCAGGCCTCGGTCGCGGGCTTCACCGGGATGGAAACCGGCCGCCGCTTCCCGATGGACATGGGCGAGCTTGGGCCGATCCTGCAGAAATACGGCATCTCGGTTTGTGGCGGCTGGTTCTCGGGCCTCCTCCTCGACGGCGACATCGAAGTGGAGAAGGACCGCATCGCCCAGCAGCACGCCTTCTTCAAGGCGGCGAAGGCCCCTTGCATCGTCTATGGCGAGACCGCGCGTTCGGTCCAGGGCATCAAGTCCGCGCCGCTGGCGACGAAGCCGAAGCTGACCGAGGCGGAAGTCGCCGTCTACGGCCGCAAGATCAGCGACTTCGCCGACTGGTGTGCCGCAAACGGCATGCCGATCAGCTACCACCACCACATGGCCGCCGCGATCGAGACCGAGGCCGAGCTTGACCTCTTCATGAAGCACTCCACCGTGCCCTTGCTCTTCGACGCGGGCCACATGGCCTTTGCCGGGGGCGACAACCTTCGCGTCATCGAGACCCACTGGAAGCGCATCACCCATGTCCACACCAAGGACGTGCGGATGGGAGTGATCAATGCCTTGGATCGCACCAAGGAAAGCTTCCTGGACGCGGTGGTGAAAGGTGCCTTCACCGTGCCGGGTGACGGCTCACTGGACTTCGAAGCCATCGTCAAGGCACTGGCCGCCAAGGGCTACGAGGGCTGGTTCGTCGTCGAGGCGGAACAGGATCCCAAGGTTTCGCCCCCGCTGGAAATGGCGAAGAAGGGCCACAAGGAGCTCCTGCGCGTCATGGCCGCTGCCGGCTACGAGGTCGTGCAATGAACCGGATGGACGGGAAGGTCTGCGTCGTCACCGGGGCCACACAGGGCCTCGGTGCAGCCATCGCCCGCAGGCTGGCGGCGGCAGGTGCAGCCGGACTGATCATCACGGGGCGAAACACGCAGCGTGGTGAGCAGGTAGCTCAGGAAATCGCCAAGAAGCACCGCATCGACGTGCATTTCCTTCGGGCCGACTTCGCCGAGGTCGATGACTGCCGGATGGTGATCGCGGAGACAGATCGTCTGTTTGCTCATATCGACGTTCTGGTCAATGCCGGGGCATCGACAGCGCGCGGCACCATCATCGACACGTCGCCCGAGGTGTTCGACGCGCTCTTTGCGACGAACGTGAGGGGTCCCTACTTCCTGATGCAGGAGGCGATCAAGCTGATGATCAAGAGAGGGGTTGAGGGTGCCATTTGCAATATCGGCTCGATCTCCGCTCTGGCCGGTCAGCCCTTCATCAACGCCTACTGCGCGTCGAAGGGGGCGTTGACGACACTGACCGCCAACACCGCCTTCTCGGTGATGGCCAACCGCATCCGGGTGAACCAGCTTAACGTCGGCTGGATGGCCTCGGACCACGAGCGCGAGATTCAGACCGAAGGCGGTGATCCGGACTGGGAGAAGAAAGCCGCCGCCGCGCTGCCCTTCGGTCGTCTCGTCGACCCGGCAGAGGCCGCGCGGGCCGTGAACTTTCTGGTCTCGGACGACGCGGGCCTGATGACCGGGGCGATCGTGAACTTCGACCAGTCGGTCTGGGGCGCCGTGGCTGAAGGCATGCCAGTGCCGAACGGCCCTATGGCCCTGTGACCACCGGAATCCGCGGCGCGGCGCTGTCCTTCTGCAACCGCGCCGCCAGGGCCACGCACAAAGCCTGCGCCAGGCACATGGGTGCCGCCAGACTGCGCGAGAAGGTGTATTCGTGTTCGGGCACCGCAAAGAGGACCCGCGCCAGCTTGGCATAGGGCGACAGCGTGCTGTCAGAGATCGCTAGGATCGGCACGCCACGCGCCGCCGTTTCTTCAGCCACGTTCACAACCTCGGTCGCGTAGAAGCGGAAGGACACGACAAACAGCACGTCCGTCGACCGCGCGACCTTGGCCATATGCGTCGCCAAACCCCCGCTTGCGTCCAGTAGCACGGTCCGCTTGCCCAGCATGGTCAGCACATAGCGCAACAGCTCCACCACCGGCTCGGATCGCAACTGGCCGATCAGGTAGACCGTATCCGCAGCCTCAAGCAGGTCCGCCGCCGTCGCCAGAGCGTCTGGATCCATGCTGGCCAGAAGCTCCTGCAATGAGGCCACATCCCGCGCCACAAGGTCTGCAAGGAGCCCTATCTCACCTTCCCGCGCCCCGCCAAGCTCAGTCTCCAGCGCCCGCACGCGCGCGTCGAACCCCGGGGCCGCCGTGGTCAACCGGCGCTGAAACACCGCCTGCAGTTCCTTGAAGCCCCGATAACCCAGCGACTGCGCATAGCGCACGAAGCTGGAGGCATGGATCCCGCACTTCGCCCCGATCGCGTTGACCGAGAGGACCGCCACGTCATTCGGGTTCTGCGTCAAATATAGCGCGATCTTCTGATAGGACTTCGACATGTCGTCATATCGATCATGGATCAGCCGGATCAGTTCTTCATAGGTCTCCGGCGGTCGAAAGGACATTGTCACTCCTCAGCTCAATTCACGCCTGATGGTCCGCTCGACGCATGGAACATGTCGCAGGGAACTTTGTCAATCAGCCCGCAATGCACCAAATGGTGCATGGATTGGTAGGCGCGAAGGAACATGGATAGCGTGGTGGGTCGTTCGATCTGGACCGCGACATCCAGGGATTCGGGAGTGGAATGTCCGGGCATCCTCGACCGGCTGGGGCAAAGAGCATCCCCATCGAGGTAAGCACTATTCTCTAGGACTTCGTTCTCGCAAGAAAGTCCCAAGGCACAAGTCACAGTCCCCTCCCGACCAAACCACTTTGCGCAGGTAAGTATCTCATGTGACCAACTTCATGAGAGACGACATGACAAACCCCTACCAGAACACCACCACTGCACGACTGATCGCTGACCGGATCCGCGACCTGGCACACAAGAAGACCCAGGCAGAAATCGCCAGCGAGGCCGGCTTTCCCAATGCAAACATGATGACCTTCCTCAAGAACGGTCGGAACAAGGTTCCCTTGGATCGCGTGCCCTCGCTCGCGAAGGCGCTTGAAGTCGATCCTGCTTACCTGATGCGTCTTGCTCTCGACCAGGCTGTCGGCGCAACCGCAGCGAAGGCGATCACCGACATCTTCGGCACGCCCGCCACCGAGAACGAGCGCGGCTGGCTGCAGGAGCTTCGCGACGCGTCGGACAACTCCGATCCACGGATCACCGCCAGGTCACGTGCAACGCTTCGAGGTATCTTCGGTAAATGAGCGCGGACGACGACACACCGATCTTTATGCTGCCCACGGCTCCTGCAGCGGGACCGTGGGACCACCTGACGAAGAACGAGCAGACCTGGATCGAGTTCATCCGGGTGATCTCTAGCGGCCCCGACCCGAAAGTGACACCGACGCGCGTGCATTCTCTGAGGGAGCTTATGGATAGGACCTGAAGCGGGGATCGGAGAACTGTCAGCCGTTCCCCGATCCCCAATCATGTTGCAGGACATCTCCGGCGTTTGTCTTCCTTCGCTTCTTGTAGGCTCCAGTGTCGGCTGATAGTTTCCGGCTGTGCCTGGTATTTCCGCTACATCTGGATGAGCATGGCCTGCTACAAAACGCAGAAATTCAATGGCACAAGATACTGTTTTGATTTACTATTTCACAAGCCTTGAGAAGTCCAGCCTCTCGCCCAATCACCCCTTAAGGTCCTGATGTGCAAAACCCCCTTGAACTCAAGGGGTTGGTGCCGTTTTCCGTGCGAGAATGGGGGCGAACATGGCGGACATCTTAAGGTCAAGGATGGTCGCTTCCATGCCCGCGTCGCCGTTCCTGCTGCGCTTCGGGAGCTTGTCGGCCATTCATAGTTGACCGCCCCGCTGGGTGGTGAGCGGCGGGCTGCTTTGAAGCTCTTGCCCGAGGCAGTCGCAGGTCTGCAACGTCAGCGTGCTCTTGCTGCACCCCAGGTCTGCATGTCACACTTGGGAATGCGCACAGGGTTTTGCTTCGGGCGAGTGCTCCCGGAGTGTCGGGCTTTCGGGGCCTTGCGTCCTTGCGGGGCGGGAGGATCGCGGCGGACCCTCGGGTTGCGATGGAATCGTGGCACTTGTGGGTGGCGAAGGCACCATGTGCGGTGACGCTGGCGATCTCTTGATCTGGCGGGGTCTGGTCTGTTCGGTTGGGATCGAACCAGATCGTCAGCGAACCAGGGCGCTTCATCGCAGCCGGGCCAGTTCCCGGACTTGCTGGCCCCGGGGGATGGGTCAGCTTATGCGGTCCAGCTACCATCCCGGGTTCACAAGATGAATCCCCCACGGGATTCGCGCGGCAGAGCCGCCCGACACTGTCCCGGAGAATAGCCACGACACCGCCGCTCAACCACGAAATGGCATGGGCAGTCTCTCCGAGATCCCTTCAAATCAGTCATGTCCCGCCATTTGTTTTTCCAACTCTTGCTGCAGCGGCTCCGTTTCAACCGAAGGGACGGTTTGGCAACGCTGGTGGGGGCTGCTCGGTCTTCACTCAATCCGGCAAGGACGCGGCTCACGCATTGAATCGCCGCCTGTATTCGCCCGGGGTCAGGCCAACGATCCGCAGGAAGACCTTTCGGAATGCGCCGGGATCCGCATAGCCGACCTGCCAGGCGACGCTTTCCACCGGCTGCTGTCCGAACTGCAACAGCTCCTGCGCCTTGGCCACCCGCAGACGTTGGGCATAGTCAGTTGCGGTCAGCCCGGTGGCCTTCTGGAAGCGTCGCAGGAAGGTGCGCTCTTCCAGCCCGGCCGTTTCAGCAAGGAAGCCAAGCCGTGCATCGCGTCCCTCGTTTGCTTGCAGCACATGCTGGGCTTTCAGGATCGCCGCATCTCCATGGGTCAGGCGTGGCACAAAGGCGCTGTAGTAGCGCTGTTCGCGGCCCGGCGGATCGACCAGCATCATCCTTGCAGTGGCAGCCATCGTGATGGGGCCAAGAAAGCGGTCCACCAGTTTCAGGCCAAGATCGGTCCACGACATCAGCCCGCCCGCCGAAAGGATGTCACCACCGTCGATGATCAGCCGATCCGAGTCGACCCTTGCGGTGGGAAACCGGTTCTGCAAACCCTGCGCATGGGTCCAGTGGGTGGTGATGGTTCGCCCGGCCAGCAGTCCGGTTTCACCCAGAAGAAATGCGCCGGCGCAAACAGACGCCAGGACGGTGCCCTCGGCATGACGTGCGTGCAGCCAGTGCGCCAAGGGAGCGGCAGCCTCGGGTCCAATGGGGGGTGCCAGCGAAGGCGGCAGGATCAACACGTCATGGCGGTTGCTGCGCTCGGACCCGTCGCTCGAGTAGAGATCTCGCGACACGCCGTCGGTCACACTCAGGTGGCGCACGCACAAGCGCGGAACGGCAGGCGATTGGCCTCCAATGCCATCCGCAACACCGAACAGATCGGTCAGACCCAACACGGCCGACATCTGGACACCGGGGTAGAGCAGAATGCCGATTTCGGTCCTCATTGTCGATCTTGCCTCTGATTCTGTCGATTTCGCCAATGGCCGCAGCATGGCCCTGCGCCGATTTTGGGTGCAAGCGACAACCAGCCTTGAAAGGACCTCCCATGTCGAAACGCGCCATTCTGGTCGTAGACCTCCAGAACGAGTACTGGCCCACCGGAAACCTGCCGCTGGTCGGTATCGAGGCTGCCGCAGCAAATGCCGCGCGCGTCATGGCGCACGGCCGCGCAAAGGGCGATCTGGTGGTCAACATCCGCCACGAGGCACCGGGCGCGCCGTTCTTTGTGCCGGGCAGCGAAGGGGCGAAGATCAACGTCGCTGTCTTGCCGCATGGGGATGAGCCGGTCGTGACCAAGAACTACCCCAATTCCTTCCGCGAAACCGGTCTGAAGGATATTCTGGACACGCATGGCGTGACCGAAGTGGTCGTTGTCGGCGCCATGAGCCATATGTGCGTCGATGCCACCACACGCGCCGCCAATGACCTTGGCTACAAGACCGCCACCATCCACGACGCCTGCGCCACCCTTGATCTGGCGTTTGACGGCGTGACCACACCAGCCTCACAGGTGCATGCGGCGCTGATGGCGGCCCTGGCGTTCTACTATGGCGAGGTGATCAGCACCGACGCTTTCATAGCGCGCTGAAGCTGTCCAACCCTTGGTCCGGGCGCGGAGCCGGGCTGGCGTCAGTCCGGCTCCGCGCTTTAGGAATTTGGCAAGTTGGTCGCCTCGGCAAGTCCCTGATCCCCGCCGATCAGATCGACCGGCCCGTTGCCATGCGCGGGCTATCGCTTTGCCTCAAGCGTGATGTGTACGGCGCGGGTCAGGCCTTTCCAGGTGCAGCCAAGCGCGTCTGCATGGCTGGCAATCCGATTCCAGGCCGCAGAAGCAACGCAGAAAGCAGCTGGATCAGCAGCGCATGGGAGTCCCGCACGGGCGCCGCGCGGATGAAATCTTGCCGCATGCGGGCAATTGCACCGACGGTCCTGCCAAGATCCGGCGCGCGCCCATGCGGCTGACAGGAAAGCCGGACTGTGCCGAGCCGGGCATCGGTCATGTCTCGGCCATTTTGTCCGCTAAGTCTCAAAGACCACTTCTCCGGAACCACACAGAACACGGCCTGAAGCACCCAGGCGCCTCACCTTGAATTGGCCGATCTGCTCAGAACCGCGCGTAGCGCTGTTCGGGTTGCGGCGTCAGCAGGAATTGGCAGTCACAGGGTCCGCAAGCCAATGAAGCAGCCGTTTCCAGCGCAATCCGGGATGCAAGCATCGACAGGCTGGGCAGCACGTCGCTTTGCAGAAGGGTTCCGCGCGCCCGGTCCATGTAGTCATTGAACCCGGCAGTCACGAAGGCCAACGGCACAAAGCAGGCACCAATCTCGCGGGCCAGAGTGGCTTCGGGGGCCAACGAATGGTTCAGGACATCGGCCCCCATGTTGTGAAAGGCTATGGCTTCGGCCGGAGTGGTCAACCGGGGCCCATAGCTGTGGGCGCAGACCAACCCCTGCTCGATGCCATGCACCCTGCAACTGGCGGGCCAGCTTTGCCGGGCCGCCCGCGCCAGCACCGCCGCACACTCGGCGCAGATGATGCGCTTTCCCGAGGCATCGAACCGCTGGCGGCCGGGCAGCAGCGAGTATGGCGTCTGCGTCAGCTCGATGATGTCGGCCGGGATCACCATGTCGCCGGGCTGGATCGCCTTGTTCACCGCACCGATGGTCGAGCAGGCCAGAACCCGCCGCACTCCGGCCTCCCGCAGCGCCCAGAAAGCGCGGCGGTGGCAAGAGTGGTCAATGGCGTCGCGTGGATTCCCGTGGGAATACATGCAGAGCGCCTGCCGGGTTTGCCCGTCGGCTGTGATGCTGGCATCAAGCTCCAGCAGTTTCCAGTTGTCGGTAGTGCCATGGGGCGTGTCAAAACTCATATCGCGCGCCAGCACGCGAACGCCCGCCATTCCCACATCCTCGGGAAAGGCCAGGCCCCAGTTGGCCGATCCGGTAATGATGGCCAGATCGACATTGGGGATTGCGGACAGGGATGCATCGGTCATGGGCCGTTCCGGGATTGAACAAGGGTAAGGACAAGCACGATGATCGCGACCAGCAAAGTCCACAGGGTCGAGATCGCGGCAATCGTCGGGTCGATCTGGTCGCGCAGGGACAGGAACATCAGCTTGGGCAAGGTGCTGCTGTCGCCCGATGCCACAAAGATCGAGATCACCGATTCATCCAGCGAGGTCAGGAACGCCATCAGCCCCGCAGTCAGCAGGCTGAACCGCAACTGCGGCAGCAGGATGCCGCCAAAGGCCCGGAACCAGCCGGCCCCCAGGCTGCGCGCCGCTTGCACCTGCGCCCAGTCGAACCGGTTGACGGCGGGGTACAGCACCAGAACCGCCACCGGGATGGCCAGCATCGCATGCCCGGCCAGAACACCCGGCAGGGTGCCCACCAGCCCCAGCTTTGCAAGAACGAAGAACAGGCCGATCGCAAGTAGGATGCCCGGCGTGACCGATGGCACCAGAAGCGTGCCATAGACCGTCCCCGCCGACCGACCGCCCAGCCGGTTCATCCCGATGCAGGCCAATGTCGCCGCCGGCACTGCGATCAGCGCCGTCAGCACGCCCAACGTCAGGCTGGTCCGCAGCGCAGCCATCCAGGTGGGCGACCCGAAGAACGCCTCGTACCAGCGCAACGAAAACTCCCGCGGCGGAAACTCCAGCAGGTCCGAGGCAGAGAAGGACAGCGGCACCACGACCAGAGTGGGAAGCATCAGAAACGTCAGGACCAGGGCCGCAAAGGCCCAAAGAGCCCAGCGGGACACCCGATTGTCCGACCATGCCTCAAGCATGTCGCACCCCCGCCACACGGCGAAGTGCCAGCACCATCGCACCAACCAGCGCCACCGTCAGCAAAAGCAGCATCCCCAGCACCGAGGCCCCGCCCCAATCCTGAAACGCGCCGATGGTGCGTTCAATGCGGATGGCGATGGGGTTGACCTTGCCACCCCCCAGCACCGCCGGAGTGATGAAGAACCCCAGCGTGTAGACAAAGACGATGATCGACCCTGACACGATACCTCCGCGCGCCAGCGGCAGGATCACGGTGCGGATCGCCTGCCCCAGGGTCGCCCCCATGCTGGCCGCAGCACGCACCACACTTCCGTCAATGTCGCGCATCGCGGCATAGACCGGCAGCACATACAAAGGCAGCATGTAATGAACCATCCCCACCAGCACGCCGGTCGTGTTGTAGACCAGCGGCATCGGTTCGGACGTCAGGCCGATGCCCTGCAACGCGCCGTTGATCAGCCCCTCGCGCCGCAAGAGCACCAGCCAGCCATAGGTGCGGACCAGGATCGAGGTCCATAGCGGCAACAGCAGGAAGATCATCAACAGGTTCGCCTTGCGGGGTGTGGTGGAGGCCAGCGCCAGCGCCAGTGGCGTACCAAGGATGACGCAGATGACCAGTGTGGAGCCCGACAACAGGAATGTCGTCTGCATCGCCGACCATGTCAGGCCGCTGTTCAGGATCTTGCTCCAGTTCGCCAGCGTCGCATCGCCGCCAATGTTCAGAAAGCTCTGCCGCAGAATCCAAAGGATCGGCAGCACGGCGGACAGGCCGACAATGACAAGGGCCGGAACCGACAGCGACAGGAAGAACCGCCGCTCGCGCGCGGCATCGGCGATCAGGGCCGGGTCTGACGCCGGATACGCGGTCATGGCGTTGCGACTTCGGCCAAAGGATGGACCGTGCCCGCAGCGGCAAAGGCGGCAACAACGGCCCCTTCGGCCAGATCGGCGCACCCTGCCGCGCGCGTGGCCGGGATCGACATCGCCACCTCCTGCCCCGCAGCCGTCATAACGGTCAGCAACCAGTTCTCCCCCCGGAACGCCTTGGCGACAAGCCTCCCGTCCAGCGCAACCGCCGCGTCGCCCAACCCCTCGGGCGAGAGGTGGAAGCTTTCGGCGCGGATCACCACGCTGCCCACTTTGGGGCCCGCACCGGGTGAATGGCGCAGGGCAGCCGCGGGCAGGATGTTCGCCTCGCCCATGAATTCGGCCACGAACCGAGTGGCGGGGCGGTGATAGATCGCCTGCGGCGCGTCGATCTGCTGGATGCGGCCCTTGTCCATCACGGCGATCCGGTCGGACATGGTCAACGCCTCGCGCTGGTCATGGGTCACATAGATCGTCGTCACACCAAGCGCGTCATGCAGGCGGCGGATCTCATACTGCATGGATTCGCGCAGGTTCTTGTCCAGCGCGGACAAGGGTTCGTCCATCAGCATGACGCGGGGCTCATAGACAATGGCGCGGGCCAGGGCCACGCGCTGCCGCTGCCCGCCCGACAGGGCCGCGATGTCGCGGTCGGCGAGATGGCCCAGTTGTACCCGGTCAAGCGCAGCCTCGACCCGCTGTCGCATCTCGTCCGCCGCCGTCTTGCGCAAGCGCAGCGGGTACTCCACGTTGCCCCGCACCGTCATGTGCGGGAACAGCGCGTAGTTCTGGAACACGATGCCGATGTCGCGCAGGTTCGGGGCCAGCCGCGTGATATCACGTTCTCCCAGCCGGATGTGCCCGGCATCCGGCCGCACGAACCCCGCAAGTGCCATCAGCAGAGTCGTCTTCCCCGAACCGGAGGGTCCGAGCAGTGTCAGGAACTCGCCCGCGGCAACCGCGAGCGAGACGTTGTCCAGCGCCAGGTAGGCCCCAAAGGATTTCCGCACAGCCTCGAAGGTGATCGGAACCGGTGTCATGACGCCCCCCTCACGGCAATGGATCAGCGGTTGCGCATCTCTTCAAAGGCGATCTGGGCCGCCTCACCGTTCTGCAACCACCAGTCGGCGTTCGAGAAGACCGAGGTGCCGGCATTGGCCGGGGCGGTGGCCAGCTTGGACAGCCGGTCTTCGGGGATCAGCCCGCCCTCATAGGCGGCGGGGTTCACCGGGCCATAGGCGATGAAGTCGGTCAGCTTTGCCACCCGCGCCGGGGCCGTCATCGCAGCGATCAGCTTCATCGCGGCATCCTTGTTGGCCGCCCCCTTGGGCACGCCGAGGCAATCGGTCCCGATTACCGACCCGGCAAAGCTGTAGGCCGCGGCCCCGCCATCGGCCACCACGCTTTCGGCGCGCCCGTTCCAGGTGATGATCAGGTCTGCCTCGCCATCCTTGAGCAGTTGAGCCGACTGCGCGCCCGAATCCCACCAGACCGCCACGTTCGGCTTCAGCGCCTCGATCCGTGCAATCGCCCGCTCCAGACCTTCGGGGGTGGACAGGGTCGTGTAGACATCTGCCGGGGCCACGCCGTCGGACAACAGGGCGATCTCGATCAGGTCCTGAGCATTGGCGCGCAGCGCCCGCTTGCCGGGGAACTTCGCCACGTCCCAGAAATCCGCCCAGCTTTGGGGAGGAGCGTCGCCATAGGTCTTGGTGCTCCAGGCCATCACGGTGCCGTAGCTGTCAAACGGATGGCAGTAATCCGACTTTGCGCCAGCGGGAACCGAATTGGGGTCGATGATCGACCAGTCCAGCGGCTCCAGCAGCCCTTGTGCTGCAGCCTGCGCCCCTTCGGGCGACCCAAGGTGAACGATGTCCGACGACACAGCCCCCGAAGTGACCTGCATCTTGAGTGCGGCAAGGCCGTCGCTCTGGGTTTCCTCGCGGACCTCAAGGCCCAGCTCGGCGGCGGCGGGTGCCCACATCGCCTCCTTGATGGCGGTGCCGTAGTCGCCTCCGGCAGTGGTGATCGTCACCGTCTGGGCCACCGCGGGCAGGGCGGTGGCAAACGTGATCGTTGCAGCAGTCATGCGCAGCATCCGGGACATTATATTGCTCCTCATCCTGTCGGGTCGGTCGCCGATATGGGCGAATCCGCCATTTTTCTTAAATCGTAACGTTACGATTGTTCGAAATGCCCCATCGGTCAAGCTTTTTCTCCCGGGTTCCCCGCTTGCTCTTGCAAGCCCCGGCGAAGCCGGTGATCGTTCAGCCATGCACCGCACCGGCCCCGCCAACCTCAGTCAGATCGCGCAGGAACTCGGCTTGTCCGTCACCACGGTCTCGCGCGCGCTGAAGGACGGGCCAGAGGTTCACCCGGACACAAGGGCCCGGGTAAAGGCTGTCGCCGCCCGCGTGGGTTATGTGCCGAACCTTGCCGGTCGGGCGCTCCGGACCGGGCAGACACGCAACCTGACAGCCATCCTGCCGCTGGAAACCCGCGACTATCTTTCGGACCTTGCCAAACTGCCGCTGATCGAAGGCATGACCCTGGCGGCGCAGGATCGCGGCTATGCCCTTGCCATCGCCTCGACAACCCCCGAGGAAGACCCTTTGAGCGGCCTGATGCGAGTCCTGCGATCGGGCGCCACCGATGGCGTCATCATCACTCGTATCGTGGCCGCCGACCCCCGCCTGCCGTTCCTCATGGAGCGTCGATTTCCCTTCGTTGCCTTTGGTCGCAGCGACCTTGATCTCGACCATGCCTCCGTAGACGTCGAGAACGAGGCCATCGTCGAGGACGCCAGCCGTCGTCTGATTGCCGAAGGCTGCCGCCGCATCGCGTTGCAGCTTCTGGTGCCACATGATCACGTGTCGGCCATGCGGCTGGTGGGCTATCGTGGTGCGATGGAGGCTGCGGGCCTGAGCGTGGACCCGGCCCTGATCGGGGAAGGTGCCTATACCATCGAGGCGAGCGAAGCCTGGCTGGCGCGGCTGCTGGACCTGCCCACACCGCCCGATGGGCTGATCTGCGCCAACGAACTGGGCCTGATCGGGGCAGTTGGTGCGCTGCGCGCCCGCAACATGCATCCGGGACGCGATCTGAAGATCATCGTCCGCGACAGCACCGGCCTGAGCCGCCGGGTGGTGTCAAATGTCGGGGTGCATTTTGTCGACATGGCCGACATCGGCAGTCAGTTGATCGAGGCACTAGTTTCCGCAATCGAAGACCCTTCGGCGCCGCGACTCAAGTCGCTCGTCAAAGCGACCTACATGTAGGTTTCCGGTTTCTGGACGTTCATCCCCTTCCATCTGCACAGCCGGAAATGCGGGACTGGACATGGACGACCGATCAGGGTCGCCAGTGCACATCCTTCACCTAACGCTGCACCAGCAGTCTTCCTACGATCTCAAACGCAGGCCGTCCGGATCGAAGAACGCCTTGCGCGTCACACTCGCGTGCTGACCCAGAACGCTGACCTCAGCACCGTCCACCGCGAACTCTCTTTCCACATGGGCCGTTGCCAGCACTGCTCCCACTGAATAGCCATGGTCGGAATAGGTGATGTGGCCGATCGGGCGACCTTGGGCCATCACGGGGGTCAGGTCACCTCGCTTCAGCGTCACATCGTCGAGCGGCAGTGCGCCCTCTACGCTCCGTTCCGACGTCATTGCCAGGGGTGTGGCGGAACGCG
>Ga0075154_10001588_pt1 | contig 15981 bp, 9 predicted proteins | sample JI71714BDNA_FD_70965 | JGI IMG/M metagenome (GOLD analysis project Ga0075154, IMG submission 70965) | Wastewater effluent complex algal communities from Wisconsin, to seasonally profile nutrient transformation and Carbon sequestration -... | ecosystem: Engineered > WWTP > Effluent > Algae... | reverse complement strand
GGGCTAATTGCAAAGGCAATGGAACGACACCTTAAATCAAACCGAAAAGACAAACCATTTAAAGTAATATACATTTGTTCTAATCAGGCACTAACGGTTCAAAATCTAAAAAAGCTAAACATTTTCAAGCATAAGGAGTTTTTAGAAACTGATAGAGGCCGCTTAATCTTTCAAGCATTTAAACCAAAAAATACCGGTCCCTTTCAAGTAAGTTCACTTACACCTAGTACTTCTTTTAGGTTAATAAAAGGTACAGGTATTGCCGAAGAGCGGAAATTAATTTATACCATTTTGGCAAACTACAGTGTATTTACAAAAGGGAGGCGAAATAATGGATTAAAACTGGCACTACTCGGCACTGTTGACTATAAATATATTGATAAGTGGAAATCCAATTTAGGGGATTATTACAACGAAAATGTAAAGAATCTGAGGCATGGAATTACTACAAGATATAAAGCTAAAATTGCATCTATTGAAATCAATGTTGATGATTCGTATTTCAGGCCTATTGCAAAGGAACTTGGCTTTAGGGGACCTGTTTCTATTCACCGTATTTTAATTTCCTATACTGATAAATTAAATGCAGGTAATATCAAAAACCATGAAGGTCAAAAACGATTATTAGGCAAACTACGCCAAATTCTTACTGAAATATGCCTTGATTTTATTGAAGCAGATTTATATATTTTAGATGAGTTTCAACGCTTCAAAGATTTAATTGCAACTTCCAGTTCCCATATTTCTGATGCAAGCGAAATAGCAAAACGAGTTTTTGAAACTGAGAAAGCAAAAGTATTGCTGCTATCTGCTACTCCGTTTAAACCCTTTACAACATCAGCAGATGCTTCTTTTGATGAAGATCATCACAAAGAATTTAAAGAGGTACTTGGTTTTATATTTAATAATGAAGCAGGAAAGATAGATGAATATGAAAAAAACAGAAAAGTGTTCTTCGAATTATTGAGAAGACCAGAGAACTTCGTAACAAGTAATTTAAAAGAAAAGCAAGACCTCGAAAATTTATATAGAGAAGTATTAAGTCGCACTGAAAGATTAATTGTATCTGACGATAAAAACACCTTAATTAAAGACTCTGATATCAAACTGGAAGTGATTAAAGACGACCTTATTAATTTTATTCAAACGGATAAAATAATTGAAGCACTTAATGAAGAAACAAAGAAAAACTATAATTCTTTAATAGATTTTTGTAAATCCGCCCCTTATCCACTTTCATTTATGGATCAATATAAAGTGAAGGAAGATTTAAAGAAACTGATAAGGAAGAATAAAGCAATTAAGAAAGTTGCCAGATCTTCTGATAATGCCTGGCTGAATTTAGACAGAATAATGGCCTATAAATCTTTGGGTACGATTCCCAATGCAGCAATACGAGAGTTGATTAGCCATTCAATTAGCAACAACATGTATAAATTACTTTGGATGCCTCCAAATTTACCATACTATGATGGCGAAGGGTATTACAAAGAGCAAATAAATCTATCTAAAGTTTTGGTATTTTCAAAGTGGCGAATGGTTCCAAGAGCAATTGCTTCTCTTATATCTTATGAAGCCGAGCAAAGAACCATTGGCAATCCAAAAATTAAAGTTGAAGGTGAGAAAAAGTATCTACCTGATTTTTACGAAAACAATAAAAAGAAACGCCAACCCCGTAAACCAAGCAAACTTTTGGCGGTTCGCCTAAAAGATGGAGATCCTCAATCAATGAGTATATTCAACTTAATTTATCCTTCTTTAACTTTAGCAACATGTTATTCACCCTCAGAGAATGTTAAATTAGAAAAGCCCCTTACGCTTAAAGAAATAAAAATAAACGTAAAGAATAGAATCTCAGAACTTATTAAAGAATCGGGTATTGAAACCTATAAAAAAGGTTCTACAGTAACACGAAATTGGTATTGGGTAGCTCCATTATTGTTGGATAAGTTTTTTTATAAAAAAACTTATGACAAGTGGTTCAAAGACAGTTTATATAAAAAATCTTCTTTTGCAGTTGTTAGAGGCTCAAATATTGATATTGAAGAAGTTGAAGATCTAAAAAATGAAGGTAAAGCTGCTATTGCTCACCTTGATGAATTACTTGCAGTATATGATAAGCCGACACTTTTATCATTGGGGGAATTCCCCGAAGATTTATTTGAAGTTTTAGCTATGCAGGTTATCGCTTCTCCCGGTATTGTAAGTTTAAGAATCTTATTCGAACGTTTCCAAGAGAATATAATTACGGACACTTTAAACAGAGCAATAGATATAGCATCTCAATTTCATTCTTTATTTGATAAACCGGAATCAATATCGGTGATTAAACTATCAACTATTGACAAGAATTTAAAATCGACAAATTATTTTTATTGGAAAGAAGTGCTTGATTATTGTTGTGATGGGAGTCTACAGTCTGTGATGGATGAGTTTGCTCATTTAATTATACCGGAATGTAATACTATTGATGAGTTTGTAATTAGGATTGCAAATACAGCCAACATGCGTACCGCTAGTTTAAGTATTGATAATGCAGATACACTATTGGGAGTAGATGGCAAGAAGAGCATGTCTATGCGTTGTCATTATGCAGTGGATTTTGGTAATCAAGATATGGATAAGGAAGAAGGAGTAAATCGAGTAAAAAGCATATTAGATAATTTTAATAGTCCCTTCCGCCCATTTGTATTAGCAAGTACTTCCGTTGGTCAAGAAGGATTGGACTTTCATTATTATTGCCGTAAAGTAATGCATTGGAATTTGCCATCAAACCCAATTGATATCGAACAAAGAGAAGGCAGAGTTAATCGGTATAAAGGGTTAGTTGTGAGACAAAATCTGATAAAAAAATATCAAGCTAATTTGAAATCCTGTACAATTGACTATTGGCAGTATTTATTTAATTATGCAGCTAACAAGGAAGGAAAAGAACTAAATAAATCCGAACTGGTCCCATATTGGCACATTGAACCCGATGGTATACATATCGAAAGAATTATTCCAATGATTCCTTTCAGTCGAGAGTTTTCAAAATATGAATCTTTAATAGCAACTTTGACACTCTACAGATTGACTTTTGGCCAACCAAGACAAGAGGAATTAGTAAAAACCTTGATGAATAATTTTGACGATAAAGTAATAGAAGAGATTAGAAACAAATTGATGATAAATTTAAGTCCAATATCATATAAAAATTAACGATGGCAGAATACACCAACGTAGAAAAACCCTTTTTAGATAAACTTCAACATTTAGGTTGGAAAGTAATCAATCAAGGGCAAGGCATTCCACAAGAATCCGAGAAAAGTTTGCGTAGCAACTTTAAAGAAGTGGTATTGCCCAAAGTCTTTAAAGAAAGTGTTAAGGCCATAAACCTAAATGCAGATGGAAGAGAATGGCTAACGGACAAACAACTAGAAGAAATCTTTTTTGAGATCCAAAACTTTGCAGGTAAGAGTTTACACGAAGCCAATAAAGAAATGCACCGTTTCCTGCTGAAAGGCACAACGGTAAATTCCAACGAACTTACTGGCGAACAAAACCCAACAGTACGTTTGGTTGATTTTAATAATTACGACAAGAATAGTTTTATTGCCATAAATCAGTTTAGAATTGATACACCCGGCAGCACTAAAAAATTCATTATTCCCGATGTAGTTCTATTTCTGAACGGAATGCCAGTGGTTGTGGTCGAAGCCAAAGACTTTGAAGTAGCTGAGCCTTTGAGTGAAGCTTACGAACAAATAAGAAGTTATTCCAACACACGAGATGATATTTATGGAGTGCTGGAAGGTGAAGAAAAACTTTTTCACTATAATATTTTCAGCATCATTACTCATGGTAGAGAAGCTAGAGTAGGCACCATTAGTGCTGATTTTGATTTTTACAACAACTGGGTTGATATTTTCCCCGAAGAATACCGAACAATACAAATTGCTCCTGATGAAGAACGGCAGGAAGTGTTGATTCACGGAATGTTGAACAAAGAAATATTGATAGACATCCTCAAACACTTCACCCTATTTATGGAAATCAAAAAAGGAGTGGAAGTAAAAATTGTAGCACGATACAATCAATACAGAGCAGTTATCAAAATCATTAAGAATTTTAGAAAAGGAACAACTACTCTTGAAAAAGGCGGTGTAGTATGGCACACACAAGGAAGCGGAAAAAGTTTAACAATGGTTTTCCTTATTCGAAAAATTCGTAGTTGTGATGATTTAAAAGACATGAAAATAATTTTTACTGTTGACAGAACAGATTTAGAAGAGCAACTTTCAGATACAGCGATATTAACAGGCGAACCTTGCCGAATAATTGACAAGCGAAACAAACTGCATTTGTTGGGGGATGATACAGGTGATGTGAACATGGTAATGATTCACAAGTTTTTGGATGAGAAAAATGTTTCGGCACAATCGCTTGTTGATGCTGGTATTGTTCCAACTTTTGAAAAATTTGACACTATAAACAACAGCGACAGAATTATGTTGCTAATTGATGAAGCCCACAGAACACAAGGTGGCGATATGGGCGATAATTTGTTTTCTGCTTTTCCTCATGCTGTAAGAATTGGTTTTACTGGTACCCCATTATTAACCGAACGCCATGAAATAAAAACACATGACCGATTCGGAAAATTTATTGACTTCTACAAATTTGATAAAGCAGTAGCCGACAGAGCAACAGTAGAAATAAAGTACATCGGAAAAGTATCTAAAGATAAGATTGACGACAAAGAACAGTTTGATACCGAGTTTGAAGATATGTTTCAACAACGCACCCAAGCAGAGAAAGAAGAAATTCAACGCAGATATGGTTCGTTTATCGCTTACTTAGAATCTAAAGAACGCATTGCAGAGATTGCGAAAGACATTATAGAGCATTACTACAATGATATTTTAGTCAATGGCTTTAAAGCACAAGTAGTGGCTTCAAGCATTGTTGCAGCAGTTCGTTACAAATACGAATTGGAATTTGCCATTAAAAGCAAAATTGCAGAACTGAAAGCGTTGCCCGATGTAGAAAGAGACGAGGATAGAATAAAACAATTGGAATTTTTAAAAGTAGCAGCAATAGTTTCAGGTGTTCAAAATGAGGCATCTTATATCCGAAAAGCAAGAAATGAAGCCTATGATGCTGACGCAAAAAACAGTTTCAAGAAAGATTTTGATTACGAAAAACCTGAATCGGGTATTGGAATTATTTGTGTTTGCGACCGTTTACTAACTGGCTTTGATGCTCCTATTGAGCAGGTAATGTATTTGGATAAGAGTTTACGAGAGCATGATTTGTTTCAAGCAATCACTCGTGTAAACAGAACCAAAAGAGGAAAATCATTTGGTTTAATTGTAGATTATTTTGGCGTTACCAAACACTTGGCTGATGCACTTGCCATTTACACCGACAAAGACAAAAGCAATTTGAATGACTTTTTAGAAGTATTCCGTGACATCAATAAAGAAATCCCCATTCTTGAAGCACGCTACAAACGCCTTGAAGATTTATTTGGCGACAATGATCTGAAGAAAATTGACAGTTTTTTACAGCAGAAATTTACTGACCCAAACAAAGAATTTGAGTTTGCTGAAGAATGTATTGAGAAAGCTAAGAATGTGAAATTCAGAGCAGAACTACTTACCTATTCGAAAAGTTTCTTCGATAGTTTAGATTTACTTTTCAATGTATCAGCAGGAACTGCTTATTGGATTCCAGCAAAACGATTGGGCTATTTACTTTGGAGAATAAAAGATCGCTACAAGGATGAAACAATGGATTTGAAATGGGCTTCTGAAAAAGTTCGCAAACTTATTGACAAACATTTGCTTTCATTAGGCATTGACACTAAAGTGCAACAGGTTTCAATACTTTCAGATGAATTCAAAAATAAAGTTGATACTCTAAATAAAACGCCTAAGTCAAAAGCATCGGAAATGGAACATGCCATTCGTTGGCACATTAAAGTAAACTTGGACAAAGACCCAACTCTATACAACCGCTTCAAAGACCGATTAGAAACTATACTTAATGCTTACAAAGAAAACTGGGAGGAAATAGTAAAACAGTTAGTCGAATTAAGAGATGAAATGGCGGCAGGAAGAAAGGAAGACACAGAAGGCATCTCAATTATTGAAGCCCCGTTTTTTGATTATCTAAAAAGTAATTTAACAACAGAGAATGATGCAAATATTGTAAAAGCAAAAGAACTTATACATACCTTGATGGTTATTCTTAAAGAGACAGCAAACATTACCAATTTCTGGACAGACAAAGCATCTGAGAGAAAACGCATCAGCGGTTTACTGGAAGATGAAATTTACTATTCAAGAATTGAAGGACTATCAACTAAAGCTGCAGAATTAACAACCGAGTTAATGAAACTGGCTAAAAATAGAGAACCTGATTTAAGATGAAATTAGAAGGAATAGATATAGCCATTGAGAAAACCGAAAGACGAAAAACGGTGAGTATTTTTATTGAACGTGATGGTTCGGTAAGAGTGCTAGCACCTACCACAGCAACAGATGAAACAATAGAGAATGCTGTAAAGGCAAAAGAATATCAGATATATACAAAACTTGCAAAGTGGAAAGAACTTAATCAGGGAAAAGTAAAACGTGAATTTGTAAACGGACAATCATTTCTTTATTTCGGCAGAAATTACCGTTTGGCACTTGTAGAAAATCAAGCCGTGCCTTTGCGTTTAAGCGGAGGTCATTTACAGTTTGATAAAAAGCAATTAAACAAAGCTCACAAAGTTTTTAAAGACTTCTACAAAGAAAAAGCTGAACAGAAGATTACCGAACGACTTGAATTGATTCAAGAAAAATTTGAATTAAAACCAACATCAATAAAGGTTTCAGAACTCCAAAACCGTTGGGCATCTTGGACTCCAAAGAACGGATTGAACTTCCATTGGAAATGTGCTATGGCTCCAATACCCGTGTTGGACTATATCATCACCCATGAAATGGTGCATTTGAAATACCCAAATCATTCAGCAGAATTTTGGAATGAATTAGACAAGAAAATGCCAAATTTTCGAGAGTATGAACAATGGCTGAGAATTAATGGAGTAAAAATGGATTTATTTTAGGATAAGTAATAAGTAATTAATGAATGCCTCTGATTTAAAGATTAAATTCAAAGAACGCAAACTATACTTTGCAGAGAATAATGCCATTCGTATCCATCGTGCAATAAGTTGGTTGGAAAGTGCCCATGATGTAAAGGAAAATGATGATTTGGCATTTATTAGTCTATGGATTTCATTTAATGCTTGTTATGCAGTTCAAATGCCTAAAGATGAAATACTTTCTGAAAAAGAAAATTTTCGTGTGTTTTTAAAGAAGCTAGTAAAATTGGATACAGAAAAAAGATTTTATAATTTATTATGGAATCAATTTTCTGGACCTGTTCGGTTGCTTATCAATAATCAATATGTTTTCAAACCATTCTGGGATTTTCAACGAGGTGAAATTAAAGATTGGACAAAGCAATTTGATCAATCAGTAGAGGAGTCCATGAAATATTTATCCTCTCAAAAAGTAGTTGATTTGTTAGAAGTGGTATTAGATAGACTTTATACACTTCGTAATCAATTGGTTCATGGCGGAGCCACTTATAAAAGTGAAGTCAATCGTTCTCAAGTTATTGATGGGAGAAATATTTTATCAATGCTAGTTCCTTTAATAGTCGAAATAATGTTAGATAATGAATATGAAGATTGGGGGGAGATTTATTATCCGGTAGTGAATTCTTAAATTAAATTATGACAATAATTTTTGGCAACTTTTAATTACCTTACTTGACTAATAGAGATAACAGAAAGAGTGTTATAATCAAAATATTGTATCCACCCCCATACAATTGATTAGCTTAATTAACAAAATACCATAATTTTTAAAATGTCGAGACAGTTACAAGCGGGTTTTTATTCTGATGTTTTATTAAATTCTATAAGGAAACATTATAAGGATAATGCTGTAGAGGTAACATTTGAATTGTTAAATTCATTATGTTTTTTTGAAACTGACTTAGCTCCCAGAACAATTAAAATCGATAAAGAAAGCGAATTATTTAGCTTATTATCGGTTTATCATAATTATTTACAGAGAGGATTACCAACTCATGCCAATATCATTGTAGAAGACTATCTTGAAGATATTTTTGGTGATATTAATAGCTCTGTAAGTGATATAGGAACTATTGAATATAAAATTGATGATGTTTCTAATGAATTCACTAAACTACTTTTTTCATCGCTTTTTATTATTGATCCTAGAATTTCTGAAAAATCTATTGACAATTTATATTGGCGTACTTGGTTAGGTAGTGAATTAGAAAAGAAGTTTTTAAATCAACATTTTCTCTCTAAGCTAGGTAATCATTGGCTCCAACTAATTGAACCACAACGTTCGGTAACAAATATTCTACAATATGCTTATCAATCAGGTGAATATATCAAAGAGCTTTATAATCAACCAATTGATTCAATGGGCGAGCAGAGAGTGGACTTTGCAATAGATCTACCTTGTGTGTTTTCTACGAATGGCAGGCGAGGTTTAATTTTAGAAATTGACGGTTCGCAACATACATATAACAAAGCACAATTTAATCTAGATCAGTATCGTGACCAAGCTATGCTTTGTCTTGAACATACAAATTGGGCTACAGTAAGAGCAAAATCAGAACAGTGGGGTGGCATACCTAATCTTTTGAATAATTATCAAAGTTTTTTTTCAGATAAATATTTTGAGAAAATTTTAGAGAATTATAATACACCTTTATGGCAACAACCTGACGGTATTAAAGCATTGAATATTGCTTTAACCCCCATTGGTGTTGCACGAATACAGAAATGTTTAATTGAATTAATTTTAAATGGGAAACTTGAGTTAAGTAGTTCAGTCTGGAATATAGGTATTATCGAAAGAGACGTGGATTGTGCATGGATTGCAATTGAAGATTTCAAGGACTGTTGGAATAGGTTTAATCAACTTTCTGAGCATCATTTAAAATTACCAGAAATTAATCTAACAATTTTTAATACTCCTGAATTTAGTGTTGAACAATTTCCTATTGAAAAGAAGTCAATTAGTCAAGCAAATACTTTCATCGGCGATTTATTAATAGACATTAGTATTATACAACGCTGGGGTTTGTCAGAACCAATTCGTGTAGATCAATCAGTTTATACTATTTGTATCCGTTCAGCTCATTCTAAGAAAGAAGTAAGATCTTTTTTATCTGCTCCTTTAATTAAATACAAACCATTAATTCAGTTTGAAGAACAACATACACTTTTGTTTTGGGATAAAATTGAACATATAAACTATTTAATAAAATCTGTTTTCAGAAAAAGATCTCTACGTCCTGGTCAATTGCCTATAATTAATAAAGCACTTCAATTAAATTCTGTCATAGGCTTATTACCTACTGGAGGGGGTAAATCATTGACTTATCAGATTTGTTCATTATTGCAACCTGGTTTAGCATTAATTATTGATCCAATCAAATCACTAATGCTTGATCAACATGATGGGCTAATTAAAAATGGCATCGATGCTTCAGTTTTTGTTAACTCTTCACTCAAAACTCATTTTGAAAGAAAGTGGGCTCAAGATCAATTGATGGAAGGAAGAGTGCTTTTTGTATTTATATCTCCAGAGCGATTGCAAATACCTGCATTTCGAAATGTCTTAGGTTCAATGCATGAGTTAAATGAAAAATATTTTTCCTATTGTGTAATTGATGAAGCTCATTGCGTATCGGAATGGGGGCACGATTTCCGAACTACCTATTTACGTTTAGGGGATAATGCAAGGAGATTTTGCAAAACTTGGAAGGGTAAGTCTACTATTACTCTATTTGGTTTAACAGCAACTGCTTCATTTGATGTTTTATCCGATGTAAAAAGAGAATTGAAAATTGGAGATGAAAATGTAATATCAAGCTTAAGTTCTCATAGAGAAGAATTAATATACCAGATATACCCAATTAAAACAGGATTACATAAAGGAGCAAAGGGTTATGCAGCAAGTCAGTCAGTTGGTAAAGCGAAAGTAGATGCCTTAAAAGTTTTATTAGCACAGCTTCCTGACCTGATCTATGAATGTTCAAAGGTTTCTCACAGGCCCAATAATTTTGATCGAACAAATTTTTATTCGATTAATGAAAAAAATAAGTATGAAAATGCAGTATTAATATTCTGTCCTCATAAAAGTGAAAAAAGTCCCATGGGTGTAAACTATGTGGCTCCCAAGCTAGTTGGTGCAAATTTGAAAGTAGGTACATTTTATGGTTCAGATAGTGCTGATGGCTTATTGAATGAAGTATTAAGTTCTGAGGATAATCAAACAAGGTATATCAAAAATGATATCAACTTGTTAGTTGCCACTAAAGCATTTGGTATGGGAATTGATAAACCAAATGTAAGAAGTACAATACATTTTAATTTTCCATCCTCAATTGAATCCTTTGTACAAGAAGCAGGACGAGCCGGGCGTGATCGTAAAAGGGCTATTTGTAATATATTATATAGTAACGACGCAGAACATATTGATCGTGAATTAATTTATTCATTTCATTCAAATAATTTTAAAGGAATAGAGCATGATTATGCAATGCTTCTAGAACTTTTAAAAGAAATTTCTTATCCAGCACAGAAAATCTCTAATGAAATTTCTCAAAAAATATTTGAAGATTTAGGAGAAATAGTTCAAATAAAAGAGTGGAAGTCAAATAATTTTGAGAGGCTTTATGTCAATAAAGCATTTAAAGTAGGTTATGGTTATATTGATTTAAAGAATTTACAGATTTATAATAAAGATACTCATCCTGATATTGATATTAATACTTCAAGTATAGTAATGAATTACATTGTTGAATTCATTAAAAAGAATGGCCCAGTACTAAATTGCTATGACTGGATTCAAAGTGAAATAGTTGGTAACACTCAACCTGGTATCGAAGAATTATTTAAAAAGATCCCCATTGGTGATAACCTTCCTGAAATTGAAATTAGTTTTAGGAATAATAGAATAAATCTTATTACAAATTTATTACAATCTAATATTGATGAAAGGATAAGCGAATATGTTATTGATCGAGCAGCTTCCTTTTGTAATAATTTTCAAGATTTTATAGATAACCTCATTAAAGAATTTATCAAAAAGGAAAACATAAATCTTTCCGAAAAATTTCCATTAGAGGATGAAACTAACAATAAATTATTTGAATCTTACTTTTATCAAATTCGTGAAGAGGGGGATACCTATAAAGCAATATATAGACTAACAGTTTTAGGTGTAATTGATGATTATGAAGTTGATTATTCATCGAAAAGTATAAAATTAAAAATTCAGCGAAAATCAGATGAGCAGTATTTAAATTGTATGGAAGATTATTTAATTAGATACTTATCTCCAAAACGAGTCTCAGAGCTGATGCAAATAGTGCAAAAAGGAAATAAGGGATCGGTAATTAGAAACTGTGCCTATTCTTTAATAGAATATATTTATAAATTTATAGGGAGTAAAAGAGAAAGAGCAATAAAAGAGATGCAGTCCATTTGTGAAATAGGTGTTTCATCAAATGACCCGGAAGAAATTAAAAGGACAATAGGATTGTATTTTAATTCTAAGTATACCGAAGATTTACTACAACAAACCGATCAAGGAACAACTTTTAATCTTGAAGTTGTTGAGGAGTATATTGAATTAACTCAAGGAATTGCTGATAATCTTGAGCATCTTAGAGGGTCGGCTTCAAGAATTTTAGTCGACAACCCTGATAATGGAGCAATGCTTGTTTTAAGAGCTTTCTCTGCATTATTGTTAGAAACTAAATATGTTCGCGAACATTTGGCTATACGAAATCAATTTCTTGTCGATAAGGCATTGGAGGATTTGGAAAATGGCCTTATACAATACGAAGAAAATGGATTTAAACTATTAGATATCTTAAACCTAATAAGAAATGAATTATTAGCGCAGAATCCCGGTTTGGAAAAAATAATTGAAGATATTACTCTTTTATTATCAGTCAAACAGCATACTAAATGGACAAAAAACTTTAATAAAAAATATTTATCAAGTATATGAGTACATTAGATAAAATTAATTCTGAGTTGAGTTTATTGCAAGATGAATTATCTCAACTAAAGCATTATACGCAAGAAATAGGAAATGCTAAAGAAGCATCTACCGCTGTTGTTCATGCCTCAAAAGAGTTTTTAACTACTTTCCAAAAAAGAGTTGAAGAGATTAATAAAGAGATGGCCAAAGCTTCATCTGATTTTACTTCAACTTGTGAAGAGACATCAGCTACTTTTGATTCTGCAAATCTTGCCTTTCAAAACGGTATTGCCGAAGCTAAGAACACTTTGAAATTGGTGGGAGATGATTTATCTATTGTTGCGGGGAAGGTTAATCAACTTGCTTTAAAGATTGATTCAATTAATATTCTCGGTCATTTTGAGAATATACATTCTTCTTTAAGTGGGATTAAAGATTTACAAAATCAATTTTATAATGATTTATATAATACAATACAGAAAGCAAAAGAAGACAACATGATATTATATAATAAACAGAAAAAGTCTTTGAGTTTTATTACTCTATTACTTTTTTTATCTTTATTTTTTGGATTAGTTATTTCAATTAAAGTTTTTAAGTTTATATAATATTTTACATCTAAGCATTTAATATATTTAATCAGAAGCGTACTTAATTCCAATATTTATTTCCATATATATCTATATATCCAATTTCTTTAAACTCGATAATAGCATAATCCCCATTACCATCACCTACCATTAAAACTATCCTAACAAAAGCAAAACCCAAATAGAAACTACTAATTTCAATATGTTCATCTATATCGCTACATTTTAGGATTAGTTTGTCTTTAAAATATAGACAATTATTTTTTTCTATCCAATATGTGTCGCTAATGTTCTTTGTTTTTATATCGTTTTTTATTTCATGTTTATTAATGCTAGTATTTAACTTTTCGCCATAAAAATTAAAAATACTTATTGTAAATTTCTTTTCATTATTTGTTGATTTATAGAAATGAATGTATTCATCTTCTATCACTTCAAAATTTGGCAAATAAGCACTTTTGTCTATGCTTGGTATTTTACAAATCATTTTTTCTTTATAGAATAAATGGTATTTTTCGTCATCCGAATAACCTAAAAAATAATCTTCTGATCTACGTAATCCTTTGAATACTCCCAAATTATATTTCCTTCCCTCTAAATCAATTATAAAATAGCTAGCTGTATTATTTCTGTTTAATTTATAATCATTATTTATACACAAGTATACATGACCAAGAAGTTCTATTTCAATCATATTCATAATTGTAAATGACTGATCTGAAATTATCTTTTCTTTGATTTTATAAAATAACCAAGATTCATTTTGTCTATAGGGTACTAGATTAATTTTAAAAATATGTTTGTTTTCGGAGTCATTATTTTTTAATAATTGATCTGAAATAGAATGGTAACTTAATTCTTGTTCCATGTGATTTTAATTAAGAGGATTTATAGATTTAAATTTCCCCCTATTTCTGTTAATATTATAAATTATCTTTTAAAGTAAATATTATATTAATTCCTAAACGCACCATATTTATAAAAATCGGTCATCACTATTTTAGCACTCTGGTATTCTTTCAGTTCGTATTTTGCTGTAATACCTTTTTCTCTCTGTTCCGACATTTCTTGTAAGCGTTTATAATAGGCTTTGTTTACATCAGTTAAAGTAAAGGTTGGTTCATCATCTAGTTTTAGTAAATGGTAGCACTTTGAAAGTGGGCGTTTATCTAAATTGGCGGTTGGTTGTTGAATACTTTGCTTTTTTTCATCTTTAACTGTCGCTGGCTTTTTCGATAGAATATAGTCTACCAATCTTATCAATCCCGCTAAATAAATAATTACCCAAATGCCAGACATAAATCATTTTTTATTTATTCACAACCTTTCTTTCCGCCAACCTTTTTAATAATTTGTTACAATGATAATTAATTCTCTTTCAACCACAGAAACCTTACCAGAAATATTTCAGGAAGTCCAAACCATTACATTTGAACAAGAAGACATTGCTGGTCAAGTGATTCTACATTGTAAGCATTATGGTTGCAATGCAGAATGTGGTAAATCAATCCATTGCGAAATTAAATTGAATCCAGGAATTGCGCTGGTACCAATTGAGGGTGGTAATCCTTCAACCATATTGCATACCTATAAAATTAATTTGCCTCCGAAGAAGAATTTTAAAAAGAGTTACTGTACTGAATTTACGTTGGTATTTAGTGCACTCCCTAAAGATTGTACATCTTTTCATTTTATTGAACCGGATGGGCCTGGTGGAGAGGGATGGGTTATTCGTAATATCAAACGATCTGCTACAGATGTATATAAGCTCACTTTAGGCACTCATGCTTCTTGGGAGGGTGAAATAGACTTCTAGCCTTTACAAGCTTGTAGAAATCAAAAGGGCTTATTGTGCCTGGTAATTTTATACTTCAACAATACAATTACCATGAAACAAACAAAAACAATCTATCACTTAATTTTAGACAGAAGTGGTTCAATGATTGACTGCCTTGAAAACACTATTAATGGATTTAATGAGCAGATTCATCGAATTCGTAGAATTAAAGCTGAATTTCCAGATGACGAAATGACTGTTGGTTTAACTATCTTTAATGAAGAAGTAATTATAAAATATCTGGCTTCCAACCCCCAGGATGTCAGTCTTCTTGATTCAGATTCATATAGGCCCGGGGGATCTACTGCTTTATTAGATGCAATTGGTTTTACCGTTAAGCGTATTGAAAGTGAACTGGAACGTTCAAATAATATTCAGGATACCAGTGTAATTGTTGTGGTAATTACAGATGGTCACGAAAATGCTTCAAAAGTTTTTTCGATGCCAGAAATAAAATTAATGATAGCTAGGCTGGAGGAAACTACCAAGTGGAATTTTGCATTCATTGGTGCAACACTTGATGCAGTTGAAGTAGCTAAAGCAATGTCAATTAAATCTAAAAACAGTTATTCTTTCAATAAAAATGAAATGGACTCTGTAGTTTGGGATAAGTTGAACTTTTCACTTTTCAACTATAGCCAAAAAAAGAAGAATAAAGAAGCAGACGATAATCTTTTCGGAGAATGAAAACCATAGTTAATAGTATTCAATAACAATATAAAGCAATAGGATCCTCATGAAAGTTCATTTAATCAAAAGCAATAAACTCGACATTGAACTGTTTACAGACATTGTTGGTTTGTTAACTTCTATTCCCGGTCCTATCCAGTTTATTTATGATGAAAAGGATACAATAAATTATAATCTGGAATCATTGTCTTCTATTTTCTATGAATCAAAAGAAGAATTTGAAACACTAAATTTAACGGACACTTTTGCACTTTGTAATAAGGTATTTCCTTTAGAAATTGACACTGTTTCTTGGAAAACTATTTTTGACGAGTGCAATAAGTATAGAGCTAAAAAAAGGTTGCCGGAAGAGGATTTTGTTATTCTATTGACTGAAGTAGCTAATGAGAAAAACTGGTTTTCTGCACTCGATTCTGATAATTTATACAACAGCTTTGTTCATGCTGATGATTGGGAACATTATATTGATTGCCAACCCCAATTTCCGATTGCTTATGAGGTAATTGCACAAATTCTTCATCATTACTCAATTAAAGGCGGTGATGATTTCTTTAATGTATTTCATAATCAATCAATCGGCTGTGTTAATGATTTCTGCACCAATAAAAGGGAAATCATCCTTAAACTGCGAACAGCAGATATATGTATGGGCTGCATGACCCGTTTAAAAAAACAGATGCCTTTTTTAATGATCAATCATGCTTTGTCATTGTTGGAGTCTTTAAGGATTAAAATGCTTTTTTCTCAAAACTTTAAACAGCAGCTTCCGCCTAGCAAGCTTATC
>Ga0075154_10001587_pt1 | contig 15983 bp, 14 predicted proteins | sample JI71714BDNA_FD_70965 | JGI IMG/M metagenome (GOLD analysis project Ga0075154, IMG submission 70965) | Wastewater effluent complex algal communities from Wisconsin, to seasonally profile nutrient transformation and Carbon sequestration -... | ecosystem: Engineered > WWTP > Effluent > Algae... | reverse complement strand
TAGATCCGTCTCGTTTATCCTCGGAAGGCTATGGATCACAGCACCCGGTAGCCACAAACGATACGGCTGAAGGGAGAGCTCAGAACCGTAGAATTGCCGTTCGCGTTACGGAGAAATAGAGGTCGTTTTACTAATGGAACTAAAAAGTGCATTTTGTTGTGCAGGTGCTGAAACGTACCAGGCGGCTTCGAAAAAATTCAGGGGCGTCCGTCATGGCCCGTTCGAACCGGTACTCCACAGCCGTCCGGATCGCTAGGGCTTCCCGGTAGAGTTCAATGGCACGGGTACGGTGATCTGAAAGTTTTGCTTAGAATAAGTTTTCTAATTGTGCTATTTTTCATGTGGGACAAATTTGGTTGAATGAGGTACAAAAACAAAACCATCTCAAAGAGACGGTTTTGTAACCAGATCAATCTTAAACCTATTACCCTAAATTATCTTTACTAAACGTTTTGGAGGAGTCGAGAGGTTGAGTTAGAACAGTAAGAATCCGAGGGTTCCTTGCACCCATGCATTTTTGTAGCGCGGGTTGGTGGAGGTCCCGCCCCCATTGTTGTTTTGCAAGTCCCAACCGGCCCGCACCCCGAGGACAACATGTTGTAGGGTGATATCCAGCCCTCCTACGGCACATAATGTATTTTTGCGAATATCATCGTTGGTGAATTCCTTTTCTTGTTCAACGGTAGCCAGCGGATTTTTGAACACGTCCTTTTGCTTCGTAAGAAAGGAGAATTGCGGTCCAAGCTGTATCGTCAGAAATGAACTGGGTTTAATGGAGAGCAAGAGAGGAACATCAATAAAGGTGGTGGTTCGCGTCAGTTCATAATTTCCTCCCAGAAACGACCCAGATTGTTTGTAACCTTTTTGTGAGAATAGGACTTCGGGTTGAACCCCAAGGAATTTACCGATCGGGATTTGTAAAAATGCCCCGCCGGCAAATCCGAGTTTACCATCTGCATCAAAACTCTCTTCGTCAGAGTCGTAGATGTTCGAGAAGTTAGCTCCAGCTTTTACTCCTATATTGAATTTTTTACGCGAATCTTGCTCAAACTGCCCATAAGTCAGCTGTGTACCTAGGGCGGAGAGAAGTACAAGCGTTAGCAAACTATTTTTCATTGGTCATTACATTTTAAACACTTGACTAGTCATTTTTCTTGGTGAGCTCTTGAACAGAAAGCGCAAAATCATTCAATTCTTTATTAAAATCAGATTTGAACTTATCCCAACTATCTTTCCCCTCCAGGTTGTACCCATCCAGTTTTTTTTTGAGGTCCGTATTTTTGGCTTCGAGTGTAGCAATTTTTACTTGGTAATCCTCCTTAGCCTCTTTTTTCTGGCTGGCAATGCGCGTGTTAAAATCACGAATTATGGCCTCATTAGCTTCTATTTTGGCCAAATTTTCCTGTTTATACATCTTCATTTCCACTTTGTAGTCCAGAGATGCATCTTCCAATTTTTGGTTTGCATCCACTACATTTTCCTCAGCTTGTTGTACTTTATCTTCTGATGAGGTACACGAAAACAATAAAACACACAAGCAGAATATCGAACTAATTGCCAAATAATTTTTCATTTTTCATTAAATTAATTGTCTAAAAAATAGTGTAACCCTTCATTTTTCTGGATTAATCTTTCATCAATCCTCCCAATTTCGCCTTGTCTTTCACCACAAGTTCATTCACTTCCGTGAGGGCGTGTTCGTATTTCGCTTTACCTTTTGCGACGATATCTTCTATATCATGCACCGTGGTTTGGTATTTTTTATTGACCGAGTCCACAAAATCATCAAATTTATCTTTGAGTCCTTCGGCGTAATCGTCGCTTTTTTCTAAAATTTTACGTCGGGTTCTGGAGCCACGCTCTGGGGCATACAATATTCCGACCAACGCACCTGCGGCAGCACCTGCCATAATGCCCAATACCAATTTTCCTGTTTTCATTTTTCTTCTTTTTTTACAATTATTTACTAATTTTTCTTCCTTGAATTATCCGTAACAATATGGATATCAAGGCAATAACCAAGAGCACATGTATAATTCCGCTTCCTCCGTAGGCAAAAAAGCCTACTGCCCAAAGGATTACTAAGACTACGGCGATGATATAAAGTAGATTACTCATGTGAGTGATTATTTAAAGTTGTGTGGACAGTGTACATTCATTATAGGACAATTAAACCGCGTGTGTTTCTCCTTATTTATACAAGGTGGTCGTTTCCAAGATCACTTGGTAACTAGGATATTGTACGTCCGCATTATCTTCAGCTGTGATGAAAATTTTCACCGGCTTAAACGCGGAAACTGTTTGAAAAGACGCTTTTAACCCTGAGGACATGATGCTCGAAGAACTTTTGATTTGCCCTAAGTTTTTGGTGACGTCTTGGTCCGTTAGCATCCAGACAACATACATTTGTCTTGGTGGCTGAAGGCGCTCCACTTCGGCCAATTGGGTCAAGTGCACATCGATCACATTATTTTTATTTTTATCCTCTTTTACCTGGACATACCCCCGCGCGGCGGGCACAACAGTCGATGTTAAAAAAGAAACTTTTCGTTGGCATGAAAAACCAAGCACCATACTTAAGCCTAAAAATAACGACAAAATGATTTTTTTTGAGAAAATTCGAATTGGTTTCATACGCAAAATTATTTGTTTAAAACATTTACAATTAGAATGACTATAATCAAACCAACAGCTATAAAATAATCATAATTATCTGAGATCAACTTTTTCATATACTGCTTTATCTTATACAAAGATCACTCAAATTCAATACATTATGTTATACTATAAAAGAACAAATTTATACTATTCACATACATTCAGGATTTGATTCACGCCGAAAGCGCAAGTGCCCTAAAAACAGGAGATGTTGGTGGTACCGAAAGGCATGATTTACGGCATGGGGGGCGGTATCGATCCGATTTCTCTGAACCTCTTTCTCAAGCGTAAGCCTAGCCATCAGGTAGCTGACGGTCGACTCCGCTCCTTGATTTAAGTTAATGTAAGTTTCTTCCAACCCATCATAACAGCCCCCTGTGCACGGATTGTAGATGATTTGCTGCAAATGATTGTTTCCTAGGAACCAGTCAAGCGCAAGCTTACTTTTCACTTCATACGACTCATCCTGAAAGGCTAGGTAAAATTTGCGGAGCGCCAAGATGGTGTAGGCAACATCGATGGGCTGTTCTCCCCCTTTGGCAACAAGGCGGTCCTCTTCCCCTTTATGGTGCCATCCTTGATTTGAAATGACGCGAATACGATTGGGGGTAAAAATCTTTCCTAGTAAAAAGTCGAATGATGACTTGGCTATAGCTCGGTACTCAGGATTACCTGTTACCAACCAAGCACAAAGCAGTGCTTCAGGCAGGATACTATTCCCATACGTCAAGTAACTCTCAAACCATGACCATTCTGGGGTTGATTCATGGCGGTACATTTGAACAAGTCGATTACTCAACTCCGTCAAGATAAATACATCTGCGGGAGCTAAATGAGTACAACTTCGATAATATAACCCTTTGATGCAGAACGCCATAGCCCGGGTAGAATGAATAGCCAGCAAGCTTGGCATTACCTCATCCATTGTTTTTTCCGCCATGGATACGAGAGGTTCAGGCAAAATACCGCGTAAGGAAATCAAATAACCCAAAGCCCAAACGGCCCGTCCATTGGAGTCGGCTAGGTTGGTTTCGTTGTTTTGGGATGTGAAATGATGGTCTTGATCCATATAATTCAAAAAACTTCCGGATTTTTGCCAACAAAAAACAATGAACTCAAGGTATGTCCGAATCAGGTTTAAATCCTCGGGGTCACGTGTTAATTCGTAATGTTGACATACCGCCACCAGCGCTCGGGCGTTGTCATCGAGTGTATATCCCGAGTCTAGGTCAGGTGTATTGATGACCGCAAATTGAACAATACCCATCGATGTGGTCATTTTTTTCAAATGTGCTAGGTTGATCGGCGGTAGTTTGTAGTGCATGTTTAGCTTCCCACGACCCACCGACTCAAAAACGAGTGCATGGGCTATAGCGGCATTTTCCCAAGCCGTAGGCGCCATCCGATGAATACCTTTGGACCGTATTTTGTCTAGTTTTTTTTCGTCCGAGAATAGATTCAGTACCGCAGCCGAAAGTAACTTGGGATTTTGGAACTCCACGATCAGTCCTTCCCCGTTTTTCAGGACTTCACGGGCATGAGGAATAGGGGTTGAAATAATCGGACAACCGCAACTTAAAGCATAGGCAAAAGTCCCACTCACGGCTTGGTGCGGATTGCTTGACGTGAACAAGTAAATATCCGTTAATTGCAGGTATTCCAAAAGATCTGGGAGTGCCAAGTAGTGGTTAACAAATTGGACATGGTGCTGGAGGCCTAATGTGCGAACCTTTTCTTCCAGAAGATGGCGGTACGCTTCCCCCTCTGATTTTACCACAGCGGGGTGAGTTTTACCAATGATCAGAAACAACACATCCGGATGAGACTTGAGAATTTCGGGTAATGAATCCAAGGTAGTTTCAATACTTTTGCCTGAACTCAAGAGTCCAAACGTGGCTAACGTTTGTCGGCCGGCCATTTGGTATTTTTCTTTCAATTCCTGTTTGTCTAGGTGGGGCACTAAGTGTGTCCCATGGGGAATTACCTTAATGTGATCCCGGCTAAGGTCATACGCTTGAACCAAAATATCGGCTGAAGTATGCGTCATCACAATCACCATTTCTGAAAAATGCGACATGGTCTGTACATTGACCTTGAGTTCCTCCGAAGGGTTTGGCAAAACCGTATGATAGACTAGGATAATCGGCTTATCGACCAACTTTAAAAAGTGTTCCAAGTAAAACCTCTTGTCAAATAACCCAAATTCATGCTGTACCAAGACCATTTTGATGAGGGGATCTTGGTTAATGGTTTGCGCGAGTTCAATAAAGTCATTTGCATCATCGGTATTCAAAACGAAATCAACTTCCCCGCCATAATCATGGTGTTCGCCCTCCGATTCAAGAGCACAAACGCGTACTTTAAACGATGAGGTGAACTTTTCATGAAGGGCCTTGATGAGATCCTGGGTGTAGGTGGCAATACCGCAGACACGTGGAGGATACGACGAGATAAAGAGAATTTCAGCTACCGAGGTACAGGGTACCGCTGATGATGGGGTTAGAATCGCCCGGTTATTCATTGGAAATGGGATTTAGCATAAGTTCTTCCAGCAAGCTAGGAAGATGAAGAGTGGCATACGCGATGCGTTCATCGGCGGCCCCATAATAGATATACAGCGTATCATCAAAAACAGTAGCCCCTGTCGGAAAGCAGACATTATTGACTTCCCCTTTCAATTCCCACAATTCTTCGGGCTCAAACAGGGGATACGGAAGTCGAGCTATTTCTTTCTGAGGAGTCTCAAGATCTAGCAGGGCTGCGCAAGCTGAATACACATACCCCTTGATCGAATCTCGAACGCCATGGTAAATCAAAAGCCATCCATGGGCCGTTTCGATCGGCGGACAACCACCCCCAATGTAACTTACCTCATGGTCATACTTGGGCTTAAGCACGACGCTTGTATTGAAATCTAAAAAATAGGCTTCCCAAAACTGGGGGGTCAATTCATTCAATTGTTTTACTCCGACGATAATTTGAATGTCCGGCTTAATGCGGTGTAGGAAATACAATTTCCCGTTGATCCTTCGCGGAAAGAAAACCACATTTTTATCCCATAGGTAAAGCTCTTTACCTTCTTTCTCCACCATATGATCATGCGCGTTGTACCGAAAGTACTTTTCGTTCAAGGGTACTTTTGATTTGGCGAGTTCATGAAACTCCTCAAACGTGATTTGGGGAACCAGCAGACCGAACTTATCCCAGCGAATCAAATCAGTAGAAACTGCCAGTGCGCCTAAGGCATTCACGCCATCAAAGGCGGTGTACGTTAGGTAGTATACGTTTTCAATTTTCACAATCCTCGGATCTTCCATACCGTGGCATTCATAGTCAAGCTCCGGTTTTAAAACAGGATGCTCCGAACGCTCAACGAGCGTAGCGGGACCTTTTAACTTACAATAGCCAATACTCGAGTAATTTCCTTTCCCGACAGCCCGGTAAAAGAGATGCACGTCGTCCCCCTCCCGGATTACCGCAGGATTTAAGACGCCCATTTCTTCAAAGCTATTAGCCGTTTTTTCCAATAGAATCCCTTCTTTTTTTACTAAAATCATAACGACGTTTGTCCATTAATTGGGTTTAAAAACAATCAATCCGCAGACTGACTATTTTTTTCATTTCGTTTGGCTTCTTTAGCTACACGTTTTTCTTTTAAACTTTTGACAGGCGTTTTCTTGCCTGACTTTTCTTTCGAGTCTTTGTCTTTTGCCATGGTAGGAATGAGGAATCAATGAGATTACGAATATGAACCGGTTAATCTTTGCCTAGTGGAAAACTTATTCCCACGTGCCCTTGGAAAGCCGTATTTTGAAAATTCAGTTTATTTTTGGTGATATCCGTGGCTCCCCGAGTAAATCCTGCATCGACATTCAACCACATCCGCGAGAGAATACGGTAGTTAAATCCGCCACCAATAACGCCACCAAAATCAAAGTTTTGATAGGCCGAAGCACCGTCAGGTCCTAAAATTTCATTTCCATTTTGATTATTTGCCTGGATCAGCGGGGCCACATACCCCCCGGCAAAAACTTTAGGACGAAAGGCATCGCCAATCTCGCCAAAGTAATAGACCGCCGTTAATGGGACTTGGATGTAATGAAGTCGTATCCGCTCAGCATTCCCATCAAAAGCGGTCCCCAAGCCCGCATACATAGCTTTTAAGCTAAAGCCAACATGATCATTGACGCTGTAATTGACAAATCCCCCGATACTGGAACCCAAGAGGCCTTTGGTATTGGAAGCTCCCGCCAAGGTGGCTATATTCCCACCAATCATAGGTCCAACCGATAACGTTTGGGCCTGCACTGAGCTCGCCACCAAAATAATACCCGACAAAGTCAATACACTTCTTGTAAACATAATATTGTTGATTAAAAATGAATAATAGGATCGAGGAACTATGGCCTTTATTGTACCAATAGCCCTCCGTCAATGACCTGTGTGGTCCCGGTAATGAACTGACTTTCATCGCTGCCTAAAAAGAGAACCAATTGTGCAATTTCAAGGGGCTCTGCATACCGCCCAAGCGGAATCAGGCTTTCAAACTTTTTTTGGCTAACCTCAGCGTGTCCGGCCGCCACACCCTCTTCTATGGAGCGCATCATCCGATTGTTCACGGGAGAGGGGTGTATGGAATTTACTCGAATACCTTGTGGAGCCGCTTCGATAGCCGTTGTACGCATCAAACCAACTGCTGCGTGCTTACTGACAACATACGCGCCAAGGCCAGCAAAGCCCACCATGCCTGCTACGGATGAGGTCATGATAATACTTCCACCAGCCTGCATGTGGGGAAGCATGTATTTATTTCCAAGCCACATTCCTCGGATATTCACGGCCAAGACTTGATCGAAAATAGCATCAGGATAATCCACAATCGGTGCAACAGTGCCCTCAATACCCGCGTTATTGAAGAAGATATCAATTTTTCCAAATTCCCGAACAGCAAGTTCGATGTACCGAAGCACGTCTTCGACTTTCGAAACATCGGCCACACAAAACCGGACTTGCGGAGAATTTAGCTCCTTGGCTAATTCTGCCATGGCTTCCTCGTCAAAGTCAACCACGACGACCTGGGCCCCTTCGGTTAAAAATAATTTGGCGGTCGTTTGGCCAATGCTTCCGGATCCACCGGTGATCACGGCTACCTTATTTTGTAATCGATTCATGGTTGTAAATGGGGTTGTATGGGATAAAGTCTTTAGGTAACACTTGATCCGAATCAAGCTCCATAATCAAATCCTGAAGATTTACGTGGGTTAACTCCACCTCACAAAATACCCGAATCTCCTCACCTACCCAATAGCTTGACGTAGCTGGGTGCGTATTCCAAAGTAGTCCCCAATCCGTCCGGTTAATTTTACCGGCAACGGATAGTGCAATTCGGGCGTCACCTACTGGATTTTTCAAAATCCCATTCAGGTCTACTTCCAAAACAATGTTCTTCGTCACACCAATGATCGTTAAGGCGCCCCAAACTGTGAACATCCCCTCTTCTCCCTGTGCTTCGATGGACTTGCTTGTAAAGGCGATTTGCTTATAATTCCGTGCGTCGAGAAAATCAAGTGATTTTAAATCAGCATCACGATGCGGATTCCCGGTTGTGATCGAGTCTACTTCCAGCCAAAAGCTAATTTCCGCTGTGGTAAAATCAGTGCTTGACATATAAATGGAAGCATCGAAGGACGATACTTTGCCCGTTATATGAGCAAGAATAAAGTGGTTTACCTGGAAAGAAATATGGCTGTGCGCTTGGTCAATTGACCATTTTACGGGATTTATCATCATAATTTCGAGGAGGCACTGACCTGAATCAGTTGGTTATTTACTACCCTAAAGGTGAGCATTATTGATGATAAATAGCTTATAGATTTCTTGATTTAAATTATATAATTGTCACATTTTCAAGGTTTTATAGGCTATCTAATTGGTACTAGATCCTAATTGAGCGAACTTAAATCAGTGGATAGATTTCTCGAAAAATACGAAAAGAGGCGAAATGATGTTAGATATCTTCCAGCGGTTTTCTTCGTTTTACTTTCAAGTTCTTGAAATGTGTTGGCGTAAGACCCGTTGACTTCTTGAACTGGCTGGATAAATGTGCCACACTACTGTAGTGCATACTGTGAGCAATTTCGGTCATGTTCATCTCACCGTAGACAATCAGCTCTTTAATTCGTTCGATTTTATGTGAAATGATATATTGCTCGATTGTGGTTCCTTGAACTTCTGAGAATAGGTTAGCCAGATACGTATAATCATAATCTAGTTTTTTACTAATATATTCAGAAAAATTAACCTTTGGGAGTTCATCGGAGTAATGAACCATTTCAACGATCACAAGCTTTATTTTTTCGATAAGCATGGCCTTTTTATCATCCATTAATTCGAGTCCCGCATTCGCTAGAATTGCACGGAACATTTCTTTTTGTTCGTGCGAAATCCCCCCAGGAATATCAACTACTCCAAGTTCGACAACAAAAAATGGGATTCCCAGCTTTTTCAAGGCCTCCTTTACCAACATTTTGCATCGAATACTGACCATGTATTTGACATATAGTTTCATAATTTAATTGTATCATTAGATCTAAGAAATTGAACTCTTCCATCGGATTAATCTTCATAACCACTTTTAATGACAGTCGAAATCATTTTAAATTGCTCGTTTGCATTAAACTTATATGAGGCATGTGCGGGAATTATAATGCCTTCACCTTTAATTAATCGAACTACTTTTTTATCAATTGATAATTCAGCTTTCCCGTCAATAATTTGAATATAATTATCAAATGGCGATGTTCCTTCGGTTGATTCTTCACCAGCATCAAAAGAAGATGCCGTAATATTTCCTGTTATTTTCCGAATAATCGTTCGACTGACTACTGTATTTGGCAAATATTCTATTATTTCGACAATAATATGCGCATTTGATTTCTCCAATTCTTTTGCTGGGTCCATTTTTTCATTACTTAAATTATAATATAAAGGTGATGAAAAAAAAATAAATATAATTATACAAAATTGTTAAAGTCTTATATAATTCACACATTTAATATAAAACAATGAATTTGCATCCACCAACAACTGCTTTATCTTTTATTATCGCATACAATGCATTAAATTTTATAGTATATTAGACTGGAACAATTTCAGAAAAGATACAAATATTAATCCAGAAAAAGGCTAAAATTTTTGAAAATAACTTTATGCTTCCAGTTCAAGCTGAAAAAGTATTGAATCCTATTGTTACCGCTGCCCTAGGCGACTCAGTCCCGCCAATCAAGTGTTAGTATCTCCCCCAACATCGACTCCGACCCATCCGCATAAAGCGCCTGAATCTGATAGCGATAGACTTGGCCAATCTCTAAATTCTGATCTTCAAATAGGCCAAATTTACCCTCCAATCGGCGGTATGGGGCAAGATAGGTATCCGTGGGGCCTTGACGAAAAATTTGATAGGACCGAACAGGCCGCCTAGGGATTTCCCAAGAGAACTCCACACGGCGTTCTTCAGCCCACTCCTGCATCACTATACCGGTAAGGGCCGGACCGACTCCTGTGAATATACGTTGTAATATAGCCGTACTCGGAGGGGAACTTAAACCCTCCTCATCCACCGCAACTAATGAATACAGGTAACGCTCATTCTCCTCTCCCGTCGAATCTACCCACGCCGTACGTTGAACATCTAATAAAAGCGCGAGCAAACAGGCCACCGAATCGGATGCAGACTTCCGAAGAATTTGAACCCACGCCACATCCGAACTTGACGATGGGTACCATTGGAGGTATACCCCCTCCTCTCGCTGCTCCGTAGCACGGATCGCCAAGGCCGCCGGAGGAATATGGTCCGGGCGCATGACCACCAGCGTGTCGTTGCCTACCGAACCATTCAACCGCGTATCAAAAGCACGAATGGTATAATATACTTTTGAATTCAACAACGCCACCGAAAGCGTATCCGTCCAAGTGGAATCTTGACTAATCTCGGGCGACAGAAGTACAAAATTTGCCTGGGGAGAATCGCTTCTAAAAACCCGGTAGCCTAAAAAATCAGGTGCCGAGACCTTCGGCCAAGACAGTCGGACAACCCCTTCGGTCGAAACGCGAGCCACTACTCCTTTTACATCGGCTGGTGGAATGGAATCAGGCCATGTAATGAACAAGCGAGACGATCGGTGTTCGCCCCCGCCCCAATCCACTAGGGCAACATGGGAATAGCTATCTAAAATAGCCGCTGTATCCTGCCAAACTCGGGTTTGGGGTGATAAAAAGGCTATTTCTTGACCTTCTTGATCTATTTTTCGAGAGGAGTACACCTTAAACCCTTTGATTTCGGTGGATAAGGAGTCGGGGAAGTCCCATTGGTATTGAATGCCCGAAGGCGTGATTTGAAATGAGGGCTCAAGCGCAGGGAACCGTTGACGGTAGCCCGTGACTTGGATACGCCGCGAAGGAATACTCATTTCGCCAAACGGCGTATAAGCCAAAACCCGGAAATAGTAGGGCACATAGAACTTCGGTATCCGGTATTCTTTAGCGAGGTATTCATTTCCTTGTTCATCGACAGCCGGTAGAATGAGTAGGTCATCGACAGGACGCCATTGTTCCCCATCCTCGGAGGTTTCCAAACGGTAGGCCCAATTTAATAGAGAATCTCCGGGCATCCAGCGGAACGTCAAGAGGCTATCGGATTGTTCGGCTTTCAGGTTTAACGGCCTGAAAAGTGTGGTGATCTGATCCAACGCCACTGTCTTTTCCGCTAAAACAGCTCCTTTCGGGTACGCAAGTTGATAGGTAATATGCGTGACATCTCTCGGCGGAGCATCCACCCAGCGCATGCCGAGTCCATCCGCTAATTTAGGGTGTGTTGCCGAGAATGCCATAACAAGTCCGTACAGCATATCCAGATCCGAGCCTGAACTAGACGGAATTTGGTCCAGTAACCCTGCCATCAAATCCGCCTGGGGGATGCTGTCCTGTTGGGCATGAAAATAGTTACCGGTCTGAGGCATCAGGACCACCGTTTTCGAGGTGGTTGCTTTGCCTTGGTAGCGAACGGTCAACTCAAAGCCCTTTTGCTGGCCTTCAACCCAACTTGCGGCATCCAGCGGAACCCAGCGAACCACCACACGGTGGGCATCTACTTTGGTCACGATCTCCCAAGATTGGGCAAGACCGAGACAGGAAATAAAAAGACACCCAGTGAATACAAGTAAAATGCTAAATCGATTAATCATCAAAGTCGTCTTGGTTAAAAGCTTGGTCAAATTCGTCTGTTTGGTCTTGGAGCATACGCGCGAAATGGGACAGATCCGAAGCCGTTGGCCCATTGGCTAGGATGGCCAAAACTTGTGATTCGGCTTCGGCCATGATGTTTTGCGCGGTTTGACGAGCTCTGTTCATGGCCTCCTCACTTTGAGCGGCGGCCTCGTCCATAATTTGCTGTGCCCGGGCACGAGCGTGCGCTAAAATGGCATTCATCTGATGTTTCGCCGTTTCCTTGATTTGCTCCTGCTCCCGCATACTTTGGGCAGGTAAGGCTTCGATTTGTTGGTTGAATGAACGCGAGACGGCATTCGCCCTCAAATTATACTTTAACCGAATTCCCTCTCGCTTTTTCTTCCGACCGGGCCTTTTTACATCATCCAACTCCGCTTTCATTTGGCGATTCAAGACATTGAGTTGTGCTTGCTTTCTAAAGGCTAGGTCTTGAATCTGATTTTCGTACGAAGTAGCAACCTGTTGGACTTGACTGACCGAGTTATCCCGCACCTGCTGTACCTCTTGTTTGGCCATTTCGGTCGTATGCAACACTTCGGCTGTAGCCTGATCAACGAGCCGCTGCACAAAAGCTTGCGCCTGCCGAAACGCATCATCCGCAGCTTCTTTCGCCGCACGGGCGGCTTCTTCCGCAGCGGCTTTGGATTCATCCGGTGCATCGGAGTTTTCAATGATCGTGTTGAGGTTATTGAAGGAATTGGTATTATCCTCGAAGATCTCATGAGCTATCTGATTGGCGTTATCTAGGATTTCCTCCCCGCGCGCGACAGCCTCGGTGTACACATTATTCAGTGCTGCGTTTGTTTCTTGGACGTGCTGATCGATTTGCCCAACCACAAATTGAGCAGCTTCGTTCAACCTCCGTACATCGTCCAGATAGGCTAAAAGAGCTTGCCGTTTGGCTTCTTCATCTTGTCGAATTCGATTTAATTCAGCTTCCTGGGCTTGTCTTAGATACAATTCCCTAGCGCGCTGCTCTTGTAACGCGGTCCATTGCTCCGGCGTCATTCTCGTTTTAAACTGAAACGCATATTTTTTCAAACCGGGGCCACTTTCCGTATAGGGCATCCAAGATCCTCCTTGTTTATATTCAAGTTGCACTTGCGCCTCGCCGGTGATGGTTTCGTTACCCGGCAATGGTTTTCTCAGGTTAAATTCCCATCGGTTCGACTTATCCTTTCCCTTTCCTTCGATTTCCCTTCCACTTTGGTCGCGTAGGACAAACGATACGGGCCGAATCCGATACTCTCCGATTTGACCCTCGGGGGTAAATTTTCGATCTACCTCAAAGGGGAATTCGATGTAGGGTTCCGTATTGAAATCAATTTCAGCAGTTCCCCGCGTTGGAAATTGTTTTTCCTCCCAAGCCAATGCCTCTTCTTTGATATCGGAGACTGCCAGACGACATTCGTCCCCAATCTCGAATCCGAGGTTGATATCAAATTTCTTCGTCAAGACATTAAATCGGACCGCCACTTGCCCTTGCGCATGGGTGGGATTCGGAGCTGTACCGCGCAAAATGGCCCCCAACTGAACGGATAGCACTGGAATGCGATCCAGGGCCGTCACAGCAATTTGTCCGACCGCATAGGCTTGTCCGGACGCCAACCAGCCATTCATTCCGACAGGCCCAGGGAAACCGACACACGCGACGCCTGGAGGGAACTTAACGGCCATCATATCCAACCCAACACGCGCCCCTAGGTTCCATTGGACAAGTCGCCCCACGCGCCCGCTAGAGCCCAGCGAGGCCGATAAGCCCAACGCAAATCCTTTTCCACTGACCCCTTGATCCACCTGAATGCCGGTTGATCGGTTTTTTTGAGCGGCTGGATTCAAGGTAAATGGATTGGGTTCTGGGTCGGGTAAGGCCACCAGCCCATGCCCCACCATAATATAGCCTTCGAACGTGATGCCCGGAAATGTCGGAAGCCGGAGCTTCATTCGATTGGCTATAGGCGGCTGCCCTAGATGAACATGCCAGCGCTGTGGAGAAAAGTAAAACTCTCCAAGAAAGGCAAATTGAAAATTGGACTGCGTGATATTGAATCCCGCTCGGCCAAAGAAGCTTTCTTCATCGTAGTTGAATCGCAGCAGCATAGTTCCGTAGAACCCGTCGGAAGAAGACGGCGGAAATCGCGTCATGGCCTTGTTTTGCATGACCGTATCCTGGGGGGATGGTGCCTGAGCTGAAGCAAATTCACCGGCCACAAACTGACCACCGCACATTTGTTGATAGGCTGCCCGTACACTCGCCGAATTCACTTGGTTCGCTTGGCCTCCTACCCCCACCATACCCATGATCCCGAAGGATTGTATGCTTCCATCTTTTCGTGAGACGACCTCCAATCCTCCTGCGGCAGAGGCGGCGGTCTCTCCACTGCCAAGGCTAAGTCCCACCCCAAAACGAGCTCCCCAACCTAAGTTGTCATCGGGAATATAGCTCATCCCAGTAATGGAAGGAAACCGCGTACTTGACCGTCCCGCGGGCTTCATGCGCTTGTAAACCGTTCCTGATAAGAAAGTGATTTGCATTCCTGAGTTTCCTCCACCTCCCCCGAGTTCCAAATCACTGTCCACAAACCAATAAGACTCTTCTCCCGATTTTCGGCCAAATATGCCAACGGCTGTGGCTTTGGCACACGTAGGCAAACACGTTTCCAATGTAAGCCGGCCATAAAAACCACGGCCATACTGTGGGTCATTGTTGAAAAATTCGGCACCACCCTTAAACTTGAATCGATTGAAATCAGCGCCAAGAAATAAGGACTGAAGACCAATATCCGTATTCCTCCAAAAATGTCGGCCTCCTTCCGCTACCATCTCTCCTTTTACAAAAAATCCACCCGATGCGGAGATACCCAATTTATCCAAATCTAAATTCGCTCCGATAGACAAATCCAACGCCTGGCCCTTCACCATTATTCTGGGGCCGTTCAATGAAATAGGGAAATTCCCCATCTCGTAAGTTTTACCCGACCCTCCTCCTAAAAAACCGATTTTGAGGTAGGGGGCTTCTGTAGATACCACCAAATCTTGGAATTCAAACCGATCCAAGGTCAAACCTAACTCCTTTGACTGGATATCCAATTGCCCATGGAGGCGAGCTTTTGCCGTAAATTGGCGGTTGGCTAGTGTCAATTGGACTTGAGAATTGGGTGCCAACGAAACTTGGGCTGCTTTTAAAAAGGGAAAAGAAAGGGAATCCGGGGTTTGGATGGTAAACTGGTAAAAATCGTTCGTGGGGTCAATCACCGCACGGTAACCCACAGGCTGATTTTCCTCTGTGAGTGACAAGCGCATTTGGCCCACCATTCGCCCCCTTTGGACTTGGTTTTTCAAGAGAACGAGATTAAATTCCTCCATGGAGAAATCCCACCCATTCAAATCACCCGCTTTGAGTGGAAAAAGATTCCTGCCAGTCAACACCCCGGAAAAGCCCTGCCGGTCGATGAGTAAATTTTGAACACCCAAACCCACCCGGCCAGCGGCGGTGGGGCCTTGACGAAGTTTAAATTCTGGCGGAAATCGCATCGACAACTCCGCCATGGACACCCCTAACCAACCGGGGCCCATATCGGCAGCGGTATAACCTTCCGGAAATACAAGCGAAGGACTATTGCGTCCCCTGCTGACATCCACAATTACCCGCTGGGCTGTGAATCCATAACCGGGCATATTGGCCATCTGAAAGGGAGGCAAACTGACTTCCAACAACCAATCGTTCCAATCCTCTACACGCTCCATCCGGAACGAAGCGCCCACTTGGCCACTTAGGATAGCGGCATTGAATGGATTTTCAGGAACCATGAGCTCCCGATCAAATAATATCCGTCCGCCAATAGAAAAACTTTCATATCCCCTACAATCAAAATGCAGCGCTCCCTCCAAAATCTCCAAACCCACCTTGGGCAGCACGTCTATTTTCAGTCCTGCCGAACCCGACATAATCAACCGTAACGAGCCCGACTGAATCCCTCCGGCACCGGAAAATTGGACCTGTTCCCCAAAAAAACAAAGTTTGGCCCCATCTCCCGTCG
>Ga0075154_10001585_pt1 | contig 15995 bp, 14 predicted proteins | sample JI71714BDNA_FD_70965 | JGI IMG/M metagenome (GOLD analysis project Ga0075154, IMG submission 70965) | Wastewater effluent complex algal communities from Wisconsin, to seasonally profile nutrient transformation and Carbon sequestration -... | ecosystem: Engineered > WWTP > Effluent > Algae... | reverse complement strand
TTGCGCGCACGGCCAGATGATGTCGGCCTGTTGGCGCGGCATTTCCTGCAACTTGCGGTCAAGGAGGGCTTGCCGACGAAGACGATTGAGGACGATGCGATCATGCTGCTGCGCGCGATGCAGTGGCGCGGCAATGTTCGCGAACTGAAGAATTTCATCTGCCGGTTGGTCCTGACGTCGCGTGAAGACAGGATTTCGGCTGTCACAATCTCATCGTTAAACGCGAGTAGTGAGATCGCAGCGGAGATGGTTGCTGGCGGCTGCAGTTTCGAGTCGGCAGTCAGCCAGTTTTTGCAAGACCACCGCCAACGCAACCATGGACGCGAACGCGTCTATGCCCGCGCGCTGGCGGCGTTCGAGCGACCGTTGCTCCAAATGATATTGAGCCAAGCCAAGGGCAACCAGTTGCAGGCAGCAGCGATATTGGGGATCAACCGCAACACACTGCGCAAAAAGCTGACCGAATATGGATTGGCGGGCGGGCGCGGCGGCGAAACGCGCGGGTAATGCGACGGTCCGAATCCCCATCCTAGTAAATCTGCATTTTGTGCTTTTCCTGCAACGTTTGCGCTGCGATAGTTGCTGAATGGCAACAGTCATATCCGATCTGCAATCTTCGGTTGGCAGCCGCGCGCAAAGCCCGTTGTCGAACCTGATCGATTGGATGGGCAATTCGCGGCGGATAAGGCTGGTTGAAGCAGCGACCATAATCACTCTGGTGATCACCGCCTGCATCACGGCCTTTGTGCTGTTAAAGCAAGGACAAGACGCCGAACCCTTGTCGCCACCGGCGGCCGCGGCGCTACTCGTTGCAAATTTGCTTCCTGCTACGGCGTTGCTGACATTGATCGGCCGCCGTTTGGCCATCGGGCGAGCGGAAGGGGCTATTGGCGAAAGCGAAGGGCGCCTGCATGTGCGCCTGGTGGTCATCTTTTCGTTATTGGCGGCAATCCCGGCACTGTTCCTGGCGATTTTTGCGTCGGTGTTATTTCAAAGCGGCGTGCAATTCTGGTTTTCAAATTCCGCACGCGGAATGCTCGAAAATGCAGGCGAACTGGCCAAGGGCTATTATGAAGAAAAGTTGCGCGATGTGGGTGATGAAACCGTCACCATGGCGGGCGACTTGCGCTATATGCTCGGCCGGACAAAGGCGACCAGCCCCGACTTTCTCAACGGCTATTTCGATCAGGTGTTTCGCCGCAAGTTAAGCGAGTCGGCGATTGTCGTCATCGGGCAAGACGGGGTGCAGCGCACAGCAGCGGTGGTCTCACCCGATGAGAAAGAGCGAAATACCTGGATTGATGCCACCGAACTGAAGCGGCTTTCCAGCGGAGAAAATATGGTGGTGTCAGCCAAGCGCGACCGGATAGCCGCGATTGTGCCGCTCATCCCCAACGAGAATACTTATCTTTACGCGAGCCGCGCGATCACTGTGCCGTCGTTCACCTTGGGCGAGCGTGCCGAAGCGGTGCTGGCCGACTATCGCGATATGGTGGAGCGATCGCGAAAGCTGCAATTGCAGTTCAACGCGCTGCTTTATGTCCTGTCGCTGTTCATCATCGGCATTGCTGTATGGGTGGCTTTGCTGGTCGCAGATAGGCTGGTGCGTCCGGTCAACAGCCTTGTTGAAGCCGCGCAGCGCATTGCCGATGGCGATTTCGCTTCGCGGGTTGATGAAAAACTGATCGGCCGTGATGAAGTCGGCTTCCTCGCCCGAAGTTTTAACCGCATGAGCGAGCGGCTAGAGGATCAGACGAGCAATCTGAAAACCGCAAACCGTCAACTCGACGAGAGGCGCACCTTTATCGAAGCTGTGCTTGAATCAGTGACCGCTGCGATCATCAGCGTCGATTCGGCGGGCAATATCCAATTGGCAAATGCCACCGCCGAAAAATTGCTCAGCAGCGATGGCATTTCGATCGTAGGAAGCCCGTTGCTGGATCTGGCCCCACATCTTGCCGAGCTCGTCAGCGAGGGCAAAGACCATGCCGTCGTGCAGATTGGCGACGGCACAGAGCCTACCACATTGGCGGTCAAAATTGCAGAGCAGGAAGACGGGGTTGTTGTCACGTTCGAAGATATCACCCGTCAACTATCGGATCAGCGCCGCGCCGCTTGGTCAGATGTTGCCCGGCGGATCGCGCACGAAATCAAAAACCCGCTCACCCCGATCCAACTGGCCGCCGAACGGTTGCAACGCCGCTTTGGCAAATCTGTCACCGACGATTCCGAGATATTCAACCAGCTGACCGGAACGATCATCCGCCAGGTCGGCGACCTCAGAAATATTGTCGACGAATTCTCCTCATTCGCGCGGATGCCGAAGCCGGTGTTTCGCGAAGAAGATATGGCCGACATCGTCGGTCACGCTATTTTCCTGTTCGAAGTCGCCCATGGCGACATCCGCTTTTCGCTCGAAAACAGCGCCAAGGGGCCGATCCATCTCAATTGCGACCGCCGCCAAATCGGTCAGGCAGTGACCAACATGTTGAAGAATGCGGTCGAAGCGATTGGCGAGCGGATCGAAAAATCCGGTGCGGAACATGCGGGTGTAATCGCCGTATCGCTTACCCAAAACGCCAGCGAATTGGTGCTGCGGATCGCCGACAATGGCACCGGCCTGCCCGAACAACGCGAGCGGATTTTTGAACCCTATGTCACCACCCGCAAAACCGGATCGGGGCTAGGCTTGGCGATCGTCAAGAAAATCCTTGAGGAACATGGTGCCACTATCGAATTTGCGGACAATCCGGGCGGCGGAACGGTGGTGACCACTGTTTTCCCCGAAACACTGTTTGCGACCGACATTCACAGCAGCTCAGCCCCTTTTCCCGCCGCGGCGGACGAGTAAGCAGGACAGCATATGGCTCTAGATATCCTCATTGTTGACGATGAACAGGACATAAGAGATCTGGTCGCCGGAGTGCTTTCCGACGACGGTTATGAAACACGAACCGCTGCCACCGCCGACGAGGCTTTGCAGGCCTATGATGAGCGTCGCCCATCGTTGATGTTGCTAGACGTTTGGTTGCGCGGTTCGTCGATGGATGGGCTGGAATTGCTAAAGCTGATCAAGGAACGAGACCCAGCGATGCCGGTCATCGTCTTTTCGGGACATGGCAATATCGACACCGCTGTCGCCGCAATTTCACACGGGGCCGTCGATTTCATCGAGAAACCGTTTGAAGCCGAAAAACTGCTGCACCTCGTGTCGCGCGGTACGGAAACCGAAAGGCTGCGCGCGGAAAACGCAACGTTGCGAGCGATGGTGGGTCACGCCAATGAGCTGGGTGGAAACTCGCCTTCGATCAACGCCGTGCGTGCCACATTGAAGAAAGTGGCCAATACGGGGAGCAGGGTGATGATCACTGGGCCGGCCGGGGTGGGCAAAGAAGTTGCCGCCCGGTTGCTGCACAGCTGGAGCCAGCGCGCCGATGCGCCCTTCGTCTCCGTCAGCTCGGCCCGGCTTGCACCAGACCGCTTTGAAGAAGAGCTGTTCGGTATCGAGGAAAATGGCCAGTTGCTGCACGCCGGGATGCTCGAACGCGCGCATGGTGGTACGCTGTTCCTTGATGAGGTTGGTGACATGCCCTGGACGACGCAGGGCAAGATATTGCGCGTGTTGACCGACCAAAGCTTTGCCCGCGTTGGCGGCAATCGTCCGGTCAGGGTCGATGTCCGCATTGTATCCGCGACCGGCAGCAATCTGGTTGCGGAAATTGAGGCAGGGCGGTTCCGCGAAGATCTCTACTATCGGCTCAACGTCGTCCCGGTTGGTATTCCGCCTTTGGCTGATCGCCGCGAAGATATCCCGGTTCTTGCTCTGCATTATGCGGCATTGTTCGCAAACGAACATCGCATTTCTCCCCCCGACTTTTCGGATGAAGCGCTGGCATCGATGCAGTCATGCGAATGGCCGGGCAATGTGCGCCAGTTGCGCAACATCATTGAGCGCACCATCATATTGGCACCAACCGACCGCCTGAAATGCATCGAAGTGGACATGCTTCCATCCGAAGTGCGCGGCGGGGGAGGCGAAACCGGCGGCAGCGTCAATGCCTTTATGGGTGCGCCGTTGCGCGAAGCGCGCGAAGCCTTTGAGCGCGAATATCTCAACATGCAGGTGAAGCGTTTTTCCGGCAATATTTCCAAAACCGCGTCCTTCGTCGGCATGGAACGATCAGCATTGCACCGCAAACTCAAGTTATTGGGAATAGCCGTGCGCAAAATGGGCGATGAGGACGAGTAACAACCTGTGACAGTTGCTTTGGTCAGGCTTTATGTAAAACCCTGTTCGCCTTCGTGCTTTTCCGTGATATAACAAGCCGTGCAAGGCACCCCGCTCCCACGGGCAAAAGCAAAAAAGGATAAAACATAATGACTGAAAAGAACAACGGCTTGCAGGACTTGTTCCTGAATTCGCTGCGCAAATCCAAAACTCCCGTGACTATGTTCCTTGTAAAAGGCGTTAAATTACAGGGTGTTGTGACTTGGTTTGACAATTTTTCGGTGCTGCTCCGGCGCGATGGCCAATCGCAGTTGGTCTATAAGCATAGCATTTCGACGATCATGCCGTCGCATTCGCCCGACAAGGCTCCCTTTGATGAGATGATGGCCAAAGTCGCCTTAAAGCCCGGGCTTTTGCAGGATGTTTTCTTGTACGCGATGTGCGACCGCAAGGAATACGTCACCGCTTTCCTCGTCAACGGCGTGATGTTGCAGGGCGTTATTGCTGCCTATGACCTGTTTTCGATGATGCTCGAACGCGATGGTTCGCTTCAGCTCGTCTACAAACATGCGGTGTCGACAATCCAGCCTTCGCGGTCGGTCAATCTGGCCGAATATAACAAGGAAGCCGACGGGGAAGGGGATTGAGCCTTTTCAACCGGAGTGACGATGACGGTTTCTCGCGCGGCACCCCTGCTGTCATTGCCTATCCTGATCTGCCGGGTAGGGCCGCCGGCGACAGCGCGTTGCGTCTGGAAGAGGCCGAGGGACTTGCGTTGGCAATCGGTGTTGATGTCCGCAAATCGGTTGCTTTCCGAGTGCGAGCTCCCAAGGCGGCAACGCTTTTCGGCAGCGGCCAATTGGAAGAAATTGCAGAACTGATTGAACAGCTGGGCGCGGAGCTTTTGATCGTCGACGGCGGCTTGACCGCAATCCAGCAACGCAATCTGGAGGACAAGGTCGGCGTAAAGGTCATCGACCGGACCGGGTTGATCCTCGAAATATTCGGTGAACGTGCCGCGACCGCAGAGGGGCGGTTGCAGGTCGAACTGGCGCATCTTGATTATCAGGCGGGCAGGCTGGTGCGCAGCTGGACCCACCTCGAACGGCAAAGGGGTGGCTTCGGTTTCCTTGGCGGGCCGGGCGAAACCCAGATCGAAGCAGACAGGCGGATGATCCGCGACCGCATGGCGCGGTTGCGGCGTGAGCTCGATCAGGTGCAACGCACACGCGGTCTGCATCGCTCAAGGCGGAAAAAGGCTCCTTGGCCAACAATTGCGTTGGTGGGTTACACCAATGCGGGAAAATCGACGCTGTTCAACCGGCTGACACGGGCAACGGTGCTGGCCGAAGATATGCTGTTTGCGACTCTGGACCCGACAATCCGCGAAGTATCGCTACCAGGCATTGCCAAAGCGATCTTGTCGGACACGGTCGGTTTTGTCTCCGACCTGCCCACGCAGTTGGTCGCCGCATTCCGTGCAACGCTTGAAGAAGTTGTGACGGCCGACGTCATCGTGCATGTCCGCGACATTGCGCATCCGGCGTCCGATATCCAGAAACGCGATGTGCTGGCGGTGTTGGCGGAGATAGGCATTGGCGCCGACGGCAAGCATCCGGTGCCGATTGTGGAAGTTTGGAACAAGATCGACTTGCTTGACCCGGAGCAGCGCGAGGAACTGGATCAACAGCTTACCCGAAACGAGCATTGTCTGGCGATATCCGCTCTGTCCGGGGAGGGGATAGATCAGTTTTTGAGTCACTTGGCATCGCTTCTTGATAAAGACAGTGAAACAAGGCGGTTCATACTGGCGTCTAGCAACGGCGCGGCGTTGGCTTGGCTTCATGATCAAGGCGATGTGCAAGATCGGGTGCAGGATGATGGCTTCACGGCCTGCGAAGCGCGCCTGAACAGCGCGCAATGGGGCAAGTTCGAAAAACGCTTTGGAATTCCGGCTTATTATTGAGCTGGCGCGGTGCTAAGCTTGGCATCGAGCCACAATTGCTCTTTCTCCATCAGCGACAAATCAGGGAATTTCTGACCAGCAGCAGTTTCCATCGCACGGAAACGCCTTTCAAATTTTGCACTGGCATCACGCAACGCCTGTTCAGGGTCGACACGCTTGTGGCGCGCGACATTGACGGCAGCAAAAAGCAAATCGCCGATCTCGTCATGACGTTCTGCCTCGGATTGTGCTTCCTGAACCTCCAATATCTCTTCTTGCAGCTTATCAATCGCACCCGAAACGTCGGGCCAGTCAAAGCCTGTTCGCGCAGCGCGTTTCTGCAATTTTTCTGCACGCATCAATGCAGGCAAGGCTTTGGCGACACCGGATAATGCGCTCGGATCCTTTTCGAATTGTGCAGCGCGCTCATTGGCTTTGATCGTTTCCCAATTTACCAATACGGTCTGAGCCTGCGTAGCTTCAACATCGCTAAAGATATGCGGATGGCGGCGGATCATCTTGTCACAAATGCCTTGGATAACGGCAGCGATGTCGAACGCGCCTAGTTCGGACGCCATGCGGCTGTGGAAGATCACTTGCAGCAACAGATCACCAAGTTCGTCGCACAGCGCATCCATATCATTGCGCTCAATCGCGTCTGAAACCTCATAGGCTTCCTCAATGGTGTATGGCGCAATGGTCGCGAAGCTCTGCTCGACATCCCACGGGCAACCACTCTCGGGATCGCGCAAACGGTTCATGATTTCCACCAGTGGGGAGAGGTCTGCGCTGTCCATAGGGGCACCTTGCTTTAAGTACGATAATATATATTATGTTAAGTGATATATTTGTATAGCAGGGGAAAGCCCCCTCAGGGTTTTAACGTCATGACGTCACCTTTGACGTTCCAGCTATCGAAAAGATCAAGGAAATTCATTCCCGCGACATTGGTGTCACCAAAACCATCAGAGACAACGACGTCGAGATCATCAATCGCAAGTTCACCAATCGACACAACTTCAACCGATGCCGTGCGTGCCTTGACGATGCCGTTGGCGGTACTGAGTTCAACCGACTCTTCGACTGGATCAAGCGTCAGCATGGCACCGCGCGCAGTATCGCTGTTGATCGCAGTCGTGGTCGCGCCACTGTCGATCATTAAGTCTGTCTGATGACCGTTCAATTGCGCGCGCATCCAGAAATGGCCGTCGTCCTGTCGCACCAACTGAATGGCGTCACCTTGCATTGTTTGCCGTGGCGCGCCGGTCAGCTCGCCGCTGATGCGGTTCCACGCCATCTTCATTTCAGGGCGAAAACTCATAATTGCAAAAGCGACTGCAAAAATGGCGATCCAGGCAAGGATCATCTTGGCATATTGCTTCAATGGCAAACGCCGCGCGGCCAAGGATGCGACCATCAACCCGATCAGCATCAGGCCATAAATCAGTCGAGCATTGTCATCCGAAGTCATGCCAATTCAACCTCTTACAAGCATCATCTTTGGGCTTTGCTAAACAGCCGGTAGAAATTGTCGCTGCTTTGATCGCCCAGTTTTTCAACCATCAACCCGCGCAAATTGGCCAAAAAAGCTGCAGTATCGGCGACAAATCCGGGCTCGCAGCTTTTCCCGCGATGCGGGACAGGGGCAAGGAAGGGGGAATCAGTTTCGATCAAAAGCCGATCCGAAGGTATATCCTTCGCCACCGCCTGCAAATCCTTGGCGTTTTTGAAAGTCACGATGCCCGAAATCGAAATATACAGCCCCAAATCCAACGCAATCCGCGCAAAATCAGCGCTCGCGGTGAAGCAGTGAATCACGCCGGGGAAGGCCCCCTTCCCCATTTCGTCGGACAGAATCTCCGCCGTGTCCTGCTCGGCATCGCGGGTGTGGACGATCAAAGGCAGGCCGGAATCTCGCGAGGCCGCGATATGTTCACGAAACGCAGCGCGTTGCTGCTCGCGGTCGCTATGGTCGTAATAATAGTCGAGCCCGGTTTCGCCAATTCCGACAACACGAGGATGCGCGGCCTTGGCGACCAGTTTTGCAGTGTCAACGCCGACATGCGCATCGGCCTCGTGCGGATGGATGCCAACCGATGCCCAGACATCAGCTTCTTGATCGGCAAGCGCGATAACCGCGTCCCACTCGCTTTCGCGGGTTGATATGTTGAGCATCGCCGACACCCCAGCACCACGCGCGCGGGCCAAAATATCCTGCTGCTGCTCAACCAGCCCTTTGTAATTCAGGTGACAATGGGAATCGACAAACATCAGTCTTCGGTCGGCATTTCGAGCCGCGGGAATAGCCCTTGAGGCTGTTCCAGACGAAAGTCTGCTTCGGCTAGCGGCGAGTACCAATGGTTGCCAATGCCTGCAAAGGTCCGCAATTCGGGAGCGATTCCCATCCGGTCGAGCAACAGGTTGGCACTTTTGGGAATGATCGGCGCGATCCCCACTGCGAGTTGCGCGATGCAAATATAAAGCGTTGCGAGCACCGTTTCCATGCGCTCGGGATCAGTCTTTTTCAGGCCCCACGGAGCCTGCGCATCGATATAGGCATTGCACGCATGCACGGCGGTGATCCACGCCTCAACCACCTGCGACAAGGCCAAATCCTCAAACGCCGCTGGAATGGCTTTGTTGACCGTTTTACCGACCGTAGCGAACAGCGCTGCATCCTCGTCATTATGGCCGTGGATGGCCGGCAAATAGGCGTCGCAATTCTTGAAAATCTGGCTCAACGTCCGCTGCGCCAGATTACCAAAGCTGTTTGCCAGTTCGGCATTGCTCCGCGTGACAATGGCTTCTTCGCTCCAGCTGCCATCCTGCCCGAAATTGACCTCGCGCAGCAGGAAATAGCGGAATTGATCAACACCATATTTGGCCGCCAGCTCCAGCGGATCGGCAGCATTGCCTGCGGATTTCCCCATCTTCGCACCGTCGCGCGCTAGGATGAAGCCGTGACCAAATACCTGCTGCGGCAGTGGCAGGCCCGCGGACATCAGGAAGGCAGGCCAATACACGGCGTGGAAGCGGACAATATCCTTACCAATGATATGCACATTGGCAGGCCAAAATCGGTCAAAATCGCCGCTACGCTCAGGGAAGCCGATGCCCGACAAATAAGTGGTCAGCGCATCGACCCAGACATACATCACATGCCCCGGCGAGCCCGGTACCGGAACGCCCCAATCGAAACTGGTGCGCGAAACGCTCAAATCCTTCAATCCGCCTTCGACAAAGCGCAACACTTCGTTGCGGCGGCTTTCCGGGCGAATGAAGTCTGGTTTGTCGCGGAACAATGCTAGCAGCGGCTCCTGATATTTTGAAAGGCGGAAGAACCAGCTTTCCTCAACGGTCCACTCGACGGGAGTTCCTTGCGGAGACAGTTTCTGCCCCCCTTCCCCTTCGACCAGTTCCTCTTCGCCGTAAAACGCCTCATCGCGCACCGAATACCAACCTTCATAGCGGTCGAGATACAGGTCGTCGCTCGCCTCCATTGCCTTCCACAATGCTTGGCTTGCTGCATGGTGGCGCGGCTCGCTGGTGCGCATAAATGTGTCATAAGAAATATCAAGAGCCGCAGCCATTTCCCTGAAATAGGATGACATTTCGTCAGCAAATTCGAGCGTCTCACGCCCTGCATTGCGCGCGGTTTGCGCCATTTTCAGGCCGTGTTCGTCGGTCCCGGTCACCATGCGGACATCGCGCCCCATCATCCGCTGAAAACGGGCAATCGCATCGGTGGCGATAAACTCATAGGCATGGCCGATATGCGGGCGGCCATTGGGGTAAGCGATTGCAGTGGTGATATAAAAGGGTTCTGACATCGTTCAGTTCTGAAAAGGAAAAGGCAGGATCTCAGGCGTCGGCCGCATTTGCACGCAGCGATGCCAGCAAGTTGCCCATTTGCATCACCACCGCTGGCTTGTCGAGCGAAAGCGCCAACGCGCGTGCAGCCAGTGTTTCGGCAGCATGATAGGCCTCAGCCCCTGCTGCGGCGACCGGCAAGGGTTGCGATCGCGAAAATTCAGCAATTTTAGACGGCACGCGACGCAAAAACGCTTCGTAACGCATCTGCGCAGATTTGGCGGAAAGGGCATCGGCGAGCTTGTGGGTTTCGGCATGGCCCGGCTGCGCGCGATCAATAATCAAATCCATCGATGCCTCGACTGCCGCCAGATCAAGCGCGGCATGCGCAATCGCCTGCCCGGGCGAACCGTTGCTCGACGCAATAAGCCTTTCCAACGCATTGCCAGCCAATTCCGGCGCTTCTTCGGCAAGAATCGCAGTCATCTGTTGCGGTGAAAGCGGATTGAAACGCAGCATCTGGCAGCGCGAGCGGATGGTGGGAAGCAGCCGTTCGCTGCTGTGGCTCACCAACAGGAATATTGTGCCAACCGGCGGTTCTTCCAGCGATTTGAGCAACGCATTGGCCGCTGACCGTTCAAAATCATCAGCAGAATCGATGATCACCGCGCGCTTTGGTCCCATCGAAGGTTGCATGGTCAGCTTTTGCTGCAATCCACGAACCTGATCGACCCCGATGCTGCGCGCGAGTTCGCTATTTTCAACGTCGCTGTCTTTGGCCAATCGTTCGACCCAGACGATATCGGGATGGGTGCGATGCTCGATCCAGTCAGAATGCCGGTTTTCAGGATCAACGAGCATTCGCGCAGCCGCCAGCGCAAAGCGTGCTTTCCCCACGCCGCGCGGCCCCGACAATATCCAGCCATGGTGCAGCCGTCCGCTGGCACAAGCCTGTTCAAATTGCCGCAGCTGGGCGTCATGTCCGATCAGACGGCTCATTGATCGAGCAAATCCTGCAACTGATCGAGCAAGCGCGCGGTGACGATTTCGGCACTGCCTGACGCATCCACCAAACGGACGCGGTCGGGTTCCTGCGACGAAATTTGCCGAAACGCAGCGCACACCGCCATGTGAAAACTGTTGTCGCGACCACCGATGCGGTCGCTTTGACCGGCATCCCGAACCAATGCCCTTCGCGTTGCTTCGTCAGGCGGCAGATCGAGTACCAGTGTTCGATCTGGCAGCAAGCCACCGCTGCCAAATGCATGCAGCGCCATGATTTCGGCGTCGCCCATACCCAGCGCAAATCCCTGATAAGCGCGACTGCTGTCGATGAAGCGATCGCACAGCACCCATTTTTCTTGCTCTAGGGCCGGCAGGATCAATCGCCGGACATGGTCGGCACGCGCGGCCGCGAACAACAGGGCTTCGCTATGGGAAGTCCACCCCTCGCCTTCGGCTGACAGTACCAAATTACGGATCGTTTCGGCGCCGGGCGTGCCACCCGGTTCGCGCGTAACCACCAGTTGCTTACCCGCAGCTGTAATGGCGGCGGCGAGTGCCTTCATCTGGGTCGATTTGCCAACCCCCTCACCGCCTTCAACCGAAATGAAACAGCCCCGCATCACGATGCCCCCACCAGCAACCGCAAACCGTTCCACGCGCGGCCAAAATAGCCTGTGCGTTCAACCGCAGCTTGCGCAACCAGCGGCACGGTCTGTATCCGTCCATCGCGGTGCTTCACGATCAACTCTCCGACAGGCTGGCCGCTTCTTACCGGGGCCTTTAACGGGCCATTATAGCGCGTACTCAGCTTGAAGCTTGGCTTTTCGCCTTTAGGATAAAGCGCGCCGACATTCCCCAATGCGACGGCAGGAACCGAAAGCTCGCTTCCAAGCTGCACCGGGATGCGTGTGATCCTCGTCTTGGCAGCGAAAAGTGGCTTGATAGCCCAAGCATCATAGCCCCAATTGAGAAATGCCCGCGCTTCGTCGACCCGGCCTTGCATGGTGGGCAGGCCAGCAATGACCATCAACAGACGACGGCCATTGCGGCTTGCGGTGCCAGCGAGGCAATACCCCGCTTCGTCGCTATGACCGGTCTTCAAGCCGTCCGCACCATCAATCACGCCCAATAACGGATTACGATTGGTCTGGGTCACTCCATCCCAAGTGAAGCTGCGTTTTGAAAAGAAGCGTCGAAAATAGGCGGGGTGGCCCGAGATTATTGCCCGTGAGAGCAACGAGAGGTCGCGTGCGGTCGAATAGGTTTTGCCACCATCGGGCCAGCCATTGGGCGTGGCGAAATGGCTGTCTTTCATCCCCAGTTTCTTTGCCGCCGCGTTCATTTCTTTCAAAAATGCTGGAACAGTACCGCTCACGCCTTCAGCAATGACGACCGCAGCATCATTGCCGGACAAGGTGATCAAGCCGTCAACAAGGGCTTCCAACGGAACCTTCTCGCCGGACTTCAAATACATGGTCGAACCGACGCTGCCCCATTTTTCGCCGGTTTCAGGCTTCACGACAAATTTCTGATCAAGCTTCAACTTGCCGGCTTTGATCTTTTCGAAAACGACATAGGCAGTCATCATCTTTGCCATTGAGGCAGTCGGAATTTTCCGGCGGCTATCGCGGTCGTACAATATCGCGCCCGATGCCACATCCTCCAAATAGGCTACCGGTGCCTGCCCCTCATAAACGGGTTTAGCCAGCGCCGGAGAAGCCAGCAAGGCGACTAAAATTGATGGAACAAACACCCTCATCCCCGCCTGTTAACGGGGCGAGATTGGATTGGCCAGTCCTGACTATTCGCGGACCAGCTTTGCCTGCGTATAACCCTTGCGCCGGGCATCGCCCAGCGACTTTTCGGCTTCAGCTGTAGTCGCAAACGGGCCGAAACGAACCCGATAGAGGCGGCCGTCCGAGCTGACGAAAACCTTAGCTCCAGCCTTGCGCGCGAGCTGATCTGCATGCGCGCGTGATGAGAAGGAACCGATCTGCACGACAAAACTACCGCTTGCGACCGGAGCCGCCACCGGGCGGGGGGCTGGCGCGGGACGAGACACAGTGGTTCCGCCACCTTCGCGCACGAATCGGCCGTCATTGCCGCTTGCAACCGGCGCAGGCCGGCCCGGTTGTGGCGCAGTCGGCCTGGGCGCAATCGCCACAGCACCGCTGGGTTTTGGCAGCTTCATCAGCTTTTCACGCAAAATTTTCAGCAGCGATTCGGGTGTTTCCAGCCTCGACGGCGCGGCATTCCCCGAACGCAGTACCGACTTTTCCTGTTCAGGCGGATTGACCCGACGGACGCGAACGCCCGTGCTGCCTTGTGAGGTTATCCCCAATTGACGCGCCGCCCCTTCGGACAGGTCAATCAACCGGTCGTTGGCAAAGGGGCCTCGGTCATTAATCCGCACCAAAATGGTCTTGCCAGTGTCAAGCGCGGTTACCTCGACATAACTTGGCATGGGCAGCGTCTTGTGCGCAGCGGTAATCGCCATCGGATTGAAGCGCTCACCATTGGCCGTTGGCCGACCGCTCAGTTCCTGACCATACCAGCTGGCATAGCCGACTTCGTCATAACCGGCGACATCCTCAGGTTTGTAAGTCGCGTTGCCCACTGTGTAAGGCGCGCCCAATTTGATGGGCGTATCCGACACAGCTCCCTCTTGGGGCGCGGGCAGCGACTCTGGCGCTTTCTCGCCATTATCGCTTCCACAACTGGACAGCAGTGCCAAGCCTGCGAACAGGACCGTCAGTTTAGTTTCGTACCGCATCCGCAAGCAACCCCACCGAAAGAGCGTAAAAATTCGAGCAATTATAATCCAATATCGCGCGATAGTTGCTACCTAGTAAATAGCCGGTAGCGCCCTCGCCATCGGGCTCGATCAACGTCGCCATCATCGAGTCCTGCGGCCACACACCGCTTTGGATACTGAATCCCATTTTCCGCCATTCACCGATGCTCATCCAGCGGCTGTGACGCGAAAAAACCCGCGCGCAACGATTGGGAACTAGGTTTGATCGGATTGCATTGCGATCAAGCGATGCCGGAACATTTACGGCAAAACCCCAGGGTTCATCGCGTCGCCAGCCCGCATTGAGCAGATAGTTGGCGATTGAGGTCATCGCATCGACTTCGCTGTTCCAGATATCGGCATAGCCATCACCGTCGCCATCGCGCGCCAGCCTGAGATAGACCGATGGCAAGAACTGCGGCTTACCCAGGGCCCCTGCCCAACTTCCAGTGATCGCATATTGCGGAACACCGCGGTCGATCATTTTAAGGACCGCGATCAGTTCGCCCTCAAACAAGGGGCGTCTGCGGCCTTCAAAGGCCAGCGATGCCAGCGCCTGCGGGGCATTATAATTTCCGGTCACTGTACCATAATTGGTTTCATGCCCGTAAATAGCGAGCATGACTTCTTCGGGAACCCCGGTTTCGCGTTCTATCCGCCCGAGCAGTGGACGCAATTCGGTATATTTTGTCCTGCCACGGCCAATGCGTGCGGCATCGACATGTTTGCGGCGATAAGGATCAAATTTCGGAATGGGTGCGTTGGGATCGCCCTCGGGCTGCGCGCGATCGAGCTGCACCACGCGTGCGTTATAGGTCAGGCCAGGCATGACGCGATCGAGCGTCGCCTGCGTTACGCCTTCGCTCGCCGCACGATTGCGGACGGTTTGCAGATAGTCGCGAAACCCGGCAGGCTCGCTCGATTGCGCGATTACCGCTGCTGGCGGAGCTGACAAAGCCAGCAGGCCTGTTGCGAGAAACCCTGAAAAAGTCGCGCCAATTTTCATGCTGTTAGAACCATATTGCCAGTCATGACGTCAGTCCTAGCATGATTTTATCGCCAACTGCTGCAATTTTCTGCGCTGTAAGCCAAAAAGCTTGGCGCAATTTGCATGGAACACTCTTGCAGAACAATCGCAGCATCACTAAGCGGCTCTGCACGCGGACAGGTGGCCGAGTGGTTTAAGGCACCGGTCTTGAAAACCGGCGTGGGTGCAAGCTCACCGTGGGTTCGAATCCCACCCTGTCCGCCACTTCCCCTTTTATTGAAGATGCGATCTATTTCTCAAGGATCAGTGTCGCGCCCGATGACAGATTTTCACCATATGCGCTGGTCACTGCGTCGACTACCGACTGGACTTCCTCATTGGCATAAGCTTCGGCATCTTTCTGCGAAGAGCCATAACCCCGTTCGTTTTTCACAATGATATCGAAATAGGCCTTGCGTGTATCGGTGCAGGCTTTCTGGATATCGTCGTTGAAGGATGATGCCGATTTCTTCGCTTCAACGGCTGTGTTGTGCGTTTCAAACAGGCAATTGTTGAAAGCGCGACGCGCTTCGTCTTGCGGATCGGCTTTTGCGGCTGCCAATGTCAACATCATGGCGATGGCCATGTTCATCATCGTTCTGCTCCCCAGTTTGCCCTTCAGGGCTTCACAACAGCGGAATACCATAATCGGCTGCGTTATCGCAACAGTGGCAATTTAAGACTGAATAGAGCCTGAAACTTTGACCCGGATCAATTGGTTTACTACCTTTTACAAGGGTCTGTCACTTGATCAATACACCGCCTTTTACCACAGCATCCACACTTTCCAGTTCGCGCACATTCGCCAACGGATCGCCATCGACAGCAATAATATCCGCGAACCGTCCGACAGCTATCGCCCCGACATCCTTTTCACGCCCCAGAGCAATTGCGCCGTTGCGCGTCGCGGCCTGAATTGCCTCGAGCGGTGTCATACCATATTCGACCATATAGCGGAATTGCCCACCAGCAGAACCGTGTGGCATGATGCCCGCGTCGGAGGAAAAGATCATCCGCACGCCAGCCTTATGCGCCTTGCGGAAGTTATCGCGCTGGGCCTGCGCGATTTCGCGGTCCTTGCGCAAATTATCCTCCAGAACGCCATTTTTAGCGCCCTCGGACTGGGTGTAATCGGTGTTGAAAATATCCATGCCGAAAAATGTGCCTTTGGCGGCTGCGAGTTTGA